>OUNM010693675.1_pt1 | contig 24430 bp, 24 predicted proteins | sample 1769961 | NCBI WGS metagenome assembly OUNM01 (sample SAMEA3914820, study PRJEB12502) | metagenome | biome: forest; material: soil | place: USA | collected 2012-03-12 | depth 0.3 m | reverse complement strand
GGCAGCGACTCTGCAAAAGCTCGATGAGATTTCCAAAAACGCGCAGCAGCTTCGCTCTTTCAGCAAGCGCTCGTAGTTTTTCAGGAAGCGCATTGGGAGCACTGACTTGCTTCCGCTTTGTCGGCGGGTTTTCAGAAGCGTCTCCGGATCTATCTGAAATCCGACCCGAACAAAGCGCCCGTAAGCTGCCGCACTCCAAAAATTCCCACCCCAGCCTCCGCTGTATTCCGCTGAACCGCAGCCAAGTAACGCTATTTTTCACGCTCCGCTCGTAAAGCAAATCTTCCGCAATTGAGAAGGTTTCTCAATTACATCAAACTACTCGCACGTGCTCGTCGATGCAGCGCGTGATCGCCGCGAGAGACACCGGTTTCGATAAAAAGGGAAAACCACCCACGCTCTTGTGCCCCTCTTCCCGAGGTTTGATCGCCGTCAAAAATACAATCGGCACCGCGGCCAGTGATGCGTCAGAGCGAATCTGCCAGGCGATCTCTGCGCCATTCCCGCCCGGGGTCGCGTTATCGACAAAGATAATGTGCGGATGGAAGTTCCGCGCGGTCTGCCATGCGTTTCGGGCGTCATTCTCCTCACACACTTCATAACAGCCGCTCTTCTCCAAAGTTATCTTCACCAAGTGGGTAAAGCCCGCCTCGTCGTCAATGATGAGGACTTTCGTGGAATTCATGGAACGCGGGACTTGGCGAGGTTCTCTTTTCGGAAAAACGGTCTGACATGAGAAGCGCTTTTTTTATGAACGATTTGTCATCGTTCGTTGCGCTTCTCGTTTTCGAAGAGAATTCCCCTCGCCTTCCTACGTCTCCATCAGCTTCCCGATGGCGTTTCTGAGGGCGTTCAGAGTGAACGGCTTGCTCACCACCAGATCCACCCCCTTCGGCTGTTCTCCGGAACCTGTCATCAAGTCACCAAATCCCGTCAACAGAATCACCCGCTGGCCGGGCTTAACTTTCTTGATCTCCGCCGCCAGCGCGTCGCCGTTCATCTCGGGCATGGCGCGATCGGTGAGAACGAGATCAAAAGGCCCCTGCCCGTTGAACACTTCGAGCCCTTGTCGCCCGTCATTCGCAGTGATGATCTCATGCTTGTCTTCCGCGAGGTAGACCGTGAGCACTTCGCGCACGAGCGGTTCATCCTCCACCACCAGAATCCGCAGCGCGCTGCGCGCGGGAATCGGCGCCTTCGGCGTCTCCGGCACCCGCACCCCCCTTTCCAAAGGAAGACAAATCGAGACCGCCGTCCCGCGTTGCGGCTCGCTCTGGATATCGATCTGGCCGTCGTGCCGCTGAACGATCCCATAGACGCTGCCCAGGCCCAAGCCAGGGCCTTCGCCATTTTTCGTGGTGAAAAACGGCTCGAGACAGCGCGCTTTGACCTCCTCCGACATACCCACGCCATCGTCGGTCACGGTGACGACAGCCCAACGGCCCTGCAGCTCGGAACGAACGGTGATTGCACCCCGGTGCCGGATGGCATCGATGGCATTGAGCATGAGATTGGTCAGCGCTTCCCGCAGTTCGCCTTCGTTTCCAGGAACGGTCGGCAGCGAGCCAAGTTCTGTTTTGATTTCGATGTTCACTCCGGCCGCCAATGCCTGGTCTTTCCAGCGCGGTTGAGTGAGGGCGATGACTTGCTGAATGAGGTCGTTGAGTACCACGGGTGTAAATATTTCGTCTTTGTTGCGATCTCGATAGAACTCTCGAAGCCGGCTGACAACCTTGGCGCTGTCTTTTGCCGCTGCGTATATGATTTCTACGTAATTTCGGGCTTTGCTCTGATCATTGATCATTTCTGGCTTCATCAGCAAGAGCTCGGAGAAGCCAAGTATCGGCGCCAGCGCGTTATTGAAGTCGTGCGCGATCCCGTTGGCCATTCGGCCCAGCGCCAGCATCCGCTCGCGTTGAATGATTTCCTGCTGTGCGGAACGCAATTGGCCGAGCGTGCTGGCAAGCTGGCGATTGCTTTCCATGGTGGCCTCCTCCGCCTTTTTGCGATCAGCGATTTCGCGCTGAAGATGTTCGTTACTTTCCCGCAAAGCAAACGTGCGCTCCTGCACCCGCAGCTCCAGTTCTTCGTATGCGCGCCTCAGCTGAATTTGCACGCGCTTGCGCTCGATCGCGTACTGCATGGAACGCACCAGCAGGTGATTATCCACGTGCCCTTTCACGAGGTAATCCTGCGCACCGAGTTGCACAGTCTCGATGGCCAGGGCGACGTCTTTGATTCCACTCAGCACCACGATTGGGATCATCTCCGCATGTTCCATCGTGCGGATAAATGTCTCCAGCCCGTCGCTATCCGGAAGAGTTAAATCCAGCAGGATCAGATCCACCGTCGCTTTCCGCAAGCGGTCCAGACCAGCCGCCATCGTCCCCGCTGCTGTTACTTCAAACCGCACACCCTCCGAGGTAAGTAACATCTGCGTGAGGAACTGCACGTGTTCCTCGTTATCCTCGATCAACAGAACATGGATGGGCAGATCATCCATGCGACGTTCCGGAAGACATGAGCCGCAGTCCACGACACGCCTGAATAGCCTGGATATAGTATGCGGACGTCATGAGGGTGAGCAAAAGGCAAACCGATGCCAGGGTGAAAAACGCAGTACTCTCGAGTTATAAGGTGGCGGAAATGGGCCCGCTGCGCGCGATGGCAGGCTCAGAATTGCGCGCCATTATACGGCAAATCTCCGCGCCGACAAGGCAGACATCATCCTCAAAACTATGGGTCGCGGAAAATAGCCGCACCTCCTCCATGATTCGTTCGAACATCTGTTCAACAGGGAGATGAACGTAACGCTTCATCGCTTGGAGCAGCAGAGCCTGCTCGTACAGCTCACCTCTCTGATTCTCCACCTCGTAGAGGCCATCCGTAAATAACACAATCAAGTCACCCGCTTCGATTCCGCGCTCTTCTGTGCGAAATTTAGAATTTCCAAAAACGCCCAGCGCCGGTCCCGGCCCTTTTTCCATAAAATCCAGAAGTACCACACTATTTACGGAGCGGCGCACGTGCAGTGGTCGCGGATGACCGGCATTGGCATACCGCATTTTTCCCGCCTCGATATCTATGACTACATAAAAAGCCGAAGCAAACATGGGACTCCGAGTCTTCCGCAGGATCGAAAGCAAGGCATCATTCATTCGCCCGAGAAACTCTCCGGGCTTCGAGGCAAACGGGGTAAGTTCCTCGACGAGCGCGCGCTCCATTGCCGTCACGAGAGCTGCTCTCACGCCGTGACCCATCACGTCGCAGATGAAGACGCCCGCTTCCGTATCGGAAATCGGTACTACGTGAAAAAAGTCGCCGCCGAGCATCGCCGTGGGCAGATATTTCGAGCAAAAAATCAGCGCACTGTCTTCGGGCGCGGCATTTCGCGGAAAGGTGGGAAACTGCTGTGGAAGAAAAGCCTGCTGGACCTCCCGCGCCATGCTGAGGTCATCTTCCATTTCCGCATTTTTCTCCTTCAAAGCTTGCGTGTACCGGCTCAGTTGCTCTTCCGCCAGCTTCCGGGAAGTGATGTCGCGACCAATGCCGATCACGCCCGTGATTTCTCCGCTTGGATCGCGCAACGGGACCTTGGTCGTCGAGAGCCAGCGCCTCACATTGTTATCTTCGGAAACCGATTCGTGGCGGTTGATGATCGACTCGCCCGTGCGAATCACCCGGTCGTCGTCCTCGAGAAAACGTCGCGCCACTTCCGGGGTGAAAAGCTCAGCCGTGGTTTTACCGATCACCTCTTCCGGCGAATGGAAGCCGAGCTGGTGGGCGTGGGCCACGTTTCCCAACAGATAATGACCGCTTTTGTCTTTCACGTAAATGGCATCGACCAGGTTATCGATGACACTGCGCAATAAATTGCGCTCCTTTTGCAGAGCGAGATCGAGTTCTGCGCGCCGGATGGAGTACCGGATCGACCGCACCAGAAGCGCCTGATCCACCTGGCCCTTCACCAGGTAATCCTGTGCGCCCAATTCCACCGTGCGCAGGGCCATTCGTTCGTCGTTTAACCCGCTCAGGACAATGATCGGCACCGGTCCCGCCTTGGCGTGCAGCTGCTCAAAAGTTTCAATTCCCTGGCTATCGGGCAGAGACAGGTCCGACAGAACGACGTCGATGCCGCCTGCGTCGAGCCGCGCCAGCGCTGCGGCCAGACGATCCACCGGCTCGATCACCATGTGTTCCTCGGAATCAGACAGGATTTCTGTGAGCAAAAATACGTCCCCCGGATTGTCCTCGACGAGGAGGACTCGGATCGGCCCTTTCAGCTCGTTGTTCGCAGAGCGAGTCACATCAGACACCTGGTAATTCTTCGGAAAACTAAACCCTTTCGGGCGGATCGTAAATGGCTGTCTAGCATCACACTACGTAAATCGTGCTCAGTCCCTTTCCTGCGTCCCGCAGACTCCGGACGCATCCCCGTTGCCCTGCGGATTTCATGCCGCCACCGTCGCATTGATCGATACGACAATGCGCGCCACCGATTCCTCGGCGCCGCCGTACGGCTCGACGTAATGACTGAGCCACGAAGGAAAAACGACGATTTCTCCGGCAACCGGCGTGACATTCAGGGAAATCTTCATCCATGGCGGAGCGATTCCCACCCGGATCATCGCCGGGGTTTCGCACGCATTGAGGCTCAGGCGCGGATCCTGGAACACAATGTCTCCTCCGTTCATTCCCCGCGGAACGGAGATGTATAGCGCGCCGGAGAGCAGGCTCGGCGCGTGATTGTGCGGCGCGTTATAATCTCCGGGCCCGTTGATCACACACCAGCCGGTGAGTGCGAGCTTGATCTCGCCGCGGTATCCAAACGCCTCCCCGATGTATCGCAAAAGCGCCCGCGTCACGGCGGCTTTCATTTCCGGAAATTCCTGGTGCTCCCGTGCATCAAACAAATTCCCTGAAGAATGCCAGCCGCCCCGATTGCTCCTGCTTTCTCCCGCACTCTGCCCGCGAATCCGCAGGAGATAGGCGGCGATTTCCGCGAGCTGAGCCGGCTGCAGATCAGTCGATTCCCGGAGAATCGGCGTCGTAAAGGCGTGGGAGAGCATGCTGGGACGACGAATGCCGAAAACTCGCCGGCGAAGAAAGCTTAATAGCCCGGGAGAAGCACGCGCTCACCCGGGAACGCCAATCTCCCGATTGGCGAGTTGGGTGAGGCGGCCCGCCTTTAATCTTACACTTTCACTTGCACATGCACGCACGCAGAGTGCGAAGTTGCACCGGAGAGGCGCTTTGCAAGCGCCTGGGGAGGCGTTTATTTGACACACCCCCGGCGGTTGAAAACCGCCGCGCCGACACGCTGCTCGTGCTGATTAAGTTAAAGATAAAGATTAGGTTTGGAGAGGCCTGCCATGTTCCCATCTCGCGCTCCGCGCGCCTATAGGGGTAACTGAAAGTGCAGGGTTAAAAGGTCCCACCTGCCGAGTGTGACCTTCCAACTCGCCAATCGGGAGATTGGCGTTCCCGGGTGGAACCCGGTTTGACTTCGCCGGGACGGGCCGGGATATTCGGCCCCTGTGCGAATTTCCACCATTGCCCTTCTTTTTCTCTGCGCGTTCGCGAGCGAAGGGATTGCTCAATCGGCTGGAAGCGCAGCTCCCCCGGCAAACCCGCCTCCCCAAAAATCCCTCGTTTATTGCGAAACCGATCCGGACGCGATTGAGGGCTTCAACGAGAAACCTGCGATCACCCGCCGGATGATCGACGATCTGGTGCTGGCCACGACCCATGAAAAGGATTTGGGAAAAGCATGGCGCACACTCGTTTCTCCCTCAGATCGTGTGGGCATCAAACTAGCCACTTCGGGCGGGCGTTACTTTTCATCCCATCCCGGAATAGTCTCGGCGATTCTTTCCGGCCTCGAAGCGTCCGGCATCCCGCGTTCTAAAGTAACGCTGTGGGATCGCGAATCCGCGAATCTGCGCGCGGCCGGCTATACGGAACAGCGCGGCGGCTATGCACTCCGCGCCATCGATCCCCCCCATGGCTGGGATCCCAAAGCCAAAGTGGTCGCGCCGATGTTTGGCAAATTAATCTGGGGTGATTTTATGTTTCACGGCGCGCCGCCGGGACATATCACGACTTCTCTGGAAAGCGATCAACTGAGCGCGGATAGTTACTTCGGCGCGGTGCTATCCAAGGACGTGACGAAAATCATCAATGTCGCCGTGCTTTCCGATGAGCCAGGCTGCGGCGTGGCCGGCGTAATGTATAACGTCACGGTGCCCAACATCGATAACAACCGGCGCTTCACGCAGCCTGGCGGAGCATCTTCCATTGTGGATCTTTATATGAATTCACAGATCGGGCCGAAGGTTGTCCTGAACGTCCTCGACGGATTGGTCGCACAATACGCTGGCGGTCCGTCCTTCAATCCCAACTATTCATTTCATCACCGGACGCTCTACGCAAGCAAGGATCCAGTGGCCTTGGATGCGACGGCTCTGCGACTCATTGAAGGTTGGCGAAAAGAGGCGAAATTGCCGGCAATCGGCGAGCACGGCGACTGGCTGCAGGAAGCGCAGGTCATGGGCGTGGGCCAGTTTGCGGAGAGTGGCATCGAGATCCGATCGGTCGGTCCGGCACAATGAGTTCCACCAGCATTTCCGGCGAAGCTTCGCCCTCGAGCGCCGATTTCGAACATTCAAGTAACGCCTTGCTGCGTTCGGTTTCGCGCTCGTTTTACCTGACGATCCGCGTCCTTCCCGCTTCGCTGCGCGCACCCATCGGCCTCGCCTATCTTCTTGCTCGCGCCAGCGATACGATCGCCGATAGCGCCACCGCTTCTGCAGAAACAAGACTTGGCCATCTCTCCGCATTTCAAGCGATGGTTCGCGACGGCTCCGCGGAAGGCCTGCCGCTTCTTCAGCAAGAAATCACCCCGCCGGATGCTAGTGAACAGCAGTTAATCCGGCGGCTACCGGAATGTCTCAGAGTTCTTGCTGGCTTAGACGAACCTGCACGCCAGGAAATCATTAGCGTGCTCGAAAAGATCACGCACGGTCAGAGCCTTGATCTGCAACGCTTCCCCGCGGCTGCCGGCCCAAATATCATCGCCCTGCAAACCGCGGCAGAATTGGAAGAATATACTTATCTCGTGGCAGGTTGCGTCGGTGAATTTTGGACGCGTCTTTGTTTCCAGCGGCTCCCTCACTATTCACAGACCGACCCCGCGGAACTTTGCCGTATCGGGATCAACTACGGCAAAGGTCTGCAGCTCGTCAATATTCTGCGGGATTTGCCCGCCGATCTGCGCACGGGCCGTTGTTACTTGCCGGAGGAAGAGCTCCGCAAATCCGGCCTCGCTCCCGCTGATTTGGTGCAAAACCCTAAGTCCGTGCGTGACGTTTTCTATCACTGGCACGCACGGGCCACCGAACTCCTCGACGACGGCCGCCAATATATCACAGCTCTTCGTCCTGCGCGCCTGCGTGTGGGTTGTTTTCTCCCGTGGATTCTCGGCATCAAGACGCTTGAGCTTTTACAGAAAACCTCGCCGCTCGAATCGCCCGCTCGCCTCAAAGTCTCGCGCTCCATCGTGCGCCAAGCGCTCCTCCTTGCTCCGCTGGTTGCTGTTTCCAATCTGCCATTGCGCAAGGCGAATTAGCCTCTCTCTTTGGCTAAACCGATTCTCGCATCTACGCCAATCGCCGGGCGCTTGCAAAGCGCCCCTCCGTTACTTCTGCAAAAAGAAGCCGCGCTGCTTCTCCGAAATCGGCTTTCCGAGTTTCTCCAGAACAAGTAACATATCCTCCCATACCTTGCGCTTTTCGCCGAGCGACTGATTTCGGAGCAGATAGGCTGGATGATAGGTCGCCATCAGCGGAATATCACGAAACTCGTGCCATCGCCCGCGCAGCCGATTCATGGGTGCGACCTCTCCCAGCAATCCCTCCATCGCCGTCGCGCCAAGCGCCACGAGGGCCCGCGGCTGGATGATTTCGATCTGCTTTTCCAGATAGGGCAGACAGGTCCGCATTTCCGGCGAAGTCGGTTTGCGATTACCCGGCGTATTTGGCGGCATATCCGGACGGCACTTCAGCACATTCGCTATATAGACATCGCTCCGCTTGAAGCCCATCGTTTCGATGATCTTTGTAAGCAATTGTCCCGCCTTTCCCACAAACGGCTCCCCTTTCCGATCTTCATCTTCTCCCGGCGCTTCACCGACAAACATCAATTCCGCCTCGGGATTTCCCACGCCAAATACGACCTGCGTGCGAAAGCGGACCAGCGCCGGACATTTCGTGCAGGCCAGGATCGGCCCTCTGATTTCCGCGATCTGTTCAGCCTTCGATCTACCGCTTGCAGTTTTGACCGATTGACTTGGAATGGCGCTCACGGGTGAACTTTCAAAAGGCAATATCGGAACGATAGGAGCGGGAGCAGTCACCGCCGGCTCCGGCTGCCGCAACGCCTCTTCGACACGCGGCAAACTTTTCACCGCACTCTCACGCTCCGGCCTCACCGCAAACGAGGCCGCCTGCGGTTCCGGCTCTTTCACGTTCGTCTCCGCAGACAGCCGCTCCAGCGATTCGAAAGACGCGTGCGTCTGCACTCCGCGCTCCTTCATCGCGGCAAGCGCATCGTGTACCAAGCCAAGCGCGGAAGAAAAGGAGGACATGAGGGAGATTTAGAGAAATATGGGGTGTTTTGGAATAAGGAAATCAGAAGCCCGAAACCAGAATGACGAATGACGAAATTAGCTCGAAGTCCGAAATCCGAAGTGCGTGTGAACAGCACGCGTGTGCAATTCGGGCCTCGTCATTCGGGCTTCCTTCGTCCTTCGTCATTCTAATTTCGGGTTTGCCCCTTTTCTGGTTTCGGGCTTCCACCGCTTTCTCCTCCTGCCTCCAAGAAATCCTGCGGCACAGGTGCTGTAAATTCCATCCTGTCTCCGCTCACCGGGTGCCGAAATCCCAGCTTCCATGCATGCAACATCTGCCGCGGATATCCCGCGCGTTTCCCGTAAACCTCGTCGCCCAGCAGCGGATGCCCGAGATGTTTGAGATGCACTCGAATCTGGTGAGTCCGACCTGTATGCAGCGTGCATTCCACGAGCGTCGCCACACCCTTTCCTCCGATCACCGGAAATTCCTTGAGCACTCGCCAGCTAGTCTTTGAATTCCTTCCCTTTCCCGCCTCTGCAATCGCCATCTTTTTCCGATGTACGGGATGCCGGGCGATGGGCGCATCGACAATTCCACTCATTTTGGCAAATCGACCGCTGGCAATTGCTAGATAAACCTTCGTCACATCGCGCCCGGCGAATTGTTTGCTCAGCGACTGATGCGCCGCGTCGTTTTTCGCGGCGACCAGACATCCGCTCGTCTCTTTATCAAGCCGATGCACAATCCCGGGGCGCAATTCGCCACCAATCCCCGAGAGTGATCGGCAATGATGCAGGAGCGCATTCACGAGTGTGCCCTCCCAGTTCCCCGCTGCCGGATGCACCACCATTCCGGGCGCTTTGTTAACCACAATCAGCGAATCATCTTCAAACAAAACATCCAGCGGTATCTCTTGCGCGCTCACCCCACAAGGCACTGCTTCCGGTTCATTCAACAGCAGGCGTTCCCCACCCTTCACCTTCGCACTGGCCTTCACTGGCCCGCCATCGACAGTGACGTGTCCCTCTTTAATCAAAGCCTGAATCCGCGACCGCGAATATGCCGGCACCCGCTCCACGAGAAGCTGATCCAGCCGGCGCCCCGCATCGGTGACCGCAGCGATGATTTCAATGGAAGACATTTTCTGCGACAGTACTAGACCCGTTCATCCAAAACACTCGGAAAAACCTTCAGATAAATCCACTGGCCGCAGATGCACCCGAGATATAGGAATCGCCCCCGGAAGTGAAAATCCGCATTCACACCCACGCTCTCTTCACTGCTTTTGTCTGTCCGATTGCCCTTCTGGAGAAGCAAGGACACGAACTGGCGCTGTTTTGCGACAAGACTCCGCCGTACCCGAATGGCGATCACGACTACACGTACGAAATCCTGGAGCGCCGCGGAACGATTCCGATTCATCCCTTGCGAGATTTTCAGGCCGAAGAAGGTGCGCTCCATCTCCTCGGCCTCTCACACTCCATGCCTTATCCGGAGGATCAGCTTCGAGCATTTATGCGTGGTATGAGGCCCAACACGCCGTTTCATATCGTGTACGACAGCGCTTTCGGCGTGCGCCTCCAGCGCACCGCGGCCCAGCTCCGGTTGCTAACCAAACATCCTGGCCTGCGAAAGGCCGGACGCATCATCTGCTGCGGCGATCCCAGACAACTCGACGCGTTTTCTCTCCTCGTTTCCACAAGAAACATGCGCCTCTCTCCCAGCACTGATTTCGTCTTCTCCGAAACCTGCTGGCCACTCCTTTTCTCCCCTTACGATCCCCACGGTCCTCGCCCCACCCGCTTCTTTTTTGCCGGAACCAGCACTCCCGCGCGCGCCGAGATCGTCCAGCGTCTTGGCCCCATTCTCAGCCCAAACGACGTTGTTACTTTAAACACCCGCCTCGATAACGAAACCTACGTCGGCGAACTGCTCAAAAGCCAATTCTCGCTCTGCCTTCCCGGCGCAGGCGCCTGGTCCCATCGCATCGTCGAATCCGCCCTGCTCGGCGCCATCCCCATCGTCGGACGCCAGGCCTTCGAGTTCGTCGCCGACATGATCCCCCGCGAATCCGCAATCCTGGTTAGCCACGATTACAATCCCGCTGCCTGGCTTGCCGCCATCCAAAAAGCCCGATCGCTCTCCGAAATCGAGTACGTGAAAATGCGCTCGACTCTCCACCATACTCGAGAGCGCCATTGGGTAGGCGGCGGTCTCCAGCACTGCATCACCGCCCCGTTCTTGCCGGAAAAATAGCGGACGCGGCAAAAACGGGCGGATATCATTGAACGGCAGAATGTTTCCGGCGCGCAGAACCATTTGGAAGACTGCCGAACCTGAATCGCACTAGACACCCGGGCTCGACGCGAGCGCCCTTTACCGCTTTCCTTGCTCCGTGCGTAAATTCCTCCCTTACCTTGCGCTCTCTTGCGCGCTCTTTTGCAGGACTGAGGCCGCCGAGTTAGCAGCCCCGCCTTCCGGTAGCAAACTTCTTCCAGACAAACTGAACGCGCTGGACACCGCCATCTCGCAAGCCATCGATGAAAAGCGCTGCCCGGGGGCCGTGTTCCATTTGGAACACGAAGGCGCCTCCTACCAAAAAGCATTTGGCAATCGCGCGTTACTTCCCGAACGCGAACCGATGCCGGAAGACACGATTTTCGACGCGGCCTCACTCACCAAGGTCATCGCTACCACCTCGGCGGTCATCAAACTGATCGAACAAGGCAAAGTCGAACTGGATAGCCCGGCCAGCCGTTATCTCCCGGAATTTCGTGGTTCAGACAAAGAATCCATCACCGTACGGCAACTCTTTACCCACACCTCAGGTCTTCGTCCTGACCTTCCCCTCACCACGCCTTGGTCTGGCCACGAAGCCGCGATGAAATTGCTCGCCGCAGAACCCGTCACGAAGCCACCCGGCACCTTCTTCCGCTATAGCGATATCAACTTCATCTCCCTCGGCGAAATCGTCAGCCGCGTGAGTGGACAACCGCTCGAGAGATTCGTCGCCGAGCAAATCTTTGAGCCGCTCAAAATGGCAGATACCGGTTACTTGCCAAAACCTGAGTTAAAGCCGCGCATCGCTCCCACCGAACAAACCGGCGACCTTGGCATTCTCCGAGGAATCGTCCACGATCCCACCGCCCGGCGCATGGGCGGTGTCGCCGGTCACGCCGGCCTTTTCACGACGGTGGCCGATGTTTCCCGCTTTGCCCGCATGTTGCTCAATGGAGGCGAACTCGACGGCGTGCGCATCTTCACGCCGGCTGCAGTCCACCTCATGACCACAGTCCAATCTCCCGCGGGCGTTCCCAGCCGCCGTGGCTTGGGTTGGGATATCGATTCGCCCTATGCCCGGCCCCGTGGCGAGCACTTTCCCATCGGCAGCTACGGCCATACCGGATGGACAGGCGGCGCTCTCTGGATCGATCCGTATTCCAAGAGCTTCATGATTTTCCTTTCCAATCGAAATCACCCCGACGGAAAGGGCAACGTTGTCTCTCTCTGGTACAAGCTGGGAACGCTCGCGGCGGACGCCATTGGCGGCTTCGATTTTGCCCATGTGCCCGGAGCCTTGCCTCCCCTTCCCAAGGAAGGATGACCCCAAAAAAAGATGCAGCCCCCCGGAGCCGAATGGCTACCGAAGGGCTGCTGTTCCCCCCAGAACGACGCTTTTATCGCACACCCCAAATTAGTACGCAAGCGTATTTTTTCACTTTTTGAAAAAAATCCCCTCTCTGGTTCTTCTCCCCTGCAAAAGGGCGTTTATCGCCTCCTTACCGGCCCGGCCAAAGTCACCTCTCCTCTTCGCTCTTCCCAAACTCAGAATTCAGGTAATCCTGAAAATCGCGCTTCGTAGCCACCACCATTTCCTCGGCCGACCGTAAGAGCCAATCCGCGCGTTTCTGATTCTGCGCCCGCAAATGCCGCCGGGCATCCGCCGCTTCCGAGTCTCCCAGGTGAATATTCGCCACCTCCGCTCCCATGGCTTGAAAAATGGAAACCGCGTCCGTGATCGTGTTCAGCGACTCCACCGCGATCTTCATACTGTCATACGCGAGCCGCCTCACGACCCATCCATCCACCACTCCAAAAATTGGGTCCGCGGATCGCACGGCATTCTCCAGTACCTTTCGATAGGGGTTTTTCACAGGCTTGCCCATTCCCGCAAAGACGCAAGCGGAGGGTGCTATTGCCTTCGTTTCGCGCACCACCTGGCCATCTTTCCCAGTAAAGAACTGCACGAAGCGCGGGCGTCCCAAACTTCCTACTCCCGCGCGACGCCGGAAAAGCGGGCTTCCTTTCGATCCTCGGGGCGCGAATTCGCCGAGCGCATTGGCGGCCTCGCGCAGGACTTTTTCCGGCAGCCCGTTTTTCTCGGGCTTCAACTTCGCCTCGAGATCCAGCCAAAATTGCTCGGGAGCGCGCGACGGGTGAATCGCGATTTTCCAGAGCCACGAAATGTGACGCTCCAAAACAATCGGGCGTCCTTCGGATTCGAGCCCCGTCCCATATCCGTCGAGAATCGCCGCGCAGATTCGCTCGGAAGAAAGCTTCCACGGCAGTGTTTTCCCCTCAAGGGCCAGCAAAGCACTCGTCGCCAGCCTGACCAAGTCACTGATGTACCGCATGGAAAAAGCCTCATCGAAATCATTGATCCCCCAGACCAGACGCCCTTCCGAATCGCGCCATGTGCCGAAGTTTTCGATATGCAAATCCCCCACGCAAAACAGCTCCGGCGCACCGCCGATCAATACCCCGCGCTCCCGCAGTTCCTTCCGCTTGTTTTCCCATAACTTCACCCAGCGATAAAACGTGCCGCGGAAAAATACGAAGCCCGTCGGATCGCTCCGCATTTTGCGGTATTTGTGTTCCAGGTCGCCCTTGAGCACGGGAATGAATTCTTCCAGCCATTCCTGATAGCGATGGGTAGCCTGATCGACGGGGGCGAGGGCTTTCATAAATGCAACGGCAAATGATTTGGCAAACAGCCTTGCGAACGGGAGTCTTCCCTGCTTACCCGATGGGCAGACGATAAAGCAAACTCGATATGTTCACGATTGTGCGACAAACGATTCCGCATTTCTCCTCACCTCCGTCCATGGCGATCCCGGAAAGGATCAAAGCCGGCGGCTGGAAACGGCTGCTCCTGGCGGCCTCCCTCGCGCTCTCACTCAATGCCTGCAACCTCGATCCGGATGACAAGGCCTTTTTCTACAAGGGCTGGGTGCATCCTGAGACGGACGCCGAACAACAGCGACGCCTGGAGGAAGGCGGGCATCATCCCCCGCCCAATTACAAACTCGATCCGCTGCTCGACGGCTGAATTTGGTTAGCCCTCAGGCGGCAAAGGCATCTGCAACAAAAGCTGGCAGAGTTGTTCGATGTTCACGGGCTTGATTAAATGAGCGAAGAAACCCGCCTGCTTGGTCTGGCGCAAATCGTCTTCCATCCCATAGCCGCTGAGCGCGATCCCAGGAACCGCACGTTGCTGCCGCAGTTGCCGCATGAGGTCGAGGCCGCTGCCGTCGGGGAGGCCGAGATCGCTGATGACCGCATCAAAATACCGCGAGCGAAAGACGGTGAGCGCTTCTTCCTGCGATGCGGCCTCTGTTACTTGATGGCCGCTGCGGGTCAGCAGCCGGCACAACACGTGGCGCGTGGCCTCATGGTCGTCCACCACGAGGAGGCGTAGAGAGCGCGCCTGCCCGGCGGATTCCGCAGGGCCTTGCGCCGCCGGTTCCGGCTTATCCGTGGCCGCGACAATCACGGTGAAAACAGCGCCTCGCCCCGGACCATTGCTCTCCGCGCAAAGAGAGCCGCCATGCGCTTCGACGATCGCTTTCGAAATGGCGAGACCCAGCCCCAGGCCGCCGTACCGGTGCTGTCCCGCCACGTCTCCCTGCTCAAAAGCTCGAAAGATATGCGGCATCGCCTCCGCGCTGATGCCGATGCCCGTGTCTTCGACCGTGACGACGATTTTTCCGGCGGCATCGTTCCGCGTGCGCACCGTGACCGTGCCGCCTTCCGGCGTAAACTTGAGCGCGTTTTTGATCAGGTTCCAAAACACTTGCTGCAGTCGCGTGGAATCGGCAAGCGCATAGTGATGCCCGGCGTCCAGATGAAAATGAATAGTTACTTGTTTACCCAGATCCTCGCTGCGCACGATCTGGCCGGTGTGCTGGAGCAATTGGTGGACATCGGTCGAGACCGGCGCGATGGAGAGCTTGCCGCGGCTGATCCGCGTGATGTCCAGCAAATCGTCGATCAGCCTGGCTTCGAGCTCCACGTTTCGCCGCATCATCGTGATCTGCTCCCGCACTTCGGCGGAGAGAGAACCATCGGTCTCCAGAGCCGCGGCCGTCATGAGCACCGGCGTGAGCGGTGTGCGCAGCTCGTGGCTCAAAGCGGCGAGAAAGTCATCCTTGGCCCGGCTGGCCGATTGCGCTTCTTCCGCGGTTTCGCGCAAGGCTTCACGCTGGATTGCGAGCTCGACGAAAATTCCCACCTTGCTTTGCAGGATGTGCGCCTCGATCGGCTTGAAAATAAAATCGACCGCGCCCGCTTCATAGCCGCGAAACCGCCGCTGCTGATCCAGTGCGCCCGCGGTGAGAAAAATGATCGGTACGCGCCGCGTGCGCTCCGTGCCGCGCATCAGCTCGGCCAGCTCGAAGCCATCCATTCCGGCCATCTGCACATCAAGTAACGCCAGCGCCACGTCATGTACGAGGAGCAGCTCCAACGCCTCCGGGCCGGAGCGCGCCTTCAACAACTCGATCCCCTCACGGCGCAACAACCCCTCGAGGGCCAGGAGATTTGCCTCCAGATCGTCCACCAACAGCACTTTGATCGCGGAGGTTTTCATGAATCAAATCGCGGAAGTTCCTCCCTTAAAACCGCGGCCAGCGCGCCAAGGTCGAGCGAGCGCGCCGCGGCGCACGCGGCCAAAGCCGCCCTGGGCATGTCGGGACTCGATGCCGTGCTCGGATCCTGCACCAGCGTGACGCCGCCCGCGGCCCCCACCGCTTTCAAACCATTGGCCCCATCAGAATTGCCACCGGTAAGCACCACCGCGGCGAGCGAATCGCCGTAAGCATCCGCGGCGGATTCGAAAAGGACATCGATGGAAGGCCGCGAAAAAAGCACCGGCTCCTCCGAAGAGAGCGAGAGACTGAAATCGGGCTCGACCAGCAAATGATAGTTAGGCGGCGCAACATACGCCGTCCCGGGCCGAATGGGTTCCTTGTCTTCCGCTTCCTTGATCGTGATCCGGGAGCGCGAGGCGAGAAGCGATGCCAGCGTGCTTTCGCAATCCGGAGGAAGGTGGACGACAATGAGCAAAGCGAGCGGATAGTCTGCCGGAAGATCGGGCAGCAAATGCATGAGGGCATCAACCGCACCGGCTGAAGCTCCGATGACGACTGCCTGGAGAGTATGCGTGGAAACGATTTCGTTCATCCCCGTTTTTGATAAATGCGCTGTTCGCGGATGAAGTCGGTGAACGCCTGGGAATGCGTGGTAAAATGGAGGCTTTCTTTGGTCCCGAGACCGAGGAAACCTTTGCGCACGAGCGAATCTTTGAAAAGACCAATGGCTCGGTCCTGAAGCGCCCGATCAAAATAAATCAACACGTTGCGACAGCAAACGAGCTGCACTTCGGCAAAGACGGCGTCCGAAGCGAGGCTGTGGTCCGAGAAAACGGTTTGCCGCCGCAATGATTTATCTAACATCGCATGACCGTAGCCCGCCGTGTAGTAGTCGGATAGCGATGATTTTCCCCCAGCCCGGCGATGGTTCTCGGTAAATAGAGGCAGCCGATCCAGCGCATACACGCCGGCTTCCGCTTTGCGCAACGCTTCGGGATTTATATCGGTGGCATAGAAAATCGTGCGCGACTCGAGCCCTTCTTCTCGGAAGAGGATGGCCAGCGAGTATAACTCCTCCCCCGTGGCACAACCGGCGATCCATACTTTGAGGGAAGGATACGTGCGCAAATGCGGAATCACCTCTTCGCGGATCGCCTTGAAATAAAGCGGATCGCGGAACATCTCGCTGACCTGCACCGTGAGATAATCAAGTAACTTGGGGAGCATTGCCGGGTCGTGCAGGACACGCTCTTGCAGAGCCGAAAAGCTCTCGCAATTAAAAGTCTCCCGCGCCTGCAGGAGGCGGCGTTTCAGCGAGGCCGGAGAGTAATCGCGGAAATCGTAATGGTATCGCTGAAAAATCGCCTCAATGAGCAGGCGCAGCTCGATGAATTCCGTCTCCGCGGCTTTCGTTTTCATCGCGGCATCCAGACGCGGATGAGCGAGAGCAGTTTCTCCACATCCAGCGGCTTCGCCAGATAGTCATTGGCGCCGGCGTTGAGGCATTGCTCCTGGTCGTTGGGCATCGCCTTGGCCGTAAGGGCGATGATCGGCAACCGCTTCCAGTCCGGATCCTTGCGGATTTCGCGCATCGCCGTCAGTCCATCCATCTCCGGCATCATGATATCCATCAACACGATATCAATCGGCGGGGTTTCCCGGATGCGAGAGCGGTCCAGCGCGGCAAGCGCCTCCTTGCCATTGCGGGCGACTTCCAGGCCGAGGCCAAGTGGTTCGAGTACGCTGGTGATCGCGAAGATATTGCGAATGTCATCTTCCACTAAAAGTACGCGCTTGCCCTCCAAAGCGGCCTCACGACTGCGCGCCTGCTCGATCATTCGTTGCTGTTCCGCCGGAAGATCGGCCACCACCTGATGAAGGAAAAGCGCCACCTCATCAAGCAGCCGCTCGGGAGATTTGGTTCCTTTGATGATGATCGATTTGGAGTAGCGTCGCAGCGCCTGCTCCTCGGCCGCATCCAGTTCCCGGCCCGTATAGATAATGACTGGCGGAAAGGGAAAAGAGTCGTCCCGGTCGATCTTTTCGAGCAGGGAAAATCCACTCGCACCCGGAAGACTGAGATCGAGCACCATGCAGTCAAACGTATTTGCCTTGAGTTGCTTGAGGCAATCCGCAGCGTCCCGCGCCCCGATCGCTTCCACTTCCCGCGAGGCCAAGAGATCGCACACCGCCGAGCGCTGCACTTCGTCATCCTCGACCACGAGAACGCGCCGCAGGCGATGCGTGAGCCGCGATTCGAGAGCTTGCAAAGCTTCCACGATTTTCTCGCGCGACACTGGTTTCAGCATGTAGCCGATGGCCCCCATCTCCATGGCTTTTTCCGAATAATCGCTGCCCGAGACAACGTGCACCGGGATGTGACGGGTGCGTGCATCGTGCTTCAGGCGTTCCAGCACAAACAGCCCCGAACCATCGGGCAGAGTGATGTCCAGCAAGACCGCACTCGGCACGTATTCGCGCGCGAGCGCAATGGCTTCCGCCGCGCCAGCGGCCAACAGGCATTGGAAATCCTGCTCACGCGCAAGATGAGCAAGTGTTTCGGCATAGCGGGAGTCATCTTCGACGATTAAAATTACGCGCGACGACGGCGTCAGCTTGTCGCGATCGTCGGTCACCGTGGAGACGGTGCGCGCCGGCGGGGAAGGAGTTGTCTTTGATACCGGTGGAGGAAGCGCGGGAGCGGCTTTTGCCACGGACCCGGCATAGGACTCCGGGAGCATGACGGTGAAGGTGCTTCCCTGGCCAAGTTCGCTATGAAGCAGGATTTCGCCACCAAGTAACCGCGCGATCTCCCGCGAAATGGAAAGACCCAATCCGGTCCCGCCATATTTGCGGCTCGTCGTCCCATCCGCCTGGCAGAAAGGCTCGAAGATGATGCGCTGCTGCTTAGGATCGATGCCAATCCCCGTATCGCGCACGGCGAAGGCCACCCTGCCTGAACCGATTCCGCTCACATCCAGCGAAACTTCACCGGCTTCCGTGAATTTCAACGCATTGGAGAGAAGATTTCGCAGGACTTGCTCCAGACGTTTGGTATCGGTCTCGATGCTTTCCGGAGCGCCCGGTCCCATTCGGAAATTCAAAGCGAGCCCCCGACTATTGGCCACCGGTTCAAATTGCGCACGCAATCCGTCGAACATCTGGCTGAGCAATACCCGCCGAGGCTCAATATCCATGCGGCCCGCTTCGATCTTCGCGAGATCCAAAACGTCGTTGATCAAGGCAAGCAAATCATTGCCCGAACTTTGGATCGTCTGCGCATAGCGGATTTGTTCATCCGTGAGATTTCCACTGCGATTTTCCGCCAGGAGTTGCGCGAGGATGAGCGATGAGTTGAGCGGCGTGCGCAGCTCGTGCGACATATTGGCGAGGAAATCCGATTTATAACGACTCGCCTGCTCGACGATTCGCGCCTGATTTTCGAGGTTGATCTTCGCCTGGGTGAGATCGTCCTTCTGCGTTTCGAGAAGCTGGGTTTGCTCCTCCAACTGCATATTCGTCTGTTCCAGCTCGGCCTGCTGCTGCTCCAGGCGCGCCTGCGATTGCTGCAGCGCGCGGCTCTGCTCTTCCAGCTCTTCATTGGAAACGCGCAGTTCCTCGCTTTGCGCCTGCAATTCCTCCGCCTGCCGCTGCGTTTCTTCGAGCAGTTCCAAAATGCGAGAGCGCGCTTGCGAAGATCGCACGGCCACTCCGATCACCTCGGCACAGCGAGCCAGCAGTTCGACCGACGGCTCCTTGACCTTCGCAAAAAAACCAAGCTCCACCACGGCGTTTACCGTTCCATCCACAGCGGCGGGAGCAATCAATAGATAACGCGGCCGATCCTTCCCTAAACCGGACCCGATCGTCAGATAACCTTCCGGCACGTCCGGTACGAGAAAGGCGCGCCCATCCTTCGCCGCTTGCCCGAGGAGACCTTCTCCGAGGCTGAACCGTTCCGGGATATTCGCGGAAGCGGGAATGGCGTAAAGAGCGCTGCGGCGAAAGCTCCCATTTTCCACGATAAATAGCGCCCCGGCCTGCGCCTCAAGGTATGCGCAGAGATAGGAGAGCGCATTTTGCCCAATCTCTCCGAGTTGCTGATCACCGATCATTTTTTCACTCAGGCCCGCTTGCCCGGTTTTGAGCCAATCTTCCCGCTCCCGCACGCGGGTCGAGCGCTCGGTCATCCAGGCGATGATTCCTGCCAGCACGATGCCGAGAAGGCCGCTGACTACAGTGCTCCGGACGGCGGATTCGAACGCAGTGTCGCTCTGCTTGAGGCGAGTCGTAAGCAAGGAAAGCTCTTCCTGCTTCATCTCCATGATTTGCGCTCGAATCGCGTCCATGAAGGCCTTTCCCCGGTCGGTAACGACGCGCTCTCGCGCCGCATCAAACCCATCGGCCCGACGAATCCTGATGATCTCCGCCAATTCCTTTCGTTTTTCGTCAATTTGAAATTTAAGCTCGGGGATTCGCGCTTGCTGATTTGGATTGTCTGCCGTCAACCGAGCCACATCTCCCACGCGAGCGTCGATGCCCGAAAGAGCCGCATTGTAGGGATCGAGATACTTTTCGTCTCCGGTAATCACATATCCCCGCTGACCGGTCTCGGCGTCTTTTATCAGCGAGAATACCTCGTCAAGCGCTGCGCGGACCTCCTGAGTATGAGCGACCCACTGGGCCGAATTCCGCAGCGTACGGGTATTGTAGGAGGTGATGGCGGTAATGCTGACGAAAAAAACCATCACCAAAGCGAGAGCCACGACTCTTGGCAGCCGAGTATTTGCTTGCTTGGCAGACGGGGAGGAAACCGGGAGTTGGCTCATGAAGTGGCATTACGATGCAGAAGCTCAATCGCGCCAGCAAGGCAAACGGGGTGCCTCTTTTGGCCGTATGATTCAAACTTTCCCGCCGAATGAGCTGAGCGCAACGATCTTGCTAGCTTCCTTCCAAAGTCGGGTGCTCGATGCAATAGGTATTCGCGAGGTCGAGCGCTCCGTTCGGTCCGTAGGCAATCTGCAGCACGCGATCGTAGGTATCTTCGTTCCATTCCACGGGCCAGTGCGCCTGTTTTGGCAGCGCGGCGGGATCCCCCACCAAGGCGTTCGCCAGCGCCATGATCTGGCCATGTTTCCAACAAACCACGATGCCCTCGTTATTGGATCCCTTTTTCTTCAAGTGTGCCACCAAGGCATCCGTCTCTTTGTCGGCAAATTCGGTATTGATGGGAATCGACAAAGCGTGCGATAGCGGCGCGAGCGTGAGCCGTGGACGAAAACTGGATTTTGTGTCGGTCGCGGCAAAGAGCGCCTGAATCTTCAAGGGCTGTGCTCCCACGTGATACCGCTCGAAAAATCCGACATAGGCTTCGGCGTGCCGCTGACCTTTTGCGGAAAGGCCTTCGCCAAACTCCGGTTTTTCGGCATGCCGGATGAGCAGGATCACACAGTTTTTGGCCATAATAGTTACCAATTCAACAAGGTATCGTTTCTTTGGTTCCGCTCCGGCGCAGCCAAGGGCCTCTCAATCTTCATCGGTTTTCCGAACTCCGGATCGTCCCTGAAAAATCAGCCCGCCGACAAGCAATCCCAAAAAAAGAACCACGCGCATATCCGGACTGAGGCTCAAGGCGTGCATCGTACTGACGATGAGGTGCGCCCCCACGATGGAGGAGAACAAAATAAGCGCCCAGCGGAAAAGGAAGAGCAACAGCAGCGCGCCGACCACCGCGCCGATCAATAAAGCGATCCACTCGACTCGCGGGTCTTGAGCGCCGATCCCACCGAGCACACATGCAGATAATACGCTCCCGCGATCGCCCCCGCCAGGCCGATGGCAACCTTTTGCAGAAAGATCGCCAGGAGCGCACCCCCCAGCCCTGCAATCACCGCCACGATCAAGGCCACCACCGGGTCGTTCTTAGATAGCATCGGCGCGATAAACTCATCGGTCGCGACGAAGCCAAGCACTCCGACAAATAACCAAAACAAACGCCTTCCCGCCAGCAACAGGGCGAATCCGAGTGCCAGCGAGCCGAGCGACAGCAAATGCTCGCTCCTATGTCCAGTGAAAAGAGGGGTATGATTTCTCACCATGAAAAAGGGGAATACACTTTCCGGCGCCTCGCCGTCACTGAAAGAAATCTTACCACTTCGAAAAATACTGTTCTGTCACACCTTTACATCCGTTCAACAATAGAGTTATGCGTCTGCCTCATTGGGCGATAGCTAATCAGCTTGAGCGAAGTCTCCCACCAGTCCGAGGGGCCGGTTCGTGCCGATACCATTTAAGGAGGTTTATCAACCATGAATCGAATTCTATCAATCAGCATCGCAGCAACCGCCGGATTGTTCCTCGGCTTGCCGGCACAGGCCCGAGACGGAGATAGCCACGGAGGAGGCGGCGCAGTTGCGCGCGGCGGGGGCGGAGGGGCTCATATTTCAGCGCCTGTGGCGCGAGGAGGCGGCGGCGGTGCAGTTTCCCGGTCTTTTAGCAATGGAGGAGCACGGTCTTTCGGTGGCGGTGCTGTCGCCGGGAGATCCATGGGCAGCGGCACATTTTCCGCCCCGAGCCGTTCCTTCTCGACGCCGAGCCGGGCGACCGTGCCGGCGAGAAGTTTTTCAGGTTCAGGTTCAGTAGCAAGTAACCGCGGAACCGTGGCAAATCCGACGGTGAACCGCAGCTTCCGTAACGGAGCGGTCTCTAACCAGTCGCCGAGTATCGCGTTCGGCGGCCACAATTTCAACGGTGGCCGGACGTTTAACAACGCGCGGGTGCCAGATTCGGTGAGCGGCAGCTGGGACCGTGGGCACTCCCATTCTTGGAACAATCACCACTTTGGCTGGCGCAACGGCTCCTGGGTGATCATCGATAACGGTTTCGGGTACCCGTATTACAACGATTACGGCTATCCATACGATTACTCGTACGACGACGGCCCCGATTACTCATACGCTCCGACGTACTCCTCCGACACGAGCAGCGACAGTCTGGGCTCTGAAGTGCAGCAAGCCCTCGCCGAAGATGGTTACTATCGAGGCCCTATCGACGGCCTGATTGGCCCTCAAAGCCAGGCCGCGATCGCTGCGTTTCAACGCGACCATCGCCTGGCAGTGACGGGCCGCATCGATCATTCGACTCTCACCAAATTGGGAATCGATTAACTAACTAGCTTTGCAGCAGAGCGGTGAGACTACCGCTCGCTGCACGAAGTTTACGCCCGGCGGAACTATATTCCGCCGGGCGATTTCTTTTGGAACCGGTGGGATAACAACGCCGGCGCAGTTTCACATTCCAAATTTAGACTTCCTTTCTCATCCCCTTCTTGCTCACCCTCCGCCGCGTGAGACGCGCCATCTATCCCGGCAGCTTTGACCCCATCACCAACGGCCACCTGGATGTCCTCCAGCGGGCCACGAAAATCTTTGATGAAGTCATCATCGCCGTCGCCTACAACGCGGAGAAGTCCGGCGGACTCTTTACACCGGAGGAACGCGTGGATCTGATCCGCAGTGTGGTGCAGCCGCTAGAGAACGTGCAGGTCGCCCGCTTCCAGGGGCTTCTTGTCGAATTCGCCCGGGCTCAGGCGGCCACGGCTGTGATCCGGGGGTTGCGGGCGATTTCAGACTTCGAGTTCGAATTCCAAATGGCGCTGATGAACCGGAAGTTGGAATCGGAAGTCGAAACGATCTTCCTCATGCCGCGGGAAGAGTACACTTACCTTTCGTCGAGGATGGTCAAGGAGATCGCCGGCTTCGGCGGAAACGTCGACGGATTCGTACCCGCGCAAGTGGCGCAAGCGCTTTACGAAAAACTTCGCCAGAGTTGAATCGCTGAGCCCGATAGAGGATACTGCGTTCGTGGAAACGAAGGCTGTGCTCCTTAACGTTCAACCATCCATGCAGCTATGAAAGTGCACCTCTTACAAATCCCATCGGAAGGGAAACACTACGAAGGCGAGGAACCGAACACCATGCTCGATCTCCACGAGAAGGGTGTCCGTTTCGTCAGCCCGGTACGGTATTCCCTCGACGTCGGCGTGAGCGATGGCGGCCTCTGGGCCGCCGGAACCGTGGGCACCGATCTGCAACTCCAGTGTGTGAAGTGCCTCGAGGAATTCACCTATCCCGCCGAGGTCCGGGATTTTGCCTGTCAGGTGGAATTAACCGGGGCGGAGATGGTGGACTTGACAGAGCCAATCAGAGAGGACATCTTGCTGGCCCTTCCGGCCCATCCACACTGCGATTGGAACGGCAAAAAGGTCTGCCCGGGAGCGTTTATTCCGGCCAAAACCGAGACGCCTTCCACCGAGCTACCCGCTGCGACTCGCGAGGTGTGGGGCGCGCTGGACCAGCTCAAGCTCAACCAATAATCCGTTTACCGCCATGGGAGTACCCAAACGAAAGATGTCCAAAATGCGCCTGCGCACCCGCAAGGCCGCCAACCGCTGGCACGCGCCAGTCCTCGGTCGTTGCCCGCAGTGCAGCAGCGCCGTTCAGCCTCACCACGCCTGCGCTTCGTGCGGATACTACCGTGGCCGCCAGGTGCTGACGATCGGAGCTTAATGGGGCCTGCTTGGGCCTGATTCCTTTCCAAAATTCCCTGTCCAGCCGCCCCGCATGCCCGCGCGGCGGCTGCTGTTTTTCCCACCCTTTCCCTGCTCCGGCGAGCCTGATGCCATTCCCCGCCAAAGTTCAGCAAACTCTCCCGAGCGGATTTATGCCGCAAAGCCGGAATAAAGTCCGCTGGATTTCTGCCCGCTCTTTCGTGTAATTCGTCCCTTCGTGGCCTTCCCTCAAATCCTGTTCGCAATTTCTCCGCTTTAAGAGATGAAAATCGCTCTTGATGCCATGGGTGGAGATTACGCGCCGCAAAATATTGTGGCGGTGGGGGGCGGGGCGGGGCGCGGAGGACGCCAGATCTCGGCGC
>OUNM011112428.1_pt1 | contig 24501 bp, 11 predicted proteins | sample 1769961 | NCBI WGS metagenome assembly OUNM01 (sample SAMEA3914820, study PRJEB12502) | metagenome | biome: forest; material: soil | place: USA | collected 2012-03-12 | depth 0.3 m | reverse complement strand
TCCCTCCTCACCGGCACCCCAACCCTCCCCAAAACCTCGGCCACCTGTTCCGGCTCCTCCCTCAGCGCATCCCACTCCTCCTGCTTCTTGATCAGCGCAGTCCCGGCCAACAGCGTCCCATTCAGCGCCAGCAGCCCCACCTCCCTCCTCCCACCCTCCACAGCAGCAGCAGCCGTACTGACCACCGCCCCCTCCGCCACCCTCGGCGCAATAACCATCACCTCCCTGGTCAAAGCCATGTTATAATCCACCGCCGCCTCCCCCTCCAGATCCATTTCCGCAGCACCAGCGTTCCCCAAAACAGCCTCACAAGCCTGCCGGTACAGCCGGTGATACGTCCTCAGCAGATCGGCGCCCGAAGATGAAGGGGCAATGCGCTCGGCAAAGGTCTGAAAGGGCAGGCGCCGCCGCACGGCTTCGTCTGTCAGCGTTGTGGCGAGTACAGTCCATGTGGCGTCGTCGCCTGGGCTGAGTCCTTCGCGCATGCGGGAGACGGGGAGCATCTGGATGTGACGGTGGGGCTGGGAGGAGCCGGAGGCGGGGCCGGAGTTGAAGAATACGAAGAGCTCGGAGGAGGTTGGGGGTTGGGGTTGGGTATGCCCTGGTGAGTTGCCGGGTGGGTTTGGAGGGTGGGAGGTGTGGTGGTGGTGGTAGGCTTGGATGCAGCCCCATGCTGCTTCGAGGTCGTCTTGCTCGAGGAGGTGGGTTTGTTCTTTGAAGGCCTGTGTGGCGAGGATGAAGTGCTCCGGGACGATGGCGAACTTGTTCAGGACGAGGTTGTGGGAGGGGGCGAGCGGGGCGACGAGCATTGCCTCGGGCGGGGAGTCGAAGGGGTCGAAGAAGGGTTTCTTTGTTTGTTTGGACGGCGGCGGGGTGTTGGTCGAGGGGTGCGGCGCGGTGGGTTGGGGCGCGCGGGGTTTGGAGGCGAGGGCGGGGGAGAAGCGGAGTTGGAACTGCCACGGCATAACTGTCAGTCTCTGGATAGAGCGAAGGAGAGCCGAGGTAAGTAGGGCCTACGTACGGGCAGCGAGTTGACGTTGACGAGGGCGACCTGTGTCGGAAAGAAGTGGACGTCGCCGCTGGCCCGCGCGCGGTGGAAGGCTGCCGAGACCAGCTCGGGGAGGTTGGCCGGGATTTTCATGTTTGCAGGCGTCACGCCATCGGGTGGTAATGTCATGGTAGTGGATTGGGAACGCGATGTGTGAAACGAGTGTGGACAGCGAGTGCGTTGCCAGAGAGAGATGGATGGAGGAGGGACACGAAGGGACCGCGAATAGCTTCGATGAGGTCATGTCTGGTCTGTGCGCGGTCCCTGTCCCTGCCAAGGAATGTGGGGACACAGGGGTCACACCAGTCGTCAGACCAGTCAGGAGGGAGAGAAGAGATGTGTTGGACATTTTGCTGAGTCGCAGTCTATGACGAGTCTGGCTGAATCTAAATCCCCGGAAGCCCAATGATGCCGCGCAACGCAGGAACCCAGCGCGGGAGGATGTACGTGACATACAGACCGGCGAGGGCCACCAGGAGTCCGTTGAGCTGTCGGGCGATGTCAGCATGCTTCTTAAGGGGTCACCACAAGCATCAAAAAGTCTCACCTTCTCCAGCCACGTGTGAAAGTAAATCGCCGTCATCAGCAGCATCCACGCAGAGAGCACGACCACGGCGACGGCGAACCTTCCACCGTGTCCCAGCCCCTCCACCGCGGCCAACACCCCGCCCTCGTCCCTCCTCCCCTCCACGCCGGCCCCTTTCACCGCGCCATCCACCATCACCACAGACCTCTCCTCGCCAACATACCTCCCACGCCTCGCCAACACCCACCCCACCTCCTGCACCAAAAACCAGCTCCCCAACACCAACAAAAACACATGCCCACTCACATCATGCCCCCCCTTCCACCGCCCCCCCATCCCCTTACACTCGACGGCACTACCCACCACCACGCCCTTCTCCCCCCCAACAACCGGCACAATCTCACACACCCCGCCGGTCCACAAAAACCCCCGGTCCACCAATCCCGGCCCAAAAAACCACCTTGTCACAACCACCCACCACCCCGTCACCGCCGCCCAGCGTATCCCCGCCCTCCACCGCGCCGCCGCATCCGCCTTGAGCGAGGGATGCGTAAACAAAAACACGAAAAACGCGCCCGTGATCCACGCCCAGCCTTTCTTCACAAACAGCACATTGAACAGGTTGTCCTTGCGCGCAAAGTAGCTCGGGGCTTGGGCTTGGGCCGCAGCGGCGAGCGAGGCGAGGTGTTCTTGCTGCTGGGCGATTTCGCGCGGGTTGAGGAGGGCGTAGAGGGAGCCGAGGGAGAGGAGGGCCGGGTAGAGGGCTAGGAGTGCGAGTTCGGTCGGGGTGGGGAGGTAGGGGCTTGTTCGGAGGCGGAGGCCGGTGGTGGGTTTGTGAGCTGTTGTTTGGGGGGGGGCCGAGGGATCTCCGAGATTGTGGCGGGTGAGGTCGGCGGGGGATTTGTAGCGGCGGGTTGGGTCGGAGGCCATTTTCTTCTTCTTTTTTTTGGGGTTTATTTCGTGGTGGATGGTGTTGCGGTTCGTTCAGCGGAGGGGAGACGAGAGGGAGTCGGTTCGTTAAATCCGTCGCATCGGTCGCTCGCGCGTGCGGTCCGTTAGTGCTGCGGTTTGTGTGGACGAAAAGTAGAGACGCGCGCTCTGTCGGGCGTGTGGCGTCAGGACAGTGTTTTGTACGGCGACGGTGGCCTTGGAGAGATGGAGAGTTGGAAAAGGGTGGACTGGGATGGAACTTGGAAGGCGTCGCGACGTCTTGGCAGGCAAAACCAATGACGTTGCTGAAGCCAGCGAGCGACCTGCATGGGCCGGCAGGCAATCCAGCCGAGGTCCACAGGGGAGACCCACCAAAAGGTGCCCCTGAGAGAGCAACAACACCAGCAAAACAATACAATGGAAGCGAAAGAAAATCAAGATCAATGCGGCCAGAGGAAAAGAGAAATGATCAAGATCAAAATGTGGCAGTCTCGTTTACGCCAATTTATCCTCTACATTTGGCTTCCTTGCGGCCATATGTATATACTCTTTGCCATCCCCATGACCCCATCCCGCTGTGCTCTCTCCCTCTCCCCAAACCTCCCCAAAACAACCAGCGCCCAAGCACCAGCCGCAAGCATATATATCAGAAGGGTATAAAAAAACCACCATCCCCCCCAAATACTAACCAAGCGCACACCCCCAGCGTCGCCACAGTCCTCACCCAGAACACAACCTCCTCCTAACGGGCACCCCTTCCACCTCCACCACCACCCCCAATCATCCCACCCCCAACCCCCACACCACCACCACCACCGCCACCAGCAGCACAGCCCGGCCCTCCCCTCTAAGAAGAACCCAACTCGAAAACCGCCAGCGTCGCACAAAAAGTATTCCGGTTCAGCCGATCCGGCACAACCGCCTTCCCCGACAGCGTGACCATGCTCGCGCTGGCCTTGGTGCTCAGCCCGTACAGGTACACGTCCTTGCTCGTCTCCTCCAGCGACACAATATGCGACTGGCAGCTCTCCGTCGCCAGGCACGTCTGATCATAGTTGTCGAAGAAGGAGTACAAGCCCGCGCCGTAGACGAACACGTCGCGCGAGGAGAGCACGCGCAGGCCCCAGGCGCGCTTGCAGCTCGCGGACGGGTCGGCCGCGCAGGCGGATGCGAAGTCCGGGTCCGCGTAGGCCGGGTTGACGGTGAAGGGCTTGGTGGCGTCCGGGTTGCCTTGGAAGTAGGGGGTTTCGGTCTGGATGAGGGCGAGGAAGACGTTGGAGGCGTTGTGCAGCTGGTAGTTGTAGAGGACCGAGTGTTCCGAGGCGGTGGCCCAGCCCCAGACGGGGCCGGGGCCTTCGACGAGCACGCCGCGGCCGTTGAAGACGTCGATTTGGCCGTCGTGGGCGGAGGGTTCGAGAGAGTGGTCTGCGACCCAGTACCATGTGTTTTCGAGATAGGCGCTGCCCGTCGGGGCGATGTGCAGCATCAGGAAGGAGCCGAAGCAGGATGGGTTGATGGGGTTGGTCGCGTTGGGGTTCTTGGCGCATTGTTCGAGCTCGAGCTGCGTGCCGGCGTAGCCGCCGATGCGGGTGTGCACATCCCAGAGGCCGGCCGCGCCCGCGGTAGTGCCCGCGACGTTCCACTCCATGAGGATGGCGCCGGGCTGCGGGCCGGCGGTGCCGAAGATGAGGTCCGACATCTCGACGGCGCCCTTGTCGCCCGGCTGGCCGACCTGGAAGACGGGCTGTGGGTTGGCCTGGTCCTTGAAGGTGGTGTCGCCGCCCGCGAGGATGAGCGGCCAGATCTCGCCCGTGATGCGGATGTTCTTGGGCACCTTGACTGTCTTGGTGATGAGGTAGGCGCCATGGTCAAAGTAGACGACCTGGTCGGGCGTGGCGGCGTCGAAGATGGCCTGGATCGCCGCCGTGTCGTCCGTCTTGCCGTCGCCCTTGGCGCCGTGCGACTTGACGCTGACGAAGTTGCCGACCGGCACCGACTCGTACTGCGGCTTGCTGCGGGTGACGACCTTGCCGGTGGCCGCGTCGAGTAGCACCGCCGGCTTCTTGGCGCCCTGGTCCGGAGCCTGGACCGACCGGCCGGCGTCGCCGCTAGCGCCGCCGTACGTGCGGCCCTGCGCGAAGAAGGCCACCTTTTGGTTCCCCGGGAGCACCACGGCGCCCGTCGCGTTGTTCAGCACCGCCTGCGACGTGCCCGTCATGTCGACGTTGTCGAGGATGAGCGTGCCGTTGGTGTTCGCCGAGGCCGGGTTGTACGCCGTCTTGATGCCGATCGGCGTGTTGGTGAAGGTGCTGTCGAGCACCAGGACGGAGCCCACCGTCTGGCTCGCGGCGCCGCCGTTGGACATGTCGATGCCGACGCCGCAGTTGTTGATCTTGACGTCCTGGAAGGTCCAAGCCCAGTTCCAGTTCATGAAGATGGCCGTCTTGCAGTTGTTGAAGGTCAGATTGCGCGTCGTGAACTGCTGGTTGCCGAAGAAGGCGCCATACTGCCCACCGTTGAAGGTCAGGTCGACCATGAACCCGCCCGACCCGTTGTCCATGAAGATGCCCTGCTGGTGGTTGCTGTCACCGCCATCGGTGCGCATGTTGAAGACGATGTTTTGCAGGCTGGTCGCCTGCGCAACCTGCCAGTGAATGCCGGCGCCGACCTCAACCGGCATGGCCGTCAGGTCGATGACAAAGTTGCGCACCTGCCGAAAGAAGTTGTTCTGGTTGGTCCACCAGTTCCTGCCGGTCGAGTCGTAGGGGTCGGCGTCGATGACGGCAATGCCCTGGAAGCCGGCCGAGGCCTTCAACGTCGGAGGAGAGATGGCGTCGCCAACCATCTGGGTGTAGTAGAAGGGGATGATGGGCGTGCTGACGACATATGTGCCGGCCGGAAAGTACACGAGGGCGGGCGTTGTGGTTTGCGAGCTGCAGCCCTCGCCGCACCGGTTCCCATCAGCGATGGCCTGGTTGATGGCGGCCGTGTCGTCGGTGACGCCATCGCCCTTGGCTCCGTAGTCCCGCACGTTGCGGAACACCTTGTAGGTTGCGTCCTCGTTGAAGGCCGCCGCGCCTTGCCTCTGGATGCTCGACAGCCACCAACCCGATGCCTGTCGTGGTGACGGCGCCGCCAGGGCTGTGGACCCGAGGCTCAAGGCCGCTAAGAGTATCGTGGAGAGAGTGGGAAGCATCATGATGTAGAACCAGCTATCTCCTGATGTCGCTTAAGTGGTGTAGTCTGAGTTTCGGGTTAGCTTTGCGAAGTTGAAGCTTCAGAGGTGCGTCAAGTGCAGTGAATGTTTTCATAAGGGAACGATGAACATGAAAGAAGTTCTTGTTAAATACAGCTGGCAGCCGTGACATTTTGGCCACGGGTGGTCAAGTCGGAGTCATTTTGTGCGGTTGACTGAATGAACAATAGACCCCCAATTGAGTATTGCTGGGGAAGCTGCCTTCAAGAAAAGAGGCCTGGGATCCGAACAATACCAACAATAGCCGGCCGAGGTCATGGGCAATGGGCTGGAAGGAGTTGGGGGCTATGTGGCCCACTCGAGCCATTGTCCGCCAGGCACATGGACTGCCTGAATGGGCAAGTCGACAATGGGGCAAGAAAAAGAAACACCAGACGGCACATACCTGGAGTCTGTCCCAGCCAGAAACGCCTTGGCCAGCAAAGGCAATGAGCGAGTGACAAGAACAAGCGGAAGAAGGTTGGCGGGAGGCGGCGGGAGGAACGGAGACCAGTTCGACGGGGAAGGGGAGCATCACAGCGGTGCAGGAGCATATCGCGAGGTTGGACTGTCTTATACCGCGTCTGGTCTCTGTTCGCTTCCCGGGGAGATGGCCGGCGTCCCTCCGCCCCTTGCCCCCGTGTCTCCCAAAGACAGGGTCTCGCACCCAACGGGTGGCGTGCAGTAGCCGCCTTGGTGATCAGCATGGTGTGGGTATGCCAGCGGGCCAGGTACCAAAGCTCCGGTGATGATGGGCTGTCGGTATTGCACCGCAGGGGGGACGTGACAGGCATGCCATGAATCTGCCGTGCGCCCGTTCCTGACGCTCCGGTAACCCATCCGAGCCATGCCACATGCCAGCGCGAGGTGCAGGATGCGGTGTCTGTGGCAGGGAGCAGCTCGGGACGAATGGATGACTCTCGCAGCAACTTGGCACCAGAAGATTCTGTCAATCCATGCCCTGGCTCTCCGCAGTGAAGAGCTCGCAGCTGGCCCTCAGGGGGAGGCAGCAAAGAAACAAGACGGACATGGGATTTGCCAAGCAGCCATTGGTTGCGGGCAGCGGCAACCTCAAACAAGCCAAAAATGGGGACACGCAAGCGACCACCTCCCGACCACTGGGGAGGTCGGCGGGATTGTGGAGCCAGAACACCAGGCGAGGATGTGTTTTTTGGTACCGGGATTCGTGGGTTGGGCAGATCTGGCCACCAGATCAAGGAATGCGCCCAGGGGCGATGTTTATGCGACGCGGGGGTGAGGAGAGCAGCCGTACAGTCCATCCAGCCCATTCAGTCCATGTCACAGACCGAACAAACGGTGAATCTGTGAAGGAGACATGGCGGCAACTGGCGAGAACGACGTCATCGTGGCATCTGCTGCTTTGGAACCAAGAAATGGCGCGTCGAATGCTCGACGAGTGTCTCTTGCAACTGGCATGCTGGCCGAATGAAGGCTGTTCACCATCGCCGGATGGCGAGAAGTGCAGTGCGAAATGGGCAGGCAGTCGCGGGATTTCGTCCCAAATCGGTTGACGATCGCCAAAACCCGCCCTGGCAGGCTCGGCAGGGAAAGGCCAAGGCCGGGCGCCCAGACCACCGCCTCGGGGACTTGGGGGTGGGGGAAGGGACTCGCTGCAGGGCACGCTGTTTCGAAACACAAAGCGGAGCCTCCCCCACCTCCTCCTTCAGGTTCCCATCCCTTCCCAGCCATTCATTGCTCAGTCCACCAAAATGCATTCGCCAGGAACGACAACTGCGGTGGTGTTTGAGATGCACTCCTGGCACGCGTGTCCGTGGTCCCTGTGTGGCTGCAGATGGACCGCCGTCACACGGCGCACGCCCTGCAACTTGACATGCTGTTTCCAGTTTCTCTGGCCCGCGCATCTGTCAACCTGTCAACCTGCCACACCCCGTCGCCCACACTCCCCCAATGCTGTGCAAGCCCAAGGATGTTTCCACTCGCCAACACCACGCCTCGCATATATTAGCGTTCCGGAGTAATTACACCGTACCCACCGGCAATGCTGCCGTACGGAGTGCCCTGGCCTGTCTTCGGCACCGGTATCCGAGCCCGCATGGTGTTCGCCACATGCCGCCACTCTGTCCGTCCTCTTCAGCCCGCATTGATCAGCAAGAAATCACAGACTCACAGACCAAGTCTTCCGTTAGTATCATGATATGATGCCCATTTGCCCCAGCGCAATATACGTGTTTCGTCCTTGATAATATGTATTTCATGCGCTTTAACGAAACGTTGCCGTTCGCTACTGGAAGCTGATCCCAGGCTGGCGTCCCAGAGCATTGGATCCAGGCCAGGCAGGCCGAGGCCGAACCGGGCCTGGTGCGAACCCGACGCGGCCAGACCAACTTCGATATGTTGATCTTATAGCCCCACTACATAGTAATGTCTTTATCAGGGACGTGTTCGTGATGCAAATTAATCCTACCAATTATCCGTGATTGCACGTGTCGATCTCGTGGCAATACCGGTGCGGTGGAGAACTGCCCGGTCCCGGGACGCTAAAGTCGGGTCGCCGACCACACTGACGATCTCACCACAACCATCGCCACAACCGGCCTCAATGCAGAGATTGTGAGAGGGTGACCAAACAAATATGAGTCTCAATTAACAGGACAGCTATCCCCACAGCCAGACTACATACGGCAAGATCTAACCCAAACACATAGAAACCAACAGCTGGATGCAGATGCTCTAGATGCCACAGAACCAAGAACAAGAAACCCAACAAAAGCAATGCCCGCTCGCAATGCAAGAAGTGTGACAACCCAACGTCACAACCCAAGATCCTCCATCGTGTTTCTCCTCCCAGTGACCGCCGTGCCAAAAACGCCCCTTTCCTGAACGTCGTAATCCCAGACAGTACCCGACACCCGCCAGCAAGCATCAAGCTCGCCCATTCCGCCTCTTTTCGTGCCCGACCAAGCCCATTACCATTACCAACCAACCCATATTCTGTGTCGTGTATATAATATATCCTCCCATGTTCGTGTGTCGTAACCCAACCGCCTCAGATATACCCCTCCGCGACGCTACCGCGCCCCCCAGTCTTGCTCTCCAACATCTCAATTCCCTTGACCCCAGCGCCAAAATCCAAAATCAGAATCTTCGGATCCTGCCCGGAGCTAACCACCCTCCGATAGTCGCTCTTAGCACTCAACACCCAACTCGAATGCCACTTGGGAAAGTCCAACAGGGCCTGCCCCGTCTCCATATCCCACACCTTGATATCCGAATCATAGCTGCCACTAACCAACCGCCCACTGACACTATCCACATGCAGACTGCGCACCAAATTCTCGTGCGCCTTCATCTCGCGCACACACTCGCCCGTGTTGGCGTCCCAGATGCGGATGACCTTGTCGTTGCCCGCGCTGGCGATGTACCGGCCGTCCTCGGAGAACTGGCTGCACGCCAGGCCCTTGCTGTGGCCGAGGAACTCCCGGATGTTCTTGCCCGTGTCGATGTTCCACAGTTTCACCTTGAAGTCGCCGCTGCAGGACACGATGGTGTTGCCGCGCATCTGCACGGCGTTGACGGGCCCCGAGTGGCCGCGCAGCTGGCGGAGCAGGGCGCCCGTCTCGCGGTCCCAGACGCAGATGGAGACGTCTTTGGAGCAGGTCACGATGTGCTTGTCGTCGAAGACGAGGTCGAGGACGGCGGCCGAGTGGTGGCGCAGGCGGCGGACGGGGCGGTAGTTGTTGGCGAGGGAGTAGACGATGCAGGTCGAGTCGGAGGAGCCTGTCACGAGGATGGTCGCGTCGTACTGCAGGCAGAGGATGGAGGCTTCGTGGTGGACCGCGGGCGCGAGGAGGGCGGGGACCGAGTGGTAGGCGCGGAGCGGGGGGCGCGGGAGGCCGTCGGCTGTCGGGGCGGGGTTGATGTCGGGGAGGGTGGCGTGGTGGGTTGGGTTGTTGTGCTCGTCGTAGAGGAGGGAGTAGGAGGCGTCGTTAACGACCTCGGGCGGGCCGATGATGAGCTTGCAGGCGAAGGTGTGCATGTCCCAGACGCGGATGGTGCGGTCGCGGGAGCCGGTGATGATCTTAGATCTGTGGGCTGTTAGTGAGTGGGGTTGGTAGAAAATCTGGGGAGAAACGCACTCATCAAACTGCAGGCAGTAGATACTATCCGTGTGCCCGTTGAGATACACCGGCTGAGCCTTGCCCTCCTTCCAGCGCTTGTCCAGCTCCGTCTTGACGCGGTAGATCTCCTTCCAGTTGTTTTCGGGCTGGACGCGCGGCACGCCGAGGCCGGTGCCCGCCTTGACGGGCCCGCTGGTGGCGTAGGTGGTCGTCTTCTCCCGCAGGAAGGACTCGCGCCAGATGTGCTGATTCTTGACGACGGTGTGCCAGCCCGAGCACACCCGGCTGGCGGTGTTGAGCGTCGGGGCGTCGAGCAGGGCGAGGACTTGAATCGCCAACTCCATGGGTAGCCGCGAGATGAAGTCCACCTTAATGATGGCCGTTTCGTCCCGAGTGAGGTCGGCGTCGACGTCCACGTCCGAATCGACCTCGTCGCCAGGGACGTATGCCTCCATCTCGGCGCTGGTGAGGGCGATGCCGATGCCGCTCTCGTGGTCGTCCAGCGCATCCTCTGCCAGCCATCCCGGGCGCGGGAAGTGGTTCTCCATGAGGTCGTAGCCATGCAGCCCATGGCACGCGATTGCGGCGGCTTGCCTCGCCGCGGCGCCCGTCTTCCGCGGGATGATGGGCGGCTGCTCGCCAGAACCGGGCACGGGAAGCGTCGGGGATTCGATAGGGTCGTGCTCAAACATGCGCTCGCCGTGCCCTGGGTAAAGCATCCGCGAGTTGCGGAAGCTGGTCGCTTGCCGGAACCGGCTCCAGGTCATGTGCGAGGTGGTCGGCCGCGGGGTGCTCGGGCGCGGGGCATGGTGCGATGCGCCCGCGAACAGGGGCCTCGCGGGCCGGCCGTCGCTATCGAACGTTGTCGTCGCAGGGACCGAGGTCCGTCTCTGGACGAAGCCCTTAACCCCCTCCTTGAGCGAGATAGACGCCCGTCTCAGCATCCGCTTGAAGTTGCCATGGTGCTTGGACGTGGTGGGAGCGAGATGGCCGTCGCCCCCCTCGCCGCCGGAGCCGTGGCTCGTGCTCTTCTCGAGGAACAGGCCATGGTATCCAGACTCGGTGTTGGGCTCGAGAAACGCCGACTTGGGGCGCTGCCGCCAGGGGAGCGACACACTCATGCTTCGGAGTCGAGAGGGCGGCAGGAGTGCGGTGTGGAATTGGTTCTGCGACGGCGCTCCGATCGGGGCGGCGGTCGAGGCGTCGGGGAACATGGCTTCCTGAGCGGGAGCCCAGTCTTGCATCTGGACGATTCTGCGTGTGGTTGAGTGGGAGTGCGAGTGTGAAGCGGCAGACCAGTCGTGGGACCCGGAGGCTTGCGATGCGAACACCGGTGTGTGCGTGGGCGCCGATCCGAAGGGAGCCATGGTCGAGTTTTGTAGCGTCGATTCCGAAACGCCAACGTCGATGGCACTCACTCGCTGCCGGGACTAGTCCTGTTGTTTCGCCTCGCCCTGGATGGTCTCGGTCGGGATTCCCTGGCCCCCTTTTGGTCGTTGCTCGAAGCTGCCGCCTCCCTGGGACGTCCGGTGGGTGGCGTGGGTTCGGGCAACTCCCGACGAGTTTTGCTGCAGAAATCGGGACGGTCAGGCCCGGGCAGCGCTGGAGGCAACGGGCTCCAGCTGCATCGAATGGATCGGCGCAGGGGGGAGGGCGGTGGAGACCGGCGAGCGCGAGACTGCGCAGCGACTGGGAGACTGGGACTGCGACTGGGACTGGCCGAGATGCAGCGGCGAATGGGAGTCCGCAGGCGGCGAGTCAGGATACGAGCGCGGGTTTCGCCCACAACACGCGACGATCTGCCCGAGACGGAAGAGAAAAACAATAACAATCGGTGCGTCGGGGTCGGTGACGGCGACGGGCGCGAGGTTAGAAATGAAAATAGGGCTGGCGGTTGAGAGAAAAAAAAAAGGGAGGGGCAGGAAACAACAGTTTGCGACAACAAAGGGAATGAGACCGCAGTGACGAAGCGTGAGAGGCTTGTGCGGCGTCGCCAAATTTGCTGGCGGCTGGTCTGGGCGGCACAGGGTCTGGTGCAGTCTCCTGGCTGCCGTTGCCAGGGAATATTTTAGGTGTGCCGGGATGGCTGCAGCCCGAAAAGGACAGCGAGCACAGGCCAAACTGCATCTGTGGCTTGGATTTGCGCCTTTCTCACCCCTTCTCACCCCAATCAATCCCTGCGTCTGGTCTCCTGGGCCAATCCCGTCTTTGTTGTTTTCCTCAGACCCAAGTTCCAACGATCCCGACCTTGAAGCGAAATTCCCCACGCCATCGGTCGCCTCCGACTTCCGACATTCCAATTTCACACTGGCAGCTTTCGAGGATCAACAAAGCCATCCCTCGATTCGGCAGTGAGCGACCCGAGCATCTGCTCCCATCTTCTCTCTGACCAACCATAACTCGATGGCAACGGGATGAGAAACAGTGAGCCGTGAAAGCCGGTAAGAGTTAATATGGGGCAGCTGAGCTCAGCCAACGGCCCTGCCCCAGGTTCTCAGCCGCAGCCCCTGAGCTGAGCCGAAAAGGGGCATCCAGGAGCCGGGGTTCCAGAGTGGCAAAGCTAGGTAGGCTTTCGCATCCTTCTCTTGATTGCCATGAAGGAATCGTGGGCACGGCGACACCAACCTAATCCTTGAATGCCTGGGTGCGTGTTAAGAGTGAATTACTCCCGTCCCTTTATTCATGTTGGTCGCCGTTCACAGGCAAGTCGATCTGATCGAATGAGGCTTTCCGAGTCGCCAGTCACGGTCTTTGTCTCTTTTTGAGTCCCGTCTTATTCACGACTCAAGTCCATTTTCAAGACAGAGCACACCGTATTTCGAAGAAAAAGAGAAATAAAGGAAAAGACTAAGAAAGTAGAAAAAGAAGAAAAGATAAGACGTATAGAAGACAGCTAGGCCAGGGGAAGCCGTGTAGGCACGCCGCCCTGTGCTCCATCATAGTCGTCTCTCCTTTGTATGCAACCGCCGATGCTGCTGGTCGATTGCTCCCTTCTCCCCTCCGCTGCGATGCCGGCATCTCGCTGGCTCGGCGTTTCTGCCCGGCTTTCCTATCAGATTCCAGTCCGACGCTTCTCCGGTGAGAAACCTTCCGAGGGTTAGTAGGCCTACGGGGTTTCCGTTGGAGGGCTTCACCTTCTTGACACGGTACTGGTAGAAGAGCAAGTGGCTTCAGCGCACAACCTCCTTAACGAGGTTAGAGACCGACATCCTTCGCCCACTCCCACTGTTACCGTAATTCAGTTGATGGTACATGGGCCAACTCGGCGCAGAATGGTTTATGTTCCAGAAGGTCCATAGAATCTTCTTCAACGTCACGATCTTTCGACATCTCGTATTACCCATTTAGGCGGCGACCCCGTCCGGGCTGGTGGGAACTGAGAACCTGGGGTTAGGTCTTTTATCGGTCATCGATCTCAGCTGTGGAGAAAACCGGGCCATCAATGGTTAATTGCTCAATGATTGGCAATATCCATAGATGAGATCGAGGATGGTGGCGCCGTCCCGGCATCCGGAATCCGGGCTACATCTTCGCCAAGAAACACTGCAGCATCGAGAAACTTCACTGTTCCCTGTGCCCCGTCACCATGGTTTCTCTCGATGAGGGTAGCCATGTGAAAGCCACGGTTCTCGTGTCAGTACCCCCCTTACCAGATCTTCTGTCCGTTGCTGGCCAACTGAGGATGCCTTTTCTCGTGCGCAGCCCAGAGGAAACATAAATTCTCGAAGCCAACTATGCGGTGAGTCGGAGAGTGCAAGCTCCAGGCAACGAACCCTGCTAGTGCAAGGCGGAACACATCAGACGTTGCGGTGAAGAAAAAGCCTGAATACCATTCTGTGGGTAGTCGTCTGTCGTCCAGCCCGCAGGATCTGGGAGCCATACAGAGCCACCCCAGACTTGATCACGTTCCTATCAAATGCCGGCCTTGGCTCGGAGCTTTGGAATGTCATGGCCTACGGTTGGACGGGTCCCCCGCGATCGGGAAGATACCCCCGAGCTCAAAGGAGGAGGCAGTCGCCGAAAAGGGGCATACCAGGTCCGTGGTTTCTTGTGTGGTATCACCGTACCGAGAATCGCTACCCCTCCTGGCGAAAGTCTAACTGTCTCTGAGGTGTCATCCGGCATGCAGAAGCACCGAAGGCACATGGAAACTTGGTAGAAGCTCCCGTCCCCAGACTCTATCGCTACCCCTGTCATATCCCCGCATTACATGACCAACGGCCGCGCTCTCGCACAAAGCCAAAGAAACACCAGAGCCGCTCTCAGGGCGGGTAATCTTTCCGCTGCAACTCTGGATTCAGCCGGGCCAATCCCCCCACGACGCAATATAGAGCATGGACAACTCAGGGCGGGATGCCCTCTTGCGCTCCTAAATATGGAGGTTGGCATTGCCTAGTGTCCTTGGTTGCTCCGAACCAAAGGAGTAGGCCAGGCGGTTCAGGAAAGATGGCCATCACCGCCATGGACCAAGGACAAGTTGAGAGCTGCTGGCGGACGAGGATAAGAACTGGTGTTGCCACCCCTCAATCCAACATGGTAGAGGTCAACGCCGGCGTTCTAAACAGCAAGTACTTGTCAACTCGGTAGATTATCTTCTAGACAAGTCCGGTTTGCAGACAATGAAGGTCCGACAGCATAGCTTTCTCGCTGCCCTGGCGCTTGCCGGGGCGCCCAGCGCGGATGCCCTCCTGCGCTTCTCCTGCTCAGAGCTCGTTACTGAGCGTCTCGACCCGTGAGTTACCCCTGAGCCGCGCCCTCAAACACCCCACTCACATTTTCAATGTCTACAGCCTCGTCTTCCCCGGCCGTTCTCAGTCCCCACACGTACACCAAGTCGTCGGGGGCAACATGTTCAACATCACAATGGACCCGACGCAGCACAACATCGCCAACGAAGCGAGCTGCACCACCTGCACCTTCGCCGAGGACTTTTCCAACTACTGGACGGCAACCCTCTTCTTCCGCGCTCGCAACGGCAGCTACACACGTGTGCCCCAGCGCGCCAACGTCGACTTTGACGGTGCCAGAAACGGCGGCATGACGGTTTACTACACAGCCAGCTGTAAGCCAGCCCAGCCCTCCCACCAATACACCCCACCAATACACCCCACTAACCACCCCCCGCCCACAGACCAAAACACCAAAGTCACCGCCTTCCAACCGGGCTTCCGCATGGTCGTCGGCAACCCGACCTACCGCACAGCAGCCGACGCCGCCAAGTACCGCCAGCTGACCTTCACCTGCCTCGACACCATGCTCACGCGCACGGGCGAGACGTCCGACATGCCCAAGCAGCCCTGCAAGGAGGGCATCATGGCCAACGTGCGCTTCCCGACCTGCTGGGACGGCAAGACGCTCGACGCGCCCAACCACTCGGACCACGTCGCCTACCCGGCCAGCGGCACCTTTGAGAGCGGCGGCGCGTGCCCGTCGACGCACCCCGTGCGCATTCCGCAGGTTTTTTACGAGGTGGTGTGGGACACGAGGAAGTTTAATGACAAGGCGCTGTGGCCTGATGATGGTAGCCAGCCGTTTGTGTGGTCGTACGGTGACTTTACCGGGTATGGTACGCACGGGGACTATGTGTTTGGGTGGAAGGGGGATGCGCTGCAGCGGGCGATGGACTCGAATTGTGACGGGGCGTGTCCGACGCTCAAGTCGCAGAGCATTGCCACGGGGAACTTGTGCAAGCAGGATAAGAAGGTGGCGGAGAATATTGATGGGTGGCTGAGTGAGCTGCCGGGGGCTATCGTGGTGACTGGGCCGCAGCCGGGAAACAGCACGGGTGAGTTGTGATTCCGCGAGTGTGTTGGATTTTGTGGTTCCGAACTGACAGTCTCGTGAAGGGAACACCGGTGGCAGCACGGGCAGCAATACGGGCGGCAGCACTGGCGGCAGCACTGGAGGGAGCTCTTGCACAGTAGCCAAGTGGTACGTACTACTAGGAGCAGTGGCCCTTGGAACTCTGACCCCTTAGACCTGGCGACGTGGCTGACATTTGTGTTCAGGGGGCAATGCGGCGGTAAGGGCTACACCGGGTGCACGACGTGCGCTTCCGGGTCGACGTGCAAGTACTCCAACGACTACTACTCTCAATGCTTGTGAGTTGGGGATGGCGGGACGCGGCGTTGCCAGCGGCGGACCTGAGCAGATGCCATGAAGGAGGAGAGTTTATGTAAATATCTACCAACCAACTACCAAGTTGGTACTACGTACATAGCCGGAATACATGCGCGGGCAACACGACGCAATGAAATTCATAGCGCTACAATGGGCTCAAAAGTTAGGCAAGATCAATCTGGTTGAAGTGACCAAGTCGTGAACCATTGTTAGGGATAAGAAAGTCATGGCGTGACCAACGCCGCCCTGCAGACTGAGCATGCGCTAGGGGCAGGTTATCGCAGTGGCTGTCGAGGCCTTGGTTTTCAGATACCATCGGCTACGACATCAGAGGTCTAGACTTTTATAAAGGTGCCTGGTAATAACGCAGATGAGATTGTTGTTGCGAACATCTCGGACCACTTCGAAAACCTACTCCCTGTAAGTGATTGTGCTCTTACACCTCCTGTGTTTCCTCGAAATAGAGGTTGCCACGCTCGTATTTTGTGATAACGGGTACTCTCAGCACGGACTACGACAATTACACGTAATGGTTCAGCAACTCGTGGGTCAACGCCGTCATCGCCGTCATCGCCATCATCACCCCCGTTCCTGAGCCGCACGTGAAGGCTACCCGGGATATGCGTGGGTATTATCAGGAACACCGTTGTCTATCTTAATGTACTCGACAAGTCAACTCAAAGACGCCTGAAAGTTGCCCCACGTTTAGGTTATGCGGTATTTGTCCGAGGCAAACACCCCCGCAGAAGCGTTGGGTGACGAAATTTACTGTGAAGGTTTCCAGATGTTGTTGCATATCTCGCCAGCTGTCGGGTTCTAGAGGTAGAGCTCCCGCCCGCTAAGACAGAACCTCCATTATTACAAGAAGTGTCTGTATGTATGAGACTCGTCTGTTGCGTCAAATGATCATTGAGTGATACAGGGGGTTCTTACGGCGTCATGGGGAGACCCGCTCCCGTCGAAGTGCTTGTCACTTGGGGCTTGTTCCAGGTCAAAGTTAAGGAGGTCCCATGAGAAAGCATACAAGTCGCCGTTTCTGTGGCTAGGTAGCGATTCACGAGCTTTTTGGGCCGCTCAAGGGGATTCGTGGCCATCACAATCCTCGCAGCTGGCTTCATGCGTCGATGATGGGTGTCAGCAACGTTGACGAGGCTCCCGGCCCTGTTGAGCTCGGCGGGAATGCGAGCGGCCGTATTTGTCTCTCTGCTGACCCTGCGCGGGTGGAAAGAAGTCTAATAATCCCCCGGTCCTGACAACACGGTCGGCGGGAATTTGTCTCAACCAGGATCTTCGGTTGAAGACAAGGAATTCGAGGAAGTACGACTACTACCGAGCCCTGCAGAGAAGAATCGCTGGGGCTGGGATTCTCTACAGAATCTGCGGAATGTGCAATGACATCCGTGTATGCACTTCAGAGGACTTCGGCGCACACACGGTACTATGTAACCCGGGAGACAACCCCTGCAGCCTTAAGACAGCCCTACCCTCCGAGCCTGATGCCCCGTATTCTTCAAGCTCCTCTCGCCTATGCCGGTCCTTGTTTGATGGGACGGCAAACGTGGCGAAGTGGAGGATCCGGGCCCCCAACGGCGTCTCCATGAGAACTGGCCCTGAAACCAAGAACTTGGATAGCTGCTGTGAGACATGTTTTTGAACTTGGGCCGCACGCACGCATCCACGCACTCTTCTTGACACAGCTGCCGTCCACGAGCAGAATACAGCGGAGCAATGTCGCTGCGACAACAGCCGAAAAGACTGCTGTATACCATCGCCACTGGCGTCACTGTCGCACTCTTGTTCTTCCAGTTCCTTAACTCGAGTGCGCAGCAAGGATGGGCCCCGTCCAGGCGCGGCCGGCGCATGGCAGACATCCAAAACACCACCCTTGGTGTCAGTCGCATCCCGCTCTCATACCATCTCCGTTTCAGTCGTGTCATTCGGTCTGTCGTTGCCAGGACTTTCACCTAGTTCCAGTTCCAGTTCTGTTTCTTCACTCTGTGACCTGTCTATCTTGTCCGACCGTTACCCCCCGGCACTTGTTGCTGCAACGCCGCCATCGCACCCACCTCCGTGTCTCAACCTCGTCTGTAAGGTAACTAACTCCGTCGTAGTTTGAGAAAATCTTCGTCGTCGGCCTGCCATCCCGGACGGACCGCCGCGATGGCATGTTCCTGCAGGCAGCTCTCAGCAACATGGAAATCGAGTTCATCGATGGGGTATTTGGCAAATCGGTCCCCGACAAGGCCGTTCCCATGGCGAAAGACCAGGAACGCCTCCAGGATGCCTCCATCGGCTCTTGGCGCGCTCACATGAACGCCATCCAGGAGTATGCCCACAGCCCTTCCCTCATTACCCTAAGCAAACCTTTTCTGACACCCCGCAGAGTCGTCCGCCGCAATCTCTCTTCAGCCTTGATCCTCGAAGACGACATCGACTGGGACGTCCGCATCCGCGAGCAGCTCACCGACTTTGCCCGCGCAGCCCACGCGCTCACCCAGCCCCTCGCCGGCACCCACCCTCCCGCCTACGCCGACGTGACCTTCCCCCTCCCCTCGGCAAACTCCCCGGGCCGCGTCCCGGAGCTCTCCTTCCACGCCCTCCCAGCCACCGCCCCGCCCTCCCGCTCCCCCTACGGCGACCACTGGGACCTCCTCTGGATAGGCCACTGCGGCATGCACTTCCCCTTCGAGCACCAGCCCAACGTGCCCAAGGCGCGCGTCATCCGCCGCGACGACCCCACTGTCGCCCCCAAGCGCGACCTCTGGACCTTCAACAGCCCCTTCACCCTCCGCGAGAGCTATCCAGCCCACACGCGCGCCTACCATCACGTGCAGGAGGGCGTGTGCTCGCTGGGGTACGCCGTCTCGCAGGCTGGCGCACAGAAGCTGCTGCATGAGGTTGGGTTGAAGGGGGTTAATGCTGCGTTTGACATACTATTGAGGTTTTATTGTGAGGGGGAGCAGGGCCGGGGGAGGGGCAGGCAGTGCTTGACTACGCAGCCGGGGCTGTTTCAGCACCACCAGACGGCTGGGCCTGTGAAGGCATTGAGTGATATTGGGGATCATGGCGATGGGTGGAGGGATGTGCCCAAGACGGATATGATCCGGTGGAGTGTGCGGTTGAATGCGGACGTGTTGTTGAATGGGGGGAGGGAGTTTGTCGATCAGTATCCCGATGGGGAGGAGTCGGAGTAGTTTTGGTGTGTGAGGCTACGTCTTGCAGAGAAGCTTGCCGCCGGCGCTCGAGGAAGTTGGAACAGTGGAGGCAGCTTAAATTCACACCGTGACGCTCGACAAGGACAGACGCACAGGAGGGAGACGAGGACAAAAAGCGGCGTTAGATGGTTTCTGAGAACAAAAGCTCTGAGACAGTTATCCGGATTCTGGGATCAATTAAGCACAATGGAAACCGAAGTCAAGATTGGTTGCAATAAGGATGACAGGCAAAACCTGAAGGGTTGAGATGAAAAGAATCTGACAGTGTGCCTTTGTTATCGTTTGGTCGCCAATCACATCCCATGCCTACCCGTCATGAACCGGTTCTTCGTGCTAAATCATCACCCCGCCAGCAACCTGAGGCAATTTGGCCTTGTTGGCGGGGGACCAACTGTCTGAATCTTGTACGTATAACGAGCAAGGTCGGCGGTTCGATTGCTCGCTGCTTTCACAAAAAGAAACACAAAAAAAAATAGATAGCGTTGCTTTAGTAAAACTCTTCAAGGGTTTTCGTAGCTGGTAATTCCCCGCGTGAGGGGAGTTTATCGGTGAGCTTTTTCCCCCTTCGGAATGAGAAAGATGACACTACGAGTTCAATGGTGAGAACAGAGGAGTTCAAACTGCGCTGCCGTCTTTCGTCCCGGAGCACAACTGGAACAAGATTACACCCGAACAATGACCTGCGACAGTGATGATTAATCACACTTGCTCGGGACTTTGCTAGAATGGAACTCTTCAGTTGTGATACCAGCTTTCGCTGAGGCTCTCATCCGTCTTATCACGTCTTGAGTAGTCCAACTCCATGCCAGCGGACAACATCTACTGGTCTCTGCCATGATCATTACTCCAACATTTTCAATTACAGTTACTGCCAGCGGTCAAAGACTGCCCCTGCCTAGAGTTTGAAGGCGCGGGTTGGCGATGCTTTGATCTCTCGTATCATCCCGAGTCTTTGGTCATTGACGACTTTGTCCATGTTTTGTCATGGGTGCTGGGACTTGCACCCCCACGAGTATTTCAGCGCATGCATGTCGAGTTGTTCCGCCTGCCTGCATCGGCATCTTGCAACGGTCAGCCCTGTGGAGTTGGCGGCGAGCCCGGCATTTCAGGGGCATCTGCCGCTCGACCGTTTGATTGCAGCGAGTGCTTGCCCGGTGTTCTTGAAGGAATTCGCAACCAGACAGCCACCGACGGATCCAGGGAATGGCAGCGTGTTTATGCGGAACTCGCTGCCGTTGGAGCCGAAGGGAAACGTGAAACATGGCCCTGGCCAGCCTGCAGATGTTGCATTCGCTGCGAGGCTCCGAAGGAGACGTCATGTGTGGTGCTGCCGTTGCAACGGGAACGGGGGGGCGCTTAAGAGGGCGGCCGACGTGTGGGGTGCGTTGTAATCGGCGGTCCATGTGCCGGGTTCGGCTTGGAAGGATAAATTAAGGATCCCTGACCACGGTCCGCCGCGCCCGGTTCTTTTCCTATTAAGGCACCAAGCAGCCCCTGCGCCGAACTTCCGGATGGAGATGGCCGCCCGATCGGTGCAACCTTGGCGACCGCGGCGGCAGAAGCTTGAATCTGGACCTGAGGCTGTCATCCCATAAATACCATCCAACAACCATGTACTTGGCGCCTTAAGTTGGTGCTTGATCCTCATCTTCTTTCCCGGTTCTCGTCCTGAAAGCACCTCTTTGTGTCGTATCGGATCTGCAGCAACCCTCCGCAGCCATGCTCCGCCAAACTACCCTCCTTGGCCTGGCCCTCGGCCTCGCCTCCGTCACGTCCGCCCAGGTCTCGAGCGACTTCGAGAGCGGATGGGACCAGACGGCGTGGCCCACGTATGCGCCCGACTGCAGCCAGGGCGGCTCGGTGACCCTCGATAGCACGACCGCCCACAGCGGAAAGAACTCTATCAGGGTCGACGGCGCTGGCGGCTACTGCGGGCACATCTTCTTCGGCACCACCAAGGTTCCTAGCAGCGGCGATTTCTATGTCAGGACTTGGGTGTAAGTCTCGGCAAGGTTTGCCATCATGTTGTCGTAGCACAGGATCTAACAGTTGTCTGTTTGTAGCAAGATGTCCAAGCCTTTCGGGGACTCCCACGTTACCTGGATCACCATGCTTGACCCGGCCGAGGGCACCAACAAGCACCTCCGCGTGAGCGGTCAGATGGGCATCATCGAGTACAACCGCGAGTCGGACGATGCCACTCTGCCCGAGCTCTCCCCGCAGGGCATCGCCAGCTCGGCGGCCCTGCCCACCGGCGACTGGCAGTGCTTCGAGTACCACGTCGGCGCCGACGGCACTCTTGAGACGTGGCTGAACGGCAACGCGATCGCCGGCCTCTCCTACGGGCCCAAGATCACCAATCCCAACGCCGCCGCCTGGGGGCGCAGCTCCATCATCCCCAAGCCCTCGGCTGTGTACTTCGGCTGGGAGTCGTACGGCAGCGACACCAACACTCTCTGGTACGACGATGTCGCCATCGCCACGTCGCGCATTGGGTGCGGCTCCGGCAGCGTCAGCTCGGCCAGCTCGGCGCCCAGCAGCACCAGCACCAAGCCCATCTCGTCGACGACGCTCATCACCTCCACCACCAGCAAGACGTCGACCACCACCACCAGCAGCACCAAGACCAGCACTACGATCAACAACTCCAAGACCAGCACTACCACCAGTGCACCGCCCGCCACGACGACGGCCAGCGGCTGCAAGGCCGCCCAGTGGGCGCAGTGCGACGGCATTGGATACACCGGCTGCAAGACCTGCGCGTCCCCGTACACTTGCAAGTACTCCAACGACTGGTACTCTCAGTGCCTGTAAGGGGTCGGCGAGCGAGCAACTACCCAACATCTCTGTATATAGGTCTTTCGCTTCTTGTCAATACTTGATGCATGGTTGGGTGGCTTGTTGTTGTAGACCAAGTCACAGCCCGTACATACTACCAGTTTACACTCTGTACAACCTTTTGCCTCTGCTGTGACTGCGTCTCTTGCTTGTCTTTGCTTACCTACTACCACTCCCTACCTCTGGATGTTGCTAAATCCGGCGTTGGGGAGATTCCAAGACAGAAAAAGGGGGGATGAAGGGTTAGGGTTTTCTTCAGCCCTTTGCTGTTTTAGGCTTCGACTTGGCTCACTCTGCTGCCTGGCTTCGTTATTCGTGGCTGCGTCTCCTCTTTTGGTAAACATTGCGCGGCCGTCGGGGAAAGACACGGTGTGTTGTTTGGTGTCAAAGTCTGCATTTAAGAACACATCTAAATCGTCTCGTTGGATTGACAACTATCTTCTTTCATGCAGATCTTCCTTTTTTTTTTTTAAGGAAAACAACGAATTCCAAATCAACCATGGCCTCGCCCCCGCCTCCCTTCCGCCCCTCCCCTCGGGACGCCGACGGCGGCAAGACAGACGCGGGTGTCGCCGCAGAATACTCCCTCCTCCTATGCGGGCTCCCTAGCAGCATTTCCGCTGCCTCAAACTTGAAATGGGAGATTGGCCCGGTTCCGGACCCTTGCGTGAACCACGCGACCGTCAACCTGGGCGACACAACGGACCGGTCTCTCCCCCTTTTTCGTTACACGCCACCAAGCCACGCACCCTCTCACATCATTCGTGAGCGCTCCTTAATACCTCCTATGCCGATGTAGACATTGAACTCACCTATCTTCGCAGCTCCTCTTCACTTTCATCGGGGCCTGAACGTGGCTCAGGGTAGATCAGGCTTTCTCTTCGTCCACGACGCAGCCTTAGACGAACATCAGTCGCGACAGTCTCTGCACCACTACATTGAGCTGATGCTGCGGTACGGTGGCCGGGGCTTTTGGATCGCCATCAACTCGCCCGACGGCAGCGTCAGCTCCGATGGAGTCAGCGCTGTAGCCGCCCGCTTTGAGCGGTGGATGGAAGACAGGCCATTGTTGAAGCGCTGCCGCGCCGAGCTGGGCCCGATTGTGCTCCAGATGTCAACCGAGGACGCTTGCCGTGTGGTTGGCAAGTCCATGCTCACAACGCCGCGACTGTTCCTGTCCGTCCGGGAAGCCAGCGACGATCCCATGACGGACCTCGAGTTCCTCGAAAGCTTCTTTTGGGGCGAAATCACGCCGTTCCGCCACAAAGACTACCTGCGCGCCGCCTTTCTGATCTTGACCGAGCCCGAGAACAGGAAGCTCGGTATTCTCGAGATTGCCACCAAGTTTGCGACCGCCGTGCACAAACTCAAGCAGAAACACTCGCAGATCCAGTTGCTGCCGGAGTCGAGGTGAGTTGTTCTCAACGGGCATGGATGCGGAAAAGCACACAGAACTGACCCGGTGCAGAACCCTCACCGTATTTTGGCTTTATCAGGTCAAACTGGCCGTTGTTACGATGAGGGTGGACCAAACTCACAACCCTCGGTTCAACCGCTCCCACCAGATCTTCCGTCATATCCCGGAGCTGGTCAATAAAAAGCTGCCTTCGACCTACTACAGCCCAGATCTGCTGAGGTCCGAGTATGCCGAGAAGTTTTGGGTGCTACCTGACTTGCGGGCATTGGTCGAACCGCCTCGGGGTCACTCCCCCGATTTCCGGAAGCAGCTCCTCCAACAACGCACCGAGGATCCTGATCGTCTGCTCCGTTTTGTCTACGATGTCGTCCAGCGGTATCTCCGCCCGGGCGAGACTCGCCGACGCAGCTGGTTTATCAACTTGGCTTTTGCCTCGCTCCAACAACAAACAATGAGACTGAGGTCAAGACACCCGTGGATTTCGGCGTACTCGGAAACGCAGACCTACTTCTTCCTCCAGCTCGTGCACGTCGCGCTCTCTCAGCTCGTGGCCACGGGCAAAGCTCACTTGATCCAACAGATAAGCTATCCGCTGTTCAAGGATACCATCCAAGACATCCGGCCGTCTGCATGGTCAGCATACTACAGCCCGCAGCTCTGGGACAGCCTCCAAGCCCGCGCGAGCTTCATCCCCCCCGACTTGAAACCTTTACCAGACACTATCAACCTCAGCACTAGCCTCACTAAGCAGCTTGCCCCCTCCGACCTACACGGAGCCTTTTCAAAAGATGGTGCCATCCCCGAACTTCCAGCACTCGAGACCCTGCTCTTCCACCAAGCCATTCTCCTCGAAGAAGCCACATCCCTCCCCTCAACCCTCACCCCCGCCGACGTCACAACCCACGCCGCCCTCCTCAAATACATCTACACGAACCTCATCCTCCCCTCAGCCCCCACCCCCCTCTTCACCCACCACCTCCACCTCCTCACCGCCTCCTCCGCCCTCCCACCTTCCCAAATCCACACCGCCCTAACCCTATCCCACCACTTCCACCTACCCCCCTGGCCCACC
>OUNM010895458.1_pt1 | contig 24504 bp, 22 predicted proteins | sample 1769961 | NCBI WGS metagenome assembly OUNM01 (sample SAMEA3914820, study PRJEB12502) | metagenome | biome: forest; material: soil | place: USA | collected 2012-03-12 | depth 0.3 m | reverse complement strand
GAGACACGTTTGAAAACCCGCCACCCAGCCGGCAAGGGAGAGCGCCCACAAGGCCAATCCGTGGTGGCAATCACGACGGGCCCCGACATGGACAAGATTGGGGGACAAAATTAGCCATATCAAGAGAACGACACCCCAGTCCATGCTTTCAGCAGACGTGAGAAGCTCGTGCCGTAAGAGGGTGAATGTCGTGTATGGTACGATGAAGTGCTGTGCCGTCTCTGTAATCACTCGGAGCATGGCGGGTGCGATGCTCGTCCTCGCTTGGGGCAGTCCCAGGCTAGGCTCGGGTAAGTGCGTGAGATGACTTGAGACCATGGTCGAGGCAGAGATGTTGATTACTTCCCCAAATACCAAAGAGATGAAGAACAGCAACCCCACGGTCTTGGTGAGCGGGACACCCTGCATGGCACCAAGCTTGATAGTCTGACATGGGATGCCCCCGAGCAAGATCATTATCCAGCGAACCAGGGCGGTCCGCTCAATGTCGCGTTTGTCTTGGCTGGCCTCGTCGTCGCGGAACCGGTATGCGAGCTCGGCCTTGAAGTTGGCGAGGAAAGTCGGCTCTCGATAGCAGCGGTCCGCGTAGCGCGCCAGGAAGTGCAGCATGTCTCCGGCGCAGAGAATCGGAGACGAACGCATCCACAGGCTGTATCTGGCGGGGTGGTCGAGCACGCGGCCGACGGGCTGCGCCATGGCGCTGAGCATGAGAGGCATGAGTGCGAACAGCGCGACTTGCCATTTCACCTCGTCGGGGCTCCCTGTTGGCGGGGTGGGTTGAGCTTCGCTCATGGTGGACAAAGAGTGCGACCTCGAACTTCAGAATCGGGGGGGGACTGAACAAGAGCGGGTTTGATCTCAATAAGGTACCGGCAATTCCCTGAGAAGCCGAGTCATTTATCTCAGGGAGACAATGTCCATATGAATCGTCCTCGGAAGTAAGGAAGACAAATAAGAAACAAGACAAGAGAACCCCGCCCGCCTGCAGGTGAAGCACAGCCCCGACACGTGTTTAACGAAAGCTTGGGGCTGAGTTCGGGTTACTGCAAGCGTGAGCGGCCAAGGCAGAGAAGGCTCGCAAGGAAACGAGGTCATGCTGAACAATGAGTCTCGTTGGGCGATACCGCCTCTGTCAACACAGGCTCCCGAATATTAGGTATGTACTTAACTTCAAGTCCAGAAGTGATCTAATAAGTGCCTTGAACAAACCCCTACTTCTCACCTCACAGCTAACCGTTTGTTGATCTAGGTATCTCGCGAGAGGTAAGGTATCTAATAGCCTCCAACGTGCGCATCAACGTTCCCTCGCCTCGGCTATTCAGCAGGCGCTCAGCATCCCAAAAGACGTAACCCCGCTGTTTCAGTCTTTCAGGAAGGTTGCCACCGTATCTATTGCTGTACCTCCCGCCCCACACAGTGACCCAGGCCAAGGCTGGCCCGTTCTCCGTGTCTCCAGAAAATGGGAGCCTCTCTCCGCGGGCCTCGGCCCGGTCCTCGTCCAGAGGGTGCCTGAGTCGCCTGCGGGCTTGGGTTGACGGTTCCAAGACAAACTCAACCACACCCGGGGTTTTCATATAGTTTTGCATCCTCTTTGCTAGTTCTTCGTGGTCACTGGTTCTCAAGACGGCGTAGAAAAGTCGTAGCCCTCGTTCAGCGATGCCTTGTCGCAGACCTTTGAGGAGGACTGCCGAGTTGTCAGCCTGTTTGCGGAGGGAGAAAGAAACAGTAACAGTGACTATCTTACATTCGCCGTCGATATCCGATGTTCCAGGAGGCGTGTTGGGCCGGTCCTTGTGCACAACCGCCCGAATAGCCTCGAGAGTGGCCTTGTATTTGTCCCTTACGAGGATATACAAACAATGGATCTCTTCTATCTCCCAAGGTTTGAAGGTGCAGAAAAAAATAGCTAAAATGTCGGGCAAGAAGAACCCGTGCGGCGAGCGGTCTTCTTCAGGCCCTGGTCCAAATAGGTTGCAGTAAAGCTGGAAGCGATAAAGAGCCCTAAGAAGGCGGGTCCGCTCCATTGCAGAGAGGTTTCCAACCTCAAGCGCCGAATCGAAGTTGTAGAGGAAGCGGGCAGCGCATTCCAGGACCAGGTGCTGGGCGACTGAGCGGTAGAAGACTGCTATACCGATGAGGTGATCATCGGTCTTGCATGCTTCGAGTATCCGGTCGGGCGAGGCGGAGCGCAACTCGACGTACTTGTCCATGAAGGACCTGATGGCATGCTGCCGAGACTCGGGGTCTGCCGTCGGCTGGCAAAGCGAGACAGACGTCTGGACGGCGTAGGCGTCCACAAGCACGCTGCCCAGCGTCGTCTCGAGCGCGGCCCCAAGTAATGACTTTCGATCGAGGAGGTATTGCTGGTGGAAGACAGGGGATGCGAGCACCAGGGCTCTCAGATCCTCCAAGTTGGTGATGCTGAAGAGAAGCCGCCGGCGTAATTCGGCAGGCAGCGATTCCAGTGTGACGGCGGGAATCACGAGCGGGCTCGGCTGAGTCGGGCTGTTTTCGACCACCGCGCTGACAGCGATAACAGTGTCGACAACGGGACCAAGATGCGCCTTTGCCCGTTTGCGCGGCGGCGAACAAGAGCCGGCGCTGGTTGATAAGTTCGCCATGGTTGCATTTCAGACTCTGAGCGTCGACGATGCGGTGCAGGGAGTATCGTTTGTACCAGTGAAAATGGGGGCAAAACTGGAAGGCAGTCGAAAGAGCAGAGTCAGCGGATAAACTCGAGCCCGGTCCGATGCGCTGGCCGATCTCAGACCGCAAGAGACGGCGAGAGCCTGATATGCTGACTCTGAGAGGAGCATTACTCAACGAAGATAAACTCATGCCTTCTTGATCAAGTTGACCAAGCGCATCCCGGATTTTGCTTCCTGTCAACAGCGCTACATCGGCGAGGAGCGTCGAGGAAGGCTCTGTTGTACTCCGGACCGTTCTGCCCTTGAGGACAGAGCATATTCTTGACTGACTCGAGTGACTACAGCAACGCGCAGCTGTCCTAGAAATAGCTGTGATACCTATTTCCTCTATGGCTGAGAGCCATCGTAGATTTTGACAAACGTGAGATTCGGAAGGAGGGTGCGAGCCGTGCTGGCGAATGCCTTCAGCTCGTCGAGCCCGAGTTTCGCTGGCCGATACGCGACACGCACTGTCAGGGAGCGCAGAGATTGCGGGAAAAGGGTCGCCAGCGGTTGTTGTCTGTCCCAGTCGTCCAAGAGCTTGGGGTCGATGACCAGGGTCTCCAGATACGAGAGTGAGGCAAATGGAGGCGCGGGCTCAGGGCCAGCATCATCGTCACCCTCCTCGTCCTCATTCCAATGGTTCCAATCTCTCATCTCGTATCCATACCGAAGGTCCAGGTCGAGGTGTTTCAGCTGCGGCGCGTAGTGTGAGAGAAGCTTCCTGAGGATCTTAGGGCCGAACTGCTCATGGTTGACGATCGCGCCGGCCGCGTCGTAGCCAAAGAATTCTAGTTGCGGGCATGACCGCAACAGGGTACGGAGAGAAGTAGCCGAAATCGAGCTCCGGTCAAGGCGGAGGTGCCGCAAGTTCTTTAGGGATAGAACTTCACGTCCTACGCCGCTTGTCATGTTGCTCGTGAACGTCTCCAAATTCGGCGCAGCCAGAAATAGGTCCTCGAGTTTGCTCAGGTTTGTACCCATCTCGGTATCGCTATGGGTGACGTAGACGTCTTTCAAGCGTCGGAGTATTCTCGACTCGAGAAAAACAAAACCGGAGCCATTGCCGATAGCCATGCTGAACTTCTCCAGATTTCGGCACATGGCGATCAGCACATTCGAGGGATGATCTTCGTCCACTCCGTCATCCCCTGTTTCCCCGTCATTCTGCATGTCGAGCTCGGCTTGATCCTCGCTAGACCAGCCGTAGCGCTCTGCGAGATCCCAAAAAAAGGTTCGGTCGTCGTCATCCTTGATCTGCTCCTGGCTGATGTCAAAATCGAGCCGTAGGACTTTGACGCGGCGGGCAAGATCGGGCCGGCCGGCGAGGGTTCGAAGGAGACTCAGACGTCGCCCGGGGTAGCATTGGGGCTGGTGGTAGAGAACGGGGCAGACGATGTGGTACAAGGCCCTGCATGTTGCAGCAAGATTCGCAAGGTCGCGGGTGTTGGCCAGCAGAGCGCAGCCGCCGCCGCCGTGGATGGGCGTCACCCAGCTGCGGTATGCCGGGTCTTCGGTGCAGTGCGGGCACAGCGCTTCTGCGATGCCTACGAGAACCGTCAGGGGCAGCCTTAGGAGGGGTGGACTGCTTGAGTCGGCCATGGTGGAACTGATGGTTGTCATGACTGGGTCGTGCGCATGTTTGTCGGGGAAGACGCGCGATCACATCGAGTTGCTCCGAAAGAACTAAGAGAACACTCCCGGTTGGTTGTCCAGGCAGCAATTCAATCTCATTTCGTCGCTGCCCGCATCGTGCGGCATGGGCCCCACACCCTCGCGAACCCACCTTCACCGTCTCCGATTTTACAAAAGATAGAAGACCGTACCCTGGGTTTCCCCCTTTTGATTTCTTGCTCTCCCGCTGCAACGGCATCGCAGAAGCAGCAAGCGGCGAGAAACGCCGGTTTCCAGCTGCGCTGTCGGGAATGCAGACAGCCAGAACAGCATTTTCCATGCACCACTTCCACGACAGTGCCTTGCATGGAAAAAACATTCACAGCCGCACCGTTGCAATCAAAATGCGCTTGAGAACCTGCTCATTGATATGAGGTGCTATCCCGTCTATGAAGAAAAAGAAAACCGAAAACCGCTACGCCGACCCGACCTTCCTCTAAGTCTAAAACCGTCTAAGAGCAGCGGTACGAGTTGTACTGGCCCTTCTCAATGCACCGGCCGTTGGTCGGAAGCGGGTCCTCGATGCCGTTGCAGCCCTTGCCGCTGTAGACTGTTGTCGAGGTCTTGTATCAGCCTTTGACCCTTGCCTAGGAATCATGAGAGGAGCTGAGCAGCTGATTGTCACTTACCCCTGGGGTTGAGCATGCCGCCCGTGTTCCAGAAGAACGCGGCGGTGGCGTCGTCGAGGTCGTAGCAGCGGCCCGAGACGGGGGCGGCGTGGAACAGGATGTTCTTGTCGGTTTGGCTGACAGTCGGGTTAGCATAGGAGAAAGCTGGGCGGCGGGTTTGATGCTTACCACTCTCCCAGGGAGGGGTACTGGTTCAGCTTGGGCGCGTCGGCGAACACAGACGGCACCAGGGCGGCGGCGACGAAGAGGACAATTTGGGTCTTCATTTTGGATTTGGGTTATTGGTGGTGATGGTGGTGTTGGTGGTTGTGATTGGTTTGGTAGCTGTAGCTGAGGTTGGTATGTTGATGCTGAGTTGTGATGATGAAGTTTAGAACGTCGACTGAGGGGCAAAAGCAACTATCTTTATACTTCGATGACCTGTAATAGAAGAGCAACCTATTGCCCTACTCCTTTCGGCCATGTTCGACGTTGGCGTGAGGAATCACCGTGGCCCGTCCCACTTTACTGCGGTGGGCTACCGCTGTTTGACCCTATGGCTACAGTCGGCCACCTCTATGACCAAATGGCCATCTACTCAGAATCCTCGGGGGAGGCGGCTGGGCCGCTCGGCTTCCGGAGGATCGGACCCGGGGGCTAGTAAACGGCGCAGGCCGGAATTGTTGACTTCGCTTAACTTGGTTAAAGGAGTCGGACCACTGTTTCATATGGCAAGAAAGGATCGCGAGAAAAAAACTAGACCGCGATAACACACCCGAAAGGCACAGCAATTTGCAGACGTTGGCCGTCTTGGTCTAAAAGCAAGCTTGGCCGGTTCCAATGTTAGTAGGTTTTATGTGCCGTCGGGTCCCTCCTAGATCACCTCGGATTTGGAAAGTCTGTGAAGTGATGTGGAATCATAGAATCCACTAATTGACCTACCTTACCTACAGGTACACAGACACCGCCAGGACTTGCCTGTATGCCGGGCTTGTGTGCTGGTGGGATGGTAATCTCACAAGCTCCTCTCGCTTGCTGCGGCGGATGCCCTATCAACCAAAATGCATGAAAGAGGTATCAGGGGGCTGAAAAGCTGCTGTCGTATTTGAAGACTACATTTGTACGTCTTTCGCTTCCCATGTCCTTGTCCATTCAAAGCTTACATCGAGCTGCCCATCAGTTCCCTCCAGATTGAGCGAACCATCAGGTATACTTGAGGCTCCTGGATAGCCAGCGCTGTTGTATCCTACTTTCCTTTGTCGTACATTAAGCTGTCGTGCACCACTGCAAGGGAAGGAGATGTATCCCTGCCGATGGGGCAAGATGACCGTTGCCGGCCGGGGCTCGGGCTCTGACGTCGTGCGACTCTCTCAGGTATCCGCGGGGATACGAGGAAGACAGCAGCAGACAAACATGCTCATTTGATCTACAGCTGTCTCCTCCAACCCCACCGAGCACTTTACCAACCCTCGAAATGGCACCAACCATCGTTCTGATCACGGGCGGGAACCGCGGCCTGGGACAAGGCCTCGTCAAACGGTTCCTAGCCCAGCCAAACCACGTGAATCCCCAATCTGCCTTAGTCCCGCTGCGCCTTCTTCGCTCAACACGGCCTCTACAACCAAAAGAGCCCTGAAACTGACGGCGGCCCCCGCCGAACGCGCGCAGACCGTCATCGCCGCCGTGCGTGACCCGAACCACCCGACCGCCCGGGCGCTGGCCGATCTCACCCGTGGCCCCGGCAGCACGCTGATACCGGTTCAGTACGACGCCGGAAGCGAGCAGGGCGCTGCGGACGCCGTTTCTCGTCTCCAAGGGGAGCACGGCGTTGATCATCTCGACATTGTTGTCGCCAACGCCGGAATATGCAAGCAGTGGCCACTGGTCAAGGACGTCAAGCGGGCCGATATCCTGGAGCATTTCGAGGTCAACGTTCTGGGCGTCGTCGCGCTGTACCAGGCCACTCGCGACTTGTTGCAGCGCTCCACGGCTAAGACGTCCATCTTTGCCCCTATGGGGTCGATGGCAGGATCTTTGGGGTGAGCCCATCTTCAGAGGGAGGGGGTGAAAAGACCGTGCCAGGACTGACTCTAATATTGGGGCAGGAAGCAGCCCCCGATGCCCGACGCCTCGTACGGGCCATCCAAGTGCACGCTCAACTGGTATGGTGTCCGGATCAACGCCGAGGACGAGTGGCTTACCGCCTTTATCCTGGACCCCGGATGGGTCCAAACCGATATGGGTCAGAGAGCGGGGCAGGAATTGGGCATGGGCGAGGCAGCTGGCGATCTCGATACTTCTGTTGATGGTCTGTTCAAGGTCCTTACGACGGCCACTAAGAACAAAGTTGGCGGGAAGCTTGTGTCGTTCACGGGCGAGATTCGGGAATGGTGATAGGGGTGAATAAGAGCTGTGGCATGAGGGTGGGTGGTCATGAGCTTGCAGACAGAAGGATGCCATATGAGTAACTGACGGTGTCCATTTCTAGAGGTATCCCGCGAATACAGCGTGAAGAAACGGCGCTGCTTGCAAAGTAACGATCCCCTTCTCCATCTTCGGCACAAACACCTGAACCTCCCAGCGCTCCTCGCTCTCTACCACCCTCTTTCCCTCCTATTCGATCAATGACCTCGGCCTGTACGAGAGGTCCCGCTGCACCAATCCCGACAGACCGACCGCGAACAAGCCCCAATTCTTCTCGCCTCCGGTCCTCTCATGAAAAAAGGGGCGAACTCGTGACATCGAGCCTTGAAGCCGAGGGAAGTTCGGGATCGAGGCCCGACTCTTGTGCATGATTGTTCAAGTCCGCTGCGTAGTCGAAAACAAGAGCGTAAACCATTGCGGTGCCCTCATGCCCAAAATTCTCATCTTCCATAGTCCAAGGACTGCATTCTTGATGGCGCCCAGTGATTTCGCGAGTCCCAGAGGTAGCAACGGTGTCTGCCCGAATGTTGGAAAGAAGAGAGGAAAATTTGGGCAGAGAAAGATTGGTGGAACCTGCCACTCCTTGCATTCTGCTGGGAAGCCAATGGTCTAACTTGCGCAGCGCCATGGCTCTATACAGAGCGCCGAAGACCGCGCGGTCACACACTGACTTGCGACATCTGGACATGGAAATGAGAGATTCCATGGCATCTTTGATCCTTAAGCGAATAAGGTCGATCTGCGCCTTGCGTTCCCACTTCACGGCTTCTGCGATGAGGTGAGTGCCTGCTTCATTGGTCAATCGCCGTCAAGGAAGGTCAGGTCATACCAAGAATCCCCAACAACTGGAGGCGGTCGTCCCTGTAGAGGTCGAAGTTTGGTTGACCGTCGATGTACAATCGGCCGTCGGCGTGGGTTGCTGCACGGGTCACGAAAGAGATAATGGCTCTGCAAAAGCCCTTTCCGTATCCCAGCCTATGACAGATTGAGAGGTAGTCGATGAGGTCGTCGGCCATGCAGGAATCGAGTCTTGTATTGTCGTTGGACGCAATCCAACCAACCCAGAATGGCTTCAGGAGACGGATCATATCGTACTTGTACGCGAGCACCGCAAGTTTGTGCAACTCTCCACAAGCGATTGCCTGAGGCAGGTTGTCAAATTTGCCGTGCATCACAGACAAGATGATTCCGAGCTCTTCCGGGCGCTCTTCGGGGAGCGGAATCTCCCAGGTATCCCCTTCCTGTTGTGCTTTTCCTTCTGAAAATGGCCCATAGAGCAGTGCCTCCCAGACCGGAGACGAGCGTGCGAGAGTCCGCGAGCAGACTCGAAAGACGACCCGATCCGCCCCAACGAGCAGTTTCAGGTCGCCGCGAGGGTCGAACTCTCCAACATCGCCGGATTCCCAGCTGCGCTTCATGCTTCGGTTGGGTTGGCGCAACGTCGACCAAGGTTGCAGAGAAAGTGGATGCGAGGTTTCTCGAGGGCCGGGTGCAGTGGAGGGAGTGAATCGCACTGTTTCTCGAATTGTTCAGCACGCAACATTCCGAACTTGACTGTCAGTTGCTTCGCTGGCGGCCGAGGAAGCAAATTTAATGGCCTGAGGCCCGGGGCTGATGCAAATGGGGTCGACAAGTTGGAAACGAGGGGAGAACACTAATTCTCAACGACAAACATACGAAGCGAAGCAACTGTGGGAATATTAGGTGCTATTGCTGAGCAGCAATAGACGGCGTCGTTTTTGCAACAGCAACTTACCTCAGGCATGGAGTCCGATACTCCTTGACCTTTTCTGTGGGGTGGAGGGGGCACAGTGGGAGAGTCGTGGTATTTTCCCCGTGATGTGTGGTGAGAGAGGAAAAGGCAGTGCCCGGTCTGCCGGCCCAGGCAGCAGAGAGATAGAAAGGCACTCAGGAGTCAGGAGTCAGGGGTGGGGCACCTTCCACATCTTTTGACAGTTGCCTTCGCCCAAAGACTTGGAAGATTCAATTCACTAAAGCGCAAACCCGTTTGTGAGGTGGCTTCCCTTTTGGGTTGACACCCGCATTCTGACTGGATTGTCTGACCCGAACAGCGTTTGTGCCGGCGATCTAACCGCGAGGTACAACATCTGCACATGGGGCTTGACAGCAGCGGCGAATCAGTTAAGAGTGGTACTACATCCATGTATGGTCCCCTGAGTTGGAAAGAGAACTACAAAGAATGAGAACGACGACTGATTTTCACGAAAGACACAGCTCGTCACCGCTGAAGTCCGGTCATGGATGATAATGATAAGGAGAGAGAGGACAAGGAATCTGGAAGAAAGAAGCTTGTCGTGTTCCTCGCTGTAAACTTGGAATGATTCGTTGCCGCGATGACGAGACATAGCTTGAGATGTATCGTCTTTGTTCCAGTTGGTTCGGGTCAGCCGCGGGCTGGGGTGAAAAGTCCAACGACACAACACAGCGCAGAGCACCAAAACTTCAAACTCAAAATTTGAACAAAATGGCATTTCCCATGGTATCTTCCCCCCTTTCTATTCCAAATTCTGACGCGTGTTTTTCACAGACGCCAACTCAATATTAATATCGGTCTTGACCTCGATCCGGTCCCGCGGGGTACCCCGCCCCCGCCCGTCACCAAAAGACACCATAACACTATCCTCGTCGCTGTCCTTGACCGTGCGCCTCGTCGCTGGGCGCGAGCCATTGAACTCCCCGCGCTCGGCGTCGCTGTGGTTCCGAACCGATCGCGGGGTGTTGTTGTGGCCGGCTGCCTGGCCTTGGCCTGGCCATTCCGAGTCGTTGTCGATTGCGCTGCTCGAATACTCGGTCGAGATGCCGAGGCGGGCGAGCAGGCGGATGAAGGGGCCGCGGAGGCAGGGGATGCAAGCGGCGATGATACCCACCTGCGCCTCGATGCCCGCCCAGAGCGCAATGCCCATGCCGTCGCCCGCGGGATCTCTGGTTTGATCGTACCGGTGGACTATGACCGTCTTGACGATCGACGCGGCCGAGGCGAACAGGCCGAGGCTCAGGAGAAAGCCGATGATGAAGCGGTGGAGGGCCGAACGGCGGATTTGGCGTATGAAGGTCAGTGGGATCGTGGCGTAGATGACATCCGTGAGGATGACCAAGACCGAGGTCACGGTCATGCTGACCTTGAAGGCCTCGACGCTCCAGCAGTGCTTCACGTTATCGGGGATGGTCGGGTCCCATAGATCAGTCATCGGAACGCAGCGCGTCGCCTGCATGATGGTAATGTACACGGCCGTCACGATCTGCACGCCCAAGACGAAGTAGAGGAACCATGTCCAGCCGCGTGCGCGTTGAAACCGCAGCAGCATGACTGCGATGCTCATTTTGAGCAGGGCTACCGACCATGTTGTCATGATCTCGGCGACGACACTGAGCGGCGCGACCTTGAGGATGAAGCTGAAGGACACAGAGTCTGGGCGCGAGCCTCTCAGCAGCGGGTACATGGTGACGATGACGACGGCCATATCAACCAGGCCGAAGAACTGCAGCAGCTTTATTAGCAGCGGGTCCAGACCCCCGAGACGGGCGGGTTACACTCACCCCAGCGCCCACAATGAGGTAATCGTCGGCATCGAGGCGTTTGTTTGTTTTCCACCGCGACACGATACGCAGGATGACTATCAGGGTCGAGAGGGTGAAAAGGACGGAGAGAACTCCAACGTAGGTGTGAGCCAGGTTGTATTGGAGGTCGGTCACTGTGGCGCCTGGCAGCTGTGGCATATCGGCCGTAGATCCGGGCTGGCCTGCCATGGCCGGTGGAACGAACGCCGACCGGACCGCGGATGGCGATCTCTCGGGTGCTGGCTCCTGTACCGGTACGATCCAAAGATTTGACCATCTGAAGGACGCAACTTGGGTTTGAAGGACGCGGCCTGCGCTCAAAAAATGGGAGGAGTCTCGAGGGACCTCATGACGGCCATGCGTGTCTTCGCGAGGTTCTTGGGGAGATCGGCGGACCCCAGCAGCACGCAAAAGGGGATCGACTCCCCAAATCCCTCCAATCTCCAACTGGGAGTTGCCGGGATGCGTAGGGACGGCGCCATCGGGCGGGCGTTGGTGTGCTGCGTGATTGGCCCCGGCAGTCCCAGCCACAACACCCCATGCCTGGAACGATCTTTCGTGTCAATTTTTGTCGACCGGGCTCGAGCCCGGCCAGGGTCAGCCGCAAGTCTGGCCCAGAAACGGTAAAGCGTCAAATCGCCACGCGAGCGCCAGGACGCCATGCCATGGAGCCATGGATGCAGCAGTCCCAGAATGGTGGTGTGGTCGGTGGCCTTGTGGTGGCTTCATGATCGAGGTGACCCAATCGATACGTTATTGATCTGGCCAAGGATGATGCAGAAGAGAGTTTCCCCAGTCCCAGGCAGGACCACAGGCCCAGCTGGCCGGGCCCAGCTCCTTGGCCCGGGTGCTCGAGGTGGTCCACTGGAACCTCGTCCGCGGGGAACTGCCTGCAGCCGATCTTTGGCGGGGACACGGCTGTTTCCGGTGTGCAAAAGTCAACCAATTGGCTGAGGGTTCTTGTCCTTTCGTGGCCGGAAACCCGGCACAGTTCCGGCACTCCCCATCAAACATCCAGGCTAACCTAAAACTGTGCGTTACTCCGGGCCACAGAGCTTCTCAGCAGTCTGGTTACTCTGGTATTGATATCGATGGTTGAGAACTGGAAGCAGTGGTATCACCCGCTAAAATACAGAATTCAAGAAAAAAGAAAGCAGAAACTTGTCCCCGGCCTACCCTCTGCCTCGAATCAACGTCGGCGAGCTAACCACTTAATTACTCAGGCATTTCATATCTTGTGACAGGTTGCTGCTGCTGCGGCTGCAGCGCAGAGAGCTGGTGCTGAATGGCGTCCTGTTCCCGGTCAATCTGCTCCAGTTCCAAAAGCCTCTGCCGTCTCTCGTCCAGCCGCGCCTGTCGCGCACGCAGGTCGCCAACGGCCCGGTCTTCTGGGGTCGCGGGCTGATTCGTCGTCGGGTTCGACGAGCCGGAAGCCTCGACAGGGCTGATCTCATGGCGAGCCGGAGGGCCGTTGCTTCCCGGGCCTTGCGGGAGCTCAACCGGGGCTGTGACGACCGAACCGCCCAGTTCCGGGACCCGTTGGGTTAAAGTCTCGGGACCAAGTTCCGGGACATGCCGGGCCTGAGTCTCGCCGCCCAGTTCCGGGACCCACCCGGCCAGAGTCTCACCGCCTAGCTCTGAGACGGCCGTTGGGCCGTCGACGCCGAGCTCGGGAACTTTTTCAACCTTCTCTGCTGCCGCTAATTCCAAGATGCCGCCACCGCCGCGCGGATCATCATCCAACTCTCCAACCGTAGAGTGGGCGCCGCCGCGTCTCCTTCGTCGACGACACACTGCAAAGATGACTGCGGCGACCAAGACCAGGACAACCAGGACCACGCCGACCGCGATCCCGGCGATTGCGCCAGTTGACAGCCCGCTACTTCCGGTCCCGATGTTCTGCGAGAGTCCTGTGGAAGTCCCTGTCGGGACATCCGAGGTCGTCGTGCTCGATGTCGTCGTTGTGCTCCCGGAAAGGGAGCTACTACTACCGGACTCTGAGCTACTACTGACTGTGGTTGTCGGTAGGTTGCTAGAGGAGGTAGATGATGTCACGGTAGTTGGAGGGACCGGCGGGGAGGAGGAGCTGGTTGGGCTGGGAGGGGTGCTGGTATCCGGACGATTGCTGCTGGTCGAGGGTTTTTCGGCGGAGCTGGTGGTGCTCGTGGGGTCCGGCTTTGGGGCGCTGGAAGTAGTGGGCGCGGGGACCGCACCACCGCCACCGCCGGTGATCTTGAAATGGAAGCTATACTGGAAGATGCTGGTGTCGGACTGGAGGGTGATGATGATGCCGTATGTTGCCAGTGTAGCATCAGAGGGTACCGTCCAGCTGTACGAGCCAGCCGAGCCATCAACACCGGCTACAACACAACGATCAGCAAACGAGGCTCTTCAACCGACATGTTCACCGGTGCTGTCTTACTCGCGATGGTCCCAACGACGCTCAAGGTCGCAGTACTCGCTCCGCCAAGAAGGCCGAGGGTGACGGCGCCTGGGTGGGCGGCGCTAGGCTGCCACACTATCTGGTACGTCGAGCCTGCGGGAACGCTCTCACCCTGGCCGGGCTTGGTAATCGCGTCGAAACCAGGCGTCACGTCGGCGAGCGCCGTGACCGCCAAGGCGAGGACGGTGGCGAGGGAGAAACGCATCGTTTGCTGCTGTGCCCCTCTCACGCACGAGATTTACACGGCGCGACGCGTGATCTGCGATGGGCCGATTGATACAAGAAGGAGAGGTGAGTGGCTTGGTGTCCTCCATACGATGCAGAGTTCAGTTAAAGGTGGCTGGTGGCGAAAGCGGTTGCGGCTGAACGCCTCGACCCCCTGAGCCGTGGTGTGCTCAGGGGTCAGCCGCACGCAGGGATCGATAGTTCCCTGTTGAAGGTCTGCGCGGGGCAGTTCCAAGTTATGATTGCCCGACCTAACCAAAGCTGGAAGTTGCTCGATAACGCAAGTTTATGCTTTTACTCAACACCATCAAAAAAGAAAGCCGGGACCGCTAGGCGGGCTGCTGGTTTTAGTCGGGTATCAGTCGACGGCGACTCGCCCTAGCTGACGGCTCGCGATCTGAACGCTTCACTTCTCACGGCCGGTGATGACTTTAACATCGTAGATGGGACTAGTATGTCGACCATGACAGCTTTCAAGTACGTAGTTAATGGCATACCTCAGATCCCTCTGACTCCGATACAAGGAGCCTCATCTCAGTCAGACCCCAGCACCTTCGATCCACACGGCAACGGCAATGTAGAGGATACAAAGTAGCTTGACGGTGCCTTGAATCAAGTCGTCTTTCTCTGTGGAATCATAATATTCACTCCGCAGAGCCATTCCCAGCTCGAGCAACGGCAGACTCCATGCTGACATTCAGTCGTTGATGATGCCCTGACCGTCGCCTTCGCAGTTGAAAACTTGAGGTACCTATAAATATTCAAGAGTACTCCAAAATCTCGGTGCCATAAATCCCAGGAAAAGAGCTCATGTTCGCGAGGAACCCTGGGTAGGTAGGCAATATAGGATGGACGGAGCATGGACAAAAACCACAAAAACGCCACTGATATACTACTTCAACTTGGTCTCTTTAAGTTTGACTCAGCTACTAGCCGTCTCTGAGCTGAACCAAGATTCTTCAAGATCCTTCACAGAATAATAGGCCCATCCGATCCGCGAGTATGCCGGGTAGTCATTGCCACACTCTTCAAAATCAGACAAAAATCATCTCCACCGTACAGTCTTCGCAGCCTTATACATGCCAGCTGTCTATCGATCAAAGGTCCATTTCCATAGTCCTCAACGCAATTTAGTTCAAGGAAAACTACGGTTAACCCTCTTGAGCGAGCAGGAGAAGAATGGGGCGTTTTTTTCCGTCACCACCCGGGAAGCATTCACAAGCCGAGAGCTTGGCACACTCCCACATGATCTCACCACCTCTGAATCGAATCAGGCGAGACGACAAGAACCGCTCTTGAAACGCCTAGGCCCGAGTCATGAGCGAGAACCTCTCTGCATGCTGAGGTTCATGGGCAAAGACCGAGTCCGGCAAGTGCCGATGGTTGAGCAGATTGCGGACATAATTAGACATCGTACTCAGTTCCGCCCAGAGCCTTGGCGGTTTACTTTACGGGCTCGAAGGTGTGCAGGGTGTCCGGGTAGCAGCCGCCATCGTCAGGACTCAGAAGCAGGCGCCGTGGCGCACAAGGTGACGAAGGCATCGCTGTAGATGGGAGCCATCTGGACCGCCTGCTCGGAGTCTCGGACCAGTCGTCGACGTCTTGGATGATGCATACCTAGGTATGGAATCGATCCAGATGTATCGGATGCCCAGACGCCGAGTGACGTCGATGGCGTCTCTGAAGGTGGCAGGCAGATTCTCTTATGAAATAGCTCATCGATTCTCGTCTAGATTTGCCACTGTGGTTCGACATGCTGGGCGCGTAGCGGCTCCAGCAGTGACTTAGACAGATGTATTGCCCTGTCTCCAATTTTGTCTCGTACAACTTGACCGCGGGTAGACTGACGTCGATGACCCGCTTTGGCAGTGTTGCCGGCACCCGGTCTAGACTCTAGACAGTCACGAGATGTCTGACAGATCTCAAGCCACTCGCGAGCTTGGGCAAGACTCTCTTGGGAGGCAGTGGTGCTGGAAACCTTGTGGACCAACATATCGGGGAATGGCTTTTGAAGACCTAAAACGGTGAATCCGGCTTCGTGTTCCCATGATATGTGATACGTACCCGGCAGGAAGAACTTGGAAGATGTCGAATGATCTGCCCGAGAGCCTGCGTCGCTTTTGGCCGTTGACCACCCATAGGTAGTCAGACCATCTCGTCTCTCTTTTTCAGAGAACCTGTTGCTCTCTTCCAGGGGTGTGGAACAGGATGCCTGCAGCAATACACTGCTCAAATATGCCCATCGCACAGATCATTTCCAAGCACGTCAACTATCAACGCATGCTCAGAGTATTTTAGCGGTGCAGCACAGAAATTGCACACTTCCGGTCGGTATTCTCCAGTGAGAAGTCGGGCAACCGCCAGGGGTTCGTGTCCATGGTGCGATTGTTGCCCAACAGACCGGACTTGATGATATGAAGTGGGTATCGCAGTTTTCAGACTGAATTTTGGCCCCCTGTCTGAGTAAGGTAGCTTCATTTGACTGGGTCAACCGACAACCCGGAGGCTTGGATGGAACTTCTTGAAAGGTCGAGTCCCTTACGGACACAAATCAGAAATAAGTGTGAATCTCAGACGTAGGGCAGTTTCCTCTCAAGAGAACAAAATCGGCCCCGAATTTGATTAGACGACAGCGAGTGGCTTTGACGTTGAGAAAGAAACAAACCAAGAGTCTAATTAAGTCTCTCCACATCAACAACAACTAGGTACTGCCAACGCACCTACTACCAACAATTTCGCCCGCCATTGAGGTCGAGGAACAAATCTCCCGGCCACCAAGTTTTCTTCTGCGCCTCTCGCGTCTCATGTCAGCGTCGGACGGTTGGAGCTCTCGTAGGTCTGCGACATCGATCCAAACCATCAACAACGTTCACTCGACGTAGGCCGACAAGCTGTCGCCCCTATCGCTCTCTGCCCACGTCTCAAAAACTGCCACGGATGGAACCGTCCACTCCAGCGGCTCGCCGAAGAAGCCGCCCTCCAAGCCTGCCGTGATGATGTACCTAATCTCCGCGAGTATTTGACAAAAGATCAAGGGCTTGAGATTTTCAAGGGGTATTCGTCTATCCTGCATTGCTTGAGAGCTTTGGCAACGGACAGAGGTCTAGCGAGCATCTTCATACACCCCGCACATCCCTCGCGATGGACTCCGGGCGCGGGTCAGAGTATGCAACAGCATCACATCTGGCTGGCAGAAGCGGAGCAGGATATCAAGAAACATGCTGAACGGTTCGTGTTTGAGGGCAAGGAGTCATGCAACAAACCGGAGCCGAGAAAGAGCACTTGGCAACGCTGGTACGAGGTGGAGTTCACTTACGGTCATATACACTGGGAGAATCCGCTGTTTGATGACTATTTGTAATCAAGGGCTTGACTCCGGGATTCAGAAGGCGTGGTGGACGCGTGGCGGTTGGCGTGTCATCGGTGGGTATCATGGATAGCGAGCTGCGAAGGTGTGGGGGGACTCGGCTCGAGGTTGGGAGATAGGTCGACGACTTGGTGTTCGCGAGGGGTTGTCAGATTGTCAAAGCTTGACAGGTTGAATGCCAACCAATGCCGACTGCAGAGCGCAGTGTATATACCAAGTCTATAATATGTACAGAGTCCAATGTACAAGTCCCATTTTCCCAACCAACCGCTCTTCCCGAGCCCCAGAATTATCAACATCAACAAACACCAAACAACATCCTGTGATCCTGTCATTTAGTGCTATACCGCACAGTAACATCCCTCGTCCTCATAATCCCCTTATTAGCCGTCTCCTGCTTCTGCAGGATAATCTCCTCGCTGTTCGAGTCCGACGGCACGACATCCACCGCCTCGGCCGACGAGTAGTCTTGCGAGGTGCCCGCAGGGGACCGCGCGCCGTGGACGCGCGTGACAGTGCGGTCCTTGGTGTGCATCTCGAACTCGTCCAGGTCGTCGTGCTGGCTGCGGTTGCCGCCGCGCCCGCGGCCCGCGTACTTGCTGCCGATGGCCTCGGCGGGGCCCATGGGTGTGCGCCCGCTGCGGTTGCCGTAGGGGTTGGTTGGGTATGAGTAGCCGGCGGAGCTGTTGATCTTGAGGAGGCGGCCGACGAGGGGCTTGAGGAAAGAGGCGCAGGATGCTACGATGCCGATGTTGAGTTGGAGGCTGTGGGTTGGGAAGGCTGGGTTAGTGTCTGCTGAAGTTTGTTTGGGGTCTTGTGCTTGGGTTCTAAAACGTACTTTTGCCAAAAGTGAACCCAGTACTCGAAGGTGGTGTCTGGGCTGCCGCCCGTCGTGAGCATGTACACGGCCTTGAGGATACCCATGAGGACCGAACTACAGGTGAACATGTCAGTGGCGAGTACGATTCACAGACCGGTGACGGGTTGAGACTTACACGTATCCCAGGTTAAGAATGCCAATCACGTATAACCGCAGCCGCAGCTTCATTTTGAGGTTCCAGATAATCGGGACGGGCAGCGCGCCCAGGACCACGTCGGTGAAGATGTTGCAGGCTAGGTGGTGTCGATGTTAGTGTATCTGAGAGGCATGGTCTGGGTCCTCGACAGGACGGCACTCACCAATGTTCCAGTACGTCAGATCGACAAACACAACGAACGACTTGCAGCGGGGATCGAACGGGTTCGCCCACTGAAACTCCCACCAGCCCGAAAACGGCGTGCAGTAGACGAACAGCCAGGCGATAGCCTGGATCGAGTAGCAGACGACGAACGCTGTAGACAATCAGTATGCGCCCGGGCGGGGAGAAGGCTTGACCGCAGGGGCAAGTCGAGCGTGGAGCGTACCAACAACAGCAAAAAGCGAGTACCGATACCACTTCAGATCGCTCTTGAGCCGCAGCAGACTGATGGCCATGGATATCCTGAGCAACCCCATGGCCACGCCGTCCGACAAGACCGTCTTCCAGAATCCGATGTGCTCAAACTCGGTGCGCTCCTCCACCGTCAACACCGGCCCGTGGCGGCCCAGCCCGTACGGGATCTGGAGGACTAGGCAGATCCATGACCCGAGGGCGAGAAGCTTGACAAGCAGTCAGCAACCGGCGATCCATCAACCCAAATAAACGAGCAAAAATAACTTGAAGCGAGGGGACCAAAAACGTACAACAGCCGCAACAACAAGCCCATCGTCAACGCCAAACGCCCTCACCATCACCGCCCTGACATACACCCGCAGCGAGACAAAAGCCAAGGCGAGGAAGTGGAACGCCCCGACCAGCCCCACGATCCGGCCCGCATTGCTCTCGTTGACATACTCGGCGGAATAGGTGGTGGTAGGCGCAGCCATGTTGAGGGGTCGGCGGTGCCCAGCTGGCGATCGAGACTGGGGGCTCGATCGAGAGCGGAATCTCTGCTTTGATGAGGATCACCACTTGGACGTCCGCTTCGGCTGCTGCTAGTGGTGGTGGCGGCGGTTGTCGAGCAGCATTTCCCCTTGAAAACAGACGCTGCCCGGCGCCATGGTTCGGGCGGTGGGTCTCGGGCGATTTTAAGCACACCACGAACGCGACGCACATGCGCAAGCCAGAGAAGGCCCGTTTTTGGAGCGTTGCTTGCGAGGCCAGAAACGACGTTCGGTTCTCAGGATTCCCGGATGTCGGTCCCCGGACTGGTGTGGCCTGCCCAGCGTCGGAGTCCACCTTCCTGCTTCGAGATGGGCCTCGAATCCTCCGCTAGCCTGGCAGGGGGGTAGGGGGGCCGTCGCTGGGACGGCGACGACTTGCCGGCGACTCGGGTGAGTGCCGGACCCTCCGTCCCATTCTTTGCCACTCTGGACCCTCTTTGGGTCCCCGAACGGAAAGAAGAAAGGCATGTTTGTTTGATTTGCCCATGTTGCTGCCGGCCGTTGGATTCGGCATCGCAAGACGTCCTGTGGTGTTTGTCGTTTGCCGTTTGGTTCCGGATTCCGGGTTGGGGATTTCTAACTACCGCTTGGTACTCCTGTTGTGTAACCCCGGTACTCTCCCATACAAGCCACGTGTAGCCCAGCTTCCAGGTGAGACGAGTCCAGAATCTCCTTTGTCTCGAGTTGCTTTTTTCCCTGTCGTGGGGGGCCAGTCGTATCTGCAGCCGTTAGTGTCGTTGTCGTCGTGGAACCCTTGAGCTGGTGTCTTCCTGCACTAGCACAGGGGTTCGGGACAGAGTTTTCCACTTCGGGTCTCCAGGTCGCGAATGTCTCGTCTGCCTTTCTTGGGTCGGGTCCCTCAGGGTGCCGCCGTGCCGGGCTTGCCGGCAAAGAGGGTCCGGCCAAGATTGCAGTGGTCTGGGGAGTGGGACCGAGTCATGCCCCATCCAACAGGATGTGTACTACTAGCCGACGTGCATTATATCGTGCTTGGCAGTCAGAGGAACGCCGGACGTTACGTTGTATCTGGACTGAAGTGCTGGGTAGTAACCCCGAGTTTTGATTCTCCAAAGGTTCGACTTGGCTCGGCATGCTCCGAGCAGCATCGGGCATGTCCAGTGTTGATCACTTTTGTCGTCAATCGTGGCTGTCGATCCGGATCGTCGATCGGAGAGCGGCCGATGTCTGCAAGAAAACCCATGTTCCCATGCTGAGCAAGCATGTCTCTTGTGTCCACTTGACGATGCAGATTCATCTCTGTGGTTCGGTGTCTGCAGAACCCCCATGCCCAACTAGCATGGTTGTCGTGCCCACTTTGGATGTTGTTGGCCCTGGTGTTTGTGGGAACCCCCATGCCCGACTAGCACGGCTCTTATACCCACTTTGGATCATCTCTTGTTGGATCCTTCGACCCCTTTTTGTCCGCAGTGCCTGCACAAGAGTCGTCGGACCCACGGGCCGGGGTGGAGCAACCTGGCTTGGGGTGGTATTTCTCCTGCATTGAGAGTTCAGGATCGATCTCCTGTACAAGGAGGTGGATAGCACCGCCGCCGGGCTTTCGAGAATGTCCGGCATGCCCCCTCGCGGTGACGAATTCCGGGGCCAAGGAGCAGGCCATAATTTCAATAAGTAATTTCTCCAACGGAGGTCGGAGGTTGGCACCTGTCCCATGTCGTCGTCGGCAGTTAGGTCAACTCCCGCCACGTGTTTACGGCAAACTAGCCGTGGTGGGAAGGTTGGCGTCGTCGTTTATTAAGATCACCGATGTGCCTCCTCTCCGGCCACGTTTTTCTTCTGAGTGCTGTCACATCCCAGGATTCATACACTGCAGCTCCTCTTGGCATTTTCTTGGAGCAAAGATGCGTCAGTTCATGCATGTCGCCGTGGGCCTTGGCTACCTCGCAGCCACAGGTGCCGCCACCCCCGCCAACCTGCGCCTGAAGTGTGAGACCTGCAGCCAGACCATCTCTCGGGACGTCGTTGTCATTGGCGGCGGCGCGTCCGGCTCTCACGCCGCCGTGTGGATCCGTGACGCCGGGCACAGCGTTGTTGTCGTGGAGAAGGCCAGCCAGCTCGTGAGGCCCCCCCTCTCCCAGTCTTGACTCGTCGATGGGTTTTGTTTCTTTTCGCTTACACACACTCCCAGGGTGGCCACACCAACTTCTATCATGACTCGGTCTCGGGCAAGACGATCAACGTCGGCGTCCAGGCGTGGATGGAGTACAAGGACTCGTTCGACTTCCCGGCGCGCATGAACGTGTCGACCAGCGGCTCGATGCAGTTCACGGCCAACACGGCGCAGTACATCGACACCAAGACCGGCAAGCCCGTCCCCAACTATGCGATGCCCAGCTCCGACGACCTGTACCCGGCCTTGGCGCGGTACCTCGAGGTCCTCGAGAAGTACGAGGACATGATCCTGCCGGGTCTTCTCAATTTCCCCAAGCCCGAGGATATCCCGGAGGATCTGCTCATGCCCTTTGGCGAGTTTGTCACCAAGTACAACCTCGAGGCGGCGGTCCCGCAGATCTGGGACTCGACGGCGCAGGGCCTCGGCGACACCATGAGCGTGGTCACGCTGGCCGTGATGCAGGCGTCGGGCGTGCCCATGGTCAAGGCGCTGCTGGGCCAGGGTGCGGCGGCGGTCCCGGCCTCGGGCCGGCTGTACGACCTGTACGACGCCGTGGCCAACTTCCTCGGCGACGACGTGCTGTACTCGAGCACGGTGGTCGGCGCCACGCGCAAGAGCAGCGGCATCTACCTCCGCGTGCAGGGCGCCGACGGCAAGGTGACGTGCATCCAGGCCAAGCGCCTGCTCATCTCGGCCGAGCCGACCCCCGAGACCATGGCGGCCTTCTCGCCCGACAGCACCGAGAGCAGCGTGCTGGGCAAGTTCAAGTTCCCGACCGTCTACGCCGGCATCATCCAGCACCCGTCGCTGCAGGTGCTCAACTCGTACTCGGACCGCACGGCGGACGCGGGCTCGTACAACTTCACGTCGTTCCCCATCGCGCCGCAGGTCGGCCGCATCGACTACCTCGGCGGCACCGAGAACCTGTTCCAGTTCACGGCGGTCGGCACGACCTCGGACACGACCGAGACCATGCAGGCGCTGATCGGCGAGGCGATCGACAACATGATCGCGACCGGGGTGCTCCCCGCGACCGAGGGCGGCAAGGTCACCTTTGACAGCTTCGCCAACCACGGCCACATGCACGCGCACGTCTCGGCCGAGGACCTCCGGGCGGGCTTCGTGCAGGACCTCAACGCGCTGCAGGGCCGCAGCAACACGTGGTACACGGGCGCGGCCTTCTCGGCGGGCTTCACGACGGTGGTGTGGGAGTACAACAAGGTGCTGCTGCCGGAGTTGGTCAAGGGGCTCTGAGCGAGCTGAGAGCTTGAGAGGTTGGGGTGGAGTGGTGGAGAGAGGAGCGGGGCGGGAGGATCTGGAGGATCCGGAGAGTTGCGGAGTTTTGATCCGCCCAACTTCTGTGTGCGCGCGCACAAAAATCACTTGGTACCGTGGCTGTACTCTTTCGTTGAAGTCAGTTTCCGTCTTGTTTGTAGATATTTTATTCATAATATCACCTATCTTCCCTTCTCAGCTTCCTGGTTGGACTCGGTGCGCAATCGCGTGATTTCGGGGTTTTATGTCGCGGAAAACCGAGAGACCGAGAGACCCATGCTGGATCGGATCATGGATGAGCAGATCATGGATGGGCGGATCATGGATCAGCTGTGGTGGATGCAGTCGAGAAAAGGTTCAAGGTTGCGGAAGGTTGCGGGAGGAGAGGAGCGAATGAGGGGTTGTTTGTTTTCTCGCCAGGAACCCCCTTCCAGCTTTTGAAAACGAACCTGGGCCTTCCCTGGAGCTGGCTCCAGCTGGGTCCGCTAACAACGGCCGACTAAAAGTAACGGCGGCGCCGTTAACGGACGACGAGGCAGCTGCCGTAGCTCCCCGTAGGGCCCAGCGGCCCAGCGGGTTCTGCTCCCCGCGGCGTTTGAATTGCCCGTTTCGGCATTTCTTTGGCTCATTTCCGGCTTTCGATAATTGATTCCTTCGCCAAACTCGCCGATTGCACTCACCGATTGCACCATCCTTCTTCTCCCTTTTTCTGCCTTTTTCTCCCCGACATCCATCAACACCAACCCCTTTTCTGCATGCACAGAAGAATACCGTCCCTCCTGCGTCGCGCATCGTGGGCTTCGTGGCCCCGGCGCCCGGCCAATTGGCCAAGACACAAACAAGACAGGCAATCCCCCTCCACCACCTCTTAAGAACCTCCTTACCCCCTTGTGGCTGCAGCTGTTTGCTCACCATCCCAACACGGCTTGTTTCGTCATGACCTCCTGGCGGCGAGTCGTGACTCGTGCTCGTCTCTTGTCCGGACGCACCGTCCGGTATGCTGTCCGTCGGCGAGTTTGCTGGCTGAAACAGCTGAGGGGGCAACATGTGTCTTTGTCTCTTGTCTGTCTGTGCTATGGCAACGTCACTTTTCCTCTCGCTTCGCTCTCGACGAAATATATTGGTGTTTCTCTGCGCGAATCTCTCTTTCTGTGATGCCTGCGCTGTTGTGTGGTGAGAGAACCAACGTGAACATGAACTCGCCAAGGGCAGCCCCGAGGACGCTGCCGCCCCTCTTCCGCTGGCTGTTTCCATTCCAAGTCCCCGTGGCCGCCGTGGCCATCTACGCCTCTGCCTATGTCTTTGGAGTCGACTCCTCGCCGTTCATCGTGCCCGTGACTGCTGTGAGTTCCACCGGACCCGTGCATCCAGGTACAGCATATCTCGCGGCTCTTCACTAACACGGGCCAGACTGGCCTGCATATCCTCCTCGGCATCTTCCTCTGCATCCCTCGGGCTCGGGCCGGATCCCGCTTCCCGTTCATTGTGCCTTGCTGGCTCGCCATCTGCGGCGCCATCTGGAGCGGTGGCTCGCTGTACTACTTTGGCAGCCATGTCGGCAACCACCACGCGACCGAGTGGCTCAGAGAGGACGCCGACCCGGCCCTGCTCTCGGTCTGGATCAAGGTCGGCTGTGCCATGGCTGCTCTGACCGTGTACGTCTCCTCCGTGCTGGAAGGAATGTTCTTATGATGGCTAACATAAGTGCCTGGACAGCGCCATCTACCTGGTGCTGCTGGCATCACTTCTCCGAGCGCTCTATCCGACCGGGCGACAACAAGCCAGACAACACCGGTTGCACCAAAAGAAATACCAGAGTTCATTTGACTCGGGCTCAGAGGCTCCCATTCCTCAAGTAAGCCCCCCGTCCATCACAAACCGCCAACCGCCGGTTCTAATCCACCCCTCACAGTTTCCACTTCCACCTCGCAAGCACCCCCAGACCACCATCACCCCCCTCCCCCGTCACCCAGCACCAGCAACAACAGCACCATCCAACCCCCCTCCACCACCTTACCCCCCCCCACCAACATCCCAACCCCTCCCTCCCCTCCCGTTCCAACCCCCCCAGCACCGCCTCAACAACCGCCTCCTTCGCATTCTTCCGACCCCACACATTCCTCACACT
>OUNM010012168.1_pt1 | contig 24528 bp, 22 predicted proteins | sample 1769961 | NCBI WGS metagenome assembly OUNM01 (sample SAMEA3914820, study PRJEB12502) | metagenome | biome: forest; material: soil | place: USA | collected 2012-03-12 | depth 0.3 m | reverse complement strand
GCTGGGCGTGATTGCGGACAGCCCGAGCTTGCCGCGCGCGGCGCTGGCGGAGGCCATTGCGGTGGCGCGATCTTTTGGCGCCAACGTGGAGGTGGTGAAGACGCTGGAGTTGGAAAATCCGGACTATGCGGCGAATCCGCCGAACCGCTGCTATTTTTGCAAAGCGGAGCTTTTTCAGCGCCTCGACGGGCTGGCGCGGACGCGGGGCTACCGCGCGATCGCGTATGGCGAAAATGCGGATGACATGCAGCAGGAGCGTCCGGGACGGGCGGCGGCGGCGGAGTTTTCCATCATCGCTCCGCTGCGCGACGCCGGGCTGACGAAAGCGGAGATCCGTGTGCTTTCGCGGGAGCTGGGGCTGTCCACGGCAGAAGCGCCGGCACAGCCATGTTTGAGCTCGCGGATTCCCTGGGGCACGCCGGTAACCACGGATGCGCTGGCCATGGTGGAGCGGGGCGAGGAGCATTTGCGGGCGCTCGGCTTCCGGGTATTTCGCGTGCGGCACGTGGTGGAGAACGGGCAGGCGCCGCGCGCGCGAGTGCTGGTGGCGCCGGCGGAGCTGGAGCATGCGCAGACGGTGGCCGCGGAGATTGAGCGTGGTTTGGCGGCGGCGGGGTATGCGGCGGTGGAGCTGGATCCAGCTGGGTATCGCGGGCCTTCGCTGTAACGTCCCGCCGAGGGATGTGGAGGAGTTCAGGGACACGCCCTCTGCCTCACTACTTGCGTGAGAGCGTGGGAGCGGCTTTGCTTGGTGCATGCAGCATCCCGTCGTAATTGCACCTTCTGTCCTGGCCGCTGATTGGGGGCGTTTGCACGAGCATTTGCGCGAGGTGCAGACTGCGGGCGCGGACTGGCTGCATCTCGACGTGATGGATGGGCATCTCGTGGACAACATCTCTTTTGGCCCCGCGTTTTGCGAGAGTGTGGCGAAGGTGGCCACGGTTCCGCTCGATGTGCATTTGATGATTGAGCGTCCGGACCACTACTGGCCGCGCTTTTCGAAGGTTGCAAAAAACATCACCATTCACGTGGAAGCGAAGTGTGACGTGGCGGCGACGCTGGCGGCGATTCGCGCGGCGGGGATCGGTGCGGGAATTTCGCTGAAGCCGGGAACACCGTTTGCGGACATTGAGCCGCATCTGCCGCACGTGGATCTCGTGCTGGTGATGACCGTGGAGCCGGGTTTTGGGGGGCAGTCGTTTCGCCCGGAGATGATGGCGAAAGTGAGCGCGGCGCGGGATCTTCGCACGGCGCGCGGCTGGGAATACCGCATCGAGGTGGATGGCGGGATCAACGCCGAGACCGGGCGCCTCAGCCGTGTGGCCGGTGCGGACACCTTTGTCGCGGGCACATCCGTCTTTGGGGTGAAGGACATGGGGGCGGCGATGCGCGAGATGCGGGGGGGATCGAACACTTAACACGGAACACCCAACACTCAATTAGGGGCCCGATCGAAAAGCGAAGTGCCCGCCGTTTGGTGCGGCGGGCACTGGCTGGATCGGAATTTTTTGAAAGAGCGTACCTTAGGCGGGGAGGGTGTAGCGGCCGGGCATGGCGACGGCGGGCTCGGTGAGCTTCATGTTCCACACGAGCTCTTCCTTGGGCGCCCAGGTTTCGTTGGACTTGATGGCGTCCTCCCATTCGATGGTGCGGCCGGTGTAGGCGCTCATGCGGCCCATGATGGCGAGCATGGAGCTGTGGGCGAGCTGCTCGCCCATATTCACGGGCTTGCCGGCACGGATGCTTTCGATGAGTTCCTTGTGCTCCTGCACGTACATCAGGTTCTTCGGGCCGGGGCTCTGGCCGTCTTCGCCGCCGTTGCGCTCATAGACCCATTGCTGGCCGTTGAGTGTCTGGATGGCGTGAAGCGGGGTGAAGCCCTTGACGGTGCAGTGGCCGTTGGCGCCGGTGATGTAGTCGTTGTTTTCGTTGGAGCAGCCGGCCTGCTGGCGGGCGAAGATGAAGCCGCGCTTGCCGTCGGCCCACTCATACATCACCGAGAAGTGATCGTAGATGTGGCCGTATTCGGCCTCGACGCGCTGCTGGCGGCCGCCGATGGCGACGCATTTCACGGGTGGGACGTCCTTGAAGGTCCAGCTCATCTTGTCGACGCTGTGGACGGACTGTTCCACGATCATGTCGCCGCTGAGCCAGGTGAAATACATCCAGTTGCGGAGCTGGTATTCGAGGTCCGTCCAGCCGGGCTGGCGCGGGTGCACCCACGGGGTATTGGTGAGATACGTGCCGTAGTAGGTCTTGATGTCGCCAAGGGCGCCCTCGTGCAGCTTTTTCCACGTGGCGCGTTCGGCGAAATTGGCGCGCCAGCAGAAGCCGCCCTGGATGGCGAGGTTCTTCTCTTTCGCTTTTTTCACGGCCTCCATGGCGTGGCGGATGGACGGGGCGTCGACGCCGAGCGGTTTTTCGCAGAAGACGTGCTTGCCGGCGTTGACGGCCTTGTGCAGGTGCGCCGGGCGGAAGCCGGGAGGCGTGGTGAGGAAGACGATATCGATGTCCGAGGCGAGGACCTGGTCGATGGCGTTGAGGCCGATGAACTTGTTGGCGCCAACCTGAACGCGGTCGGTGTACTTGGTGGAAAGATTGTTGAGCGCAGTGTCGAGGCGGTCCTGCGCGATGTCGCCCACGGCGACGAGTTGCACGGCGGGATCGGCCTGCATGGCGTCGCCCACGGCGCCGGAGCCGCGGCCGCCGCAGCCGACGAGGCCGACGCGAATGGCCTTGGAGGCCTGGGCATTCACGATGTGCGGAAAGCTGGAAACGAGGGCGGCGCCCGCCACGCCGGCGGCGCTACGGGAAAGGAAGGAACGGCGAGAGACAGTCGGTGTTGGCATGTTCGATATACTGGAAAGAGCGCTGAAGTTACCGGAGGAGGACGATTTGTCCAGCGCGGGTTTTTCGTGGAGAAAAGCAAATACCCGCAAGTGCGGGGAGTGTTAGAGGCGGCGTGTGGTCCTTTGGTTCTCGTGATTCTTCAGGCCGTGAAAGAACCTAAAGGACAACTTACGCGCCGAGTTGGAACTCGAAGCTGTCCACCAGGGCGAGCCAGCTGGCCTGGATGATGTTGTCGCTCACGCCGACGGTGCCCCAGGTGCGGTGGCCGTCGCTGCTGGTGATGTGCACGCGCGTCTTCGCAGCGGTGCCGGTCTGGCCGTTGATGATGCGGACCTTGTAGTCTTCCAGCCGGATGTCGGCGATTTGTGGGTGGAAAGGCGCGAGCGCTTTGCGGAGGGCGGCGTCGAGCGCGTTCACCGGGCCGTCGCCCTCGGCGACCTGGTAGCTTTCCGTGCCGTCCACGCGCAGCTTGACCGTGGCCTCGCATTTGTCCCAGCGGCCCTCGCCGTCGCGGCGGTAGGTGCAGTGGTATTCGAGCAGCGAAAAAAGCGGCGTGTACTTGCCGAGGGCTTTGCGGAGGAGCAACTCGAAGGAGGCCTCGGCGGCTTCGAATTCGTAGCCTTCGCTTTCGAGGCGTTTCACTTCGCTGAGGACGGTCTGCACTTCCGGCGAGCCTTTGGCGAAGCGGTAGCCGAGCGACTCGGCTTTCATGAGCACGTTGGACTGGCCGCTCATGTCCGAGATGGTGATGATGCGCTGATTGCCCACGAGGGCGGGATCCACGTGCTCGTAAGTGCGCGCGAGCTTTTGCACCGCGTGCACATGCAGGCCGCCTTTGTGGGTGAAGGCGGCTTCGCCGACGAAAGGCGCGCGGATATCGGGCGCGACGTTGGCGAGCTCGGCGACGAAATAGGAAAGGTCGCGCAGCTTGGTGAGATCGGGCGTGACCTTGAGGCCGAGCTTTAGCTGGAGATTGGCGATGGCAGTGATGAGGTTGCAGTTGCCCACGCGCTCGCCGTAGCCGTTGATTGTGCCCTGCACCTGGCAGGCGCCGGCGCGCACGGCGGCGAGGGCATTGGCGACGCCGAGGCCGCAATCATTGTGCGTGTGGATGCCCACGGCTTTGCCGAGGTGCACGATGGCCTGGCGGGTGACGTCCTCGATCCACTCGGGCAGATTGCCGCCATTGGTTTCGCAGAGCACCACGAGATCGGCGCCGGCTTCGCTGGCGGCCTTGATGGTGCGCAGCGCGTACTCGGGGGCTTCACGGTAGGCGTCGAAAAAATGCTCGGCGTCGTAGAGCACTTCGCGATTGTGCTTTTTGAGATAGGCGACGGTGTCGCGGATCATCGCGAGATTTTCCTCGAGCGAGACTTGGAAGACTTCGGTGACGTGCAGCGGCCAGGTTTTGCCGACGATGCAGACCGCGGGCGTCTGAGCGTCGAGGAGCATTTGCACCTGCGGATCGTCCTCCACCTTGAGCTTGCCGCGGCGCGTCATGCCGAACGCGGTAATCTTCGCGTGTTTCCACTCGCGCTTGGCGGCTTCGTCGAAGAAGGCGGCGTCCTTCGGATTGCTGCCCGGCCAGCCGCCTTCGATGTAATCGATGCCGAAATCATCGAGCTTTTCCGCCACGCGAATCTTATCGAGCACAGAAAACGAAATGCCCGTCCCTTGCGTGCCGTCGCGAAGGGTGGTGTCGTAGAGTGTGACTCGTTTGGTGCTCATGATGAAAAAGGGTCCAGAACGTAGCGAGGGCGCGGCGCAATGCAAGGCGGGGGAGAGGGAGGAGCGGAATGAGGAATAACGAATTTCCGGGACTGCGGCGCGGCCTTCGTCATCCGTCATCCCGGGCACACTTCCACCAGCCCCTGCCACAGCGCTTCGCAGGCAGCGGCGAGTTGTGTGGGGGTGGAGCAGTAGGGGGGCATGAGGACGAGGACGTCGCCGATGTTGCGGGTGAGGAGGCCGTGGGCGCGGGCGGCTTCGCAGATGCGGTAGCCGAGGCGCCGGGCGGGGGGGAAGGAGCGGCGGGTGGCGAATTCTTCGACGAGTTCGATGGCGCAGATGAGGCCTTCGCAGCGGACGTCGCCGACGTGAGGATGCTGCCAGAAACGCTGGACGAGTTGATGGAGGGTGGCGGCGAGGCCGCGGAGGTGCTCGACGGTATGAGTGGTGTGGAGCAGGCGGAGGCTGGCGCGGGCGGCGGCGGAGCCGAGTTGGTTGCCGCTGTAGCTGTGGCCGTGGAAGAAGGTTTTCCATTCCTCGAACTCGCCGAGGAAGGCCGAGAAGATCTCTTCGCTCGCGAGCGTGGCGGCGAGGGGGAGGTAGCCGCCGGTGATGCCTTTGCCGAGGGCGACGACGTCCGGCACCACGGACTCATGATGCAAGGCGAACATGGCGCCGGTGCGGCCAAAGCCGGTGAGCACTTCGTCGAGCATGAGCCAGACACCGCGCGCGCGGCAGAGGTCGGTGAGACGAGCGAGGTAGCCGTGGACGTGCATGCTCATCGAACCGGCGCCTTGCACGCGTGGTTCGAGGATGAAGGCGCTGGCGGCGGGGCCGGCCTCGTCGAGGGCGCGTTCGGCTTCGCGGACGCATTCCCAATCGCAGCGGCGAGAATCGCGGGCGTCGGCGCCGCGCTCGGGCTGCGCGCGATTGAACGGGCACCGGTAGCAGGCGGGCGAGAGGACTTCGCGCGTGGGGAACATCAGGCCGCGATAGGTGCCGTGAAATACCGTGCTGTGACCGGCGCTCATGGCGCCGACGGTGTCGCCGTGGTATCCGGCGGAGAGGGAGAGATAGACGTTGCGCTCGGGCTCGCCGCGCTGCTGGCGTGCTTGATGAATCATCTTCAAGCCGGCCTCGATGGCGGTGCTGCCATCGTCGGAAAAGAAAACGTGCCAGCCTTCGGGCGACTCGGTTTGCGTGAAGGCCTGGAGCAATTCGTGCGCAAAGGGAGGCGCGGCGTCGTTGGTGAGGCCGAGGAAGGAAGTGTGGGCGACGCGGTCGAGCTGCGCGCGGATGGCGGCATCGATCTCAAGGCGACGATGGCCGTGGAGATTGGTCCAGATGGAGGAGTTGCCGTCGAAGTATTCGCGTCCGCGCTCGTCGCGGAGGATGGCGCCTTCGGCCTCCACGATGACCAGGGGTTCGCCCGCGCACCATTCACGCATTTGCGTGAAGGGGTGCCAGACGTAGCGGCGATCGAGTGAGGCGGGATCCATGGAAGCAGATCTACTCGCGCAGATGTTTCAGTGCTTCGCGGATGGCGGGGATGACGAGCGGGAGGCACTCGCCGATGGCTTTCGGATTGCCGGGGAGATTGACGATGAGCGATTGGCCGCGAGTGCCGGCGGTGGAGCGGGTGAGGATGGCGGTGGGGACTTTGGCGAAGCTTTGCAGGCGCATGATTTCGCCGAAGCCGGGAAGCTCGCGTTCCAGGACGGCGCGGGTGGCTTCGGGGGTCACGTCGCGGCGGGCGGGGCCGGTGCCGCCGGTGGTGAGCACGAGGTCGCAGCGCTCTTCATCGCAGAGGCGGCGCAGGGTGGTTTCAATGGTCGGGCGATCGTCCGGGATGAGGAGGCGCACCCATTCCAGATCCGGCCACTCGCCGAAGACGCGCTCGATTTCGGGGCCGCTGCGATCCTCGTAGATGCCGGCGCTGGCGCGGTCGCTGAGCGTGACGCGGGCGACCTTCATTCCTTGATCTTTTGCACAAGATGAATGCCGCCGATGACCATGGCTTTGTCCACGGCTTTGCACATGTCGTAGATGGTGAGCGCGGCGACGGACACGGCCGTGAGCGCTTCCATTTCCACGCCGGTTTTCGCGGTGGTGCTGGCGGTGGCGCGAATGTTCACCCCGCGCTCCTGGACTTCGAAATCGACATCCACTTTGTCGAGCGGCAGGCCGTGGCAGAGCGGGATGAGTTCGTCGGTGCGCTTGGCGGCTTGAATCGCCGCCACGCGGGCGACGGTCAGCACGTCGCCCTTGGGCAGAGCGCGATCGCGCAACGCCTGCACGGTTGCGGGCGAGCACTCGACGAAACCAGCGGCGATGGCGGTGCGACGCTGGGCCGGCTTGGCGCCGATATCGACCATGCGCGCCGTGCCCTCGGCATCGAGATGGGAAAAGGTCGGAGTGGACATGGCGGGAAACACTTCACGCTCGCCGCGCAACATTCAACGCCCAATGGCGTGCTCGCGCTATTTCGTCTTGCTCTTTTCCGCCTCGAATTCGACCGCGGGGACGTTGCCGGATTTTTTCACCAGGGCCTGGCCGTCGGGCGACATGAGGTATTCCAGAAGGTCCCGCACTTTGCCCGTGGGCTGGCGATTGGTGGTGAAGACGAGCGGGCGCGTCATTTCGTAGCGGCCATTGGCGAGATTGGCGAGGGTGGGCTCAACCACGCTGCCATCGGGGAGCTTAATGCCGAGCGCGTGAAGGCCTTCGCCTTCCTTGTAGAAGGGGAATTCCAGGACGGCAAAAGAGCCGGTGGAAAATTGCACGCCCGTCTTCAGTTCGTCCGGGCTGTCGATCACTTCCGTTCGCGAGAGAGGCGCCTTGCGCACGTCGCCGTAGAGAAAGATCATGAATTGATCCCAGACACCATAGGTGGACGTGCGGTTGTAGTACGTGACCTCCTTGTTCGGCCCACCGACATCGCGCCAGTTTTTGATATCGCCTTCGTACAGCGAGCGGAGCTGTTCCTTGGTGAGGGCGCGGATGCCGGCGCGCCAAAGTTCATCCGAAACGATAATTACGAGGGCTTGGTAGCCGACGACGGTTTCGGTGAACTGCTTGTCGGGCTTGCTGGCTTGCTCCTGCGGCGTCATGTGCCGCGGGGTCATCGCCAAATCCACGGCGCCAACCGCCATATAGTAGATGGCCTCCATGCTGCTGCCGTCGGTGTTGGCTTTGAAATCGACGTCGAGCGTCGATTTCAACTGGGCGCCGCCCACATCGAGGATGCGACCCGCCGGCGGAGTGCCGCGAATGGAAATATAGTCGGCGGAAAAGGCCGGGGAGAGGAGCGCGCTTGTAAGCGAGGTGAAAAGAGCCAGCCAGCGTTTCATTTGGGATGGGTGAACATGCCCGGGGACGCGAAACGATCAACGCGATTCCGAAGGGGCGCGGGCTATTCCACGGTGACGCTCTTGGCGAGATTGCGCGGCTTGTCCACGTCGCAGCCGAGTTGGACCGCGGTGTAGTAGGAGAGCAATTGCAGCGGGATCGCGGTGAGAATGGGCGAGAGATAATCGGGGCAGGGCGGAATGGTGATCACCTCGTCGGCCACGGCGCGGAGCTTGGCCTCGTGGCCTTCCGTGCCGATGGCAATCACCGGGCCCTGGCGCGCGCGCACTTCCTCGATGTTGCTGACGTTCTTCTCAAAAACGGAATCGTTCGGCGCGATGAAGACGCTCGGAACCTCCGGGGTGATGAGCGCGATGATGCCGTGCTTCAACTCGGCGCTGGGGTGACCGCTCGCGTGAATGTAGCTGATCTCCTTCATCTTCAGCGCACCTTCGAGCGCGGTGGGATAGTTGAACTGGCGGCCGAGGAACATCATCGCGTGGGCGCCGGAGTATTTTTCCGCGATGCGCTGGATGTGCGCGCTTTGCGTGAGGATGCGCGCGACTTTGTCGGGGAGAGCCTCGAGTTCATCGATGATGCGCAGGCCTTCCGTGGTGCTGAGATTGCGGATGCGGCCCAGCAGCAACGCGATGAGCGTGAGGATGGTCACTTGCGACGTGAAGGACTTGGTGGCGGCGACGCCAATTTCCGGCCCTGCGTGCATGTAGACGCCGCCATCGCTTTCGCGGGCGATGGTGCTGGCCACGTTGTTGCAAATGCTGAGCGCCCGCAGTCCTTTGCGCTGGGCCTCGCGCAAGGCCGCGAGGGTGTCCGCCGTTTCGCCGCTCTGGCTGATGCAAAAGACCAGCGTGTCCTTGGGCAGCGGGAGCCGACGATAACGGAACTCGCTGGCAAACTCGACCTCCACCGGCACGTGCGCCAGCGACTCGATGATGTATTCGCCGCACATCGCCGCGTGCGCCGCCGTGCCGCAGCCCGTGAGAATGATGCGGTCAATGGACCGTAACTCCGCCGGCGACATGTGCAGGCCGCCGAGCTTGGCCGAGGCCTCCTCGCGGGAGAGCCGGCCGCGCATGGCGTCGCGGATGGATTCGGGCTGCTCGTAGATTTCCTTGAGCATGTAGTGGGGGAACTGGCCCTTGCTCACGTCTTCCGCGGTGAACTCCACCTTGGTCACCTCAAAGCCGCTGGCGCCGCCGAGGAGGGAGGTGATCTCGAAGGCGTCCCGGGTGAGCACGGCCACGTCGAAATCTTTCAAATACACGGCCTCGCGCGTGTGGGCGACGATGGCGCTCACGTCGCTCGCAAAAAAGTTTTCTCCCTTGCCGACGCCGAGGACGAGCGGGCTGCCACGCCGGGCGCCGACAATCGCATCGGGCACATCGCGGTGGAGCATCACAATGCCATAAGTGCCGACGACGCGCTTCAGTGCCGCGCGCAAGGCCTCCACCAGCCGCGCTTTCGTGGGCTCGCCGCCCAGGCGATCGAAATGATCACCGATGAGATGCGCGAGGACTTCGGTATCGGTCTGGCTCTGGAAGATGTGCCCCTCGCGTTCGAGTTGCTCCTTCAGCGAGGCATAGTTCTCGATCACGCCGTTGTGACACAGCAGCAGGCGGCCACTCTGATCGCTGTGCGGGTGGGCATTGGCGTCGGTCACGCCACCGTGGGTGGCCCAGCGGGTGTGCGCGATGCCGACCGAGCCGGTGACGGGCGAGCTCTGGAGCAAATCGGCAAGATTGGCGATGCGCCCGATGCGCTTCCGGGTTTCCACGCCGGTGGCAGTCATGGTGGCGACGCCCGCCGAGTCGTAGCCCCGGTATTCGAGCCGCCGCAGACCATCCAGGAGCACAGGCACCGCGTCATTTTTTCCGATGTATCCAACAATTCCGCACATAGTCGAACGGTCACGTTAGCGGGAAGGCGAGCTCGCGGGCAACGGCGTTATCTTGGAGTTATGTCCGTCGCGAGGCGCGTGGGGGGAAGCAGTGGTATTGAGCTGTACAAAGAGTGGGACGCCGACGGCGCGGCGTCCCTACCTCGGCGGCTGCGTCCCCGCGCTCTGGTTTAGATCAACTCCGCGATCTGCACGGCGTTGAGCGCCGCGCCTTTAAGGAGCTGGTCGCCCACCACCCAGAAGGCGAGGCCATTATCGAGCGCGCAGTCCTGGCGCAGACGGCCGACCTGGCAGTTGTCCCGCTCGGCGACGTGTAGCGGCATGGGGTAGGCGTTGGCGGACGGATCGTCCACGATGTCGAGGCCGGGCGCTTTCGCGAGCACAGCGCGTGCGGCTTCCACGGTGACAGGCTTTTCAAACTCGGCGCTCACCGCCACGGAATGCGCGCGGTAAACGGGCACGCGGACACACGTCACCGACGCGCGGAAGTCCGGATGATGCATGATGCGGCGGCCTTCGTTCTGCATCTTCATCTCTTCCTTGGTGTAGCCATCGGGGAGGAAAGAATCCACGTGCGGCAGCACGTTAAAGGCGATTTGGTGCGGATACACTTTCTTCGGCACCGGCTCACCGGCGGCGAGCGCGATCACCTGCGCACGCAGCTCTTCAATCGCCTGCGCGCCCGTGCCACTGACCGCCTGGTAGCTGGAAGCGATAACCCGCTTCACGCCGAAGGCCTGGTGCAGCGGGTAGAGGGCCATGAGCGTGATGGCGGTGGTGCAATTCGGGTTCGCGATAATGCCGCGGTTGCCCTTGATGTCGCCGCCATTGATTTCCGGCACCACCAGCGGCACGCCCGGCTCCATGCGAAAGGCGGAGGAGTTATCCACCACCACGGCGCCGGCCTGGGTGGCGTGAGGCGCAAAGGACCTGGAAATGGAGCCGCCCGCACTGAAGAGCGCCACATCCACGCCGGCGAAAGAATCCGCGCGCAATTCCTGGATGGCCACTTCTTCGCCCTTGAACGGGAGGCGCTTACCTGCCGATTTCGCCGAAGCCAGCAGCGTGAGTTTCCCCACGGGGAAATTCCGCTTCTCGAGCGTCTTCATCATCTCGATTCCGACGGCTCCAGTGGCTCCAACGATAGCTACATGCAGGTTCTTGCTCATTTTGAAAAAGGGCCGGGAAGATACTCTGGTTGGGGCATCTGTCGAGAGGGAACGAGGGTGGGGAATTTAGGAATTCAGATTCAGGATTTAGGATTGGGTAATGTAGCTTCGAGCATTGGTCCCACCCCAAGGCAGGCGGCGAATGCAGAACTGCGATGAAAATTCCGTTGGCGTGCAAAAATTGCTTGGCGTCTTGTGCTTGTACACGCGAGGTTGCGGCGCTTCGAGAACGGTGATTCGCGCGGACCGGGATGAGTATCCGGTGTCGACGGGAGGTCACTCGGACTCGGGCTATTTGGAAATCAACGACACTACACCACGATTTTGATGCAACACGAGCTCGCACTGCCCACGGCCACTGGGCGGCAAAAGAAAATGCACAGCCGCTTCTTTGCGGTGCATGCCACGAAAGGATGCCAGCAATGATGCCCGATTTTTCAACCAGCGCCGGAGAAGATCCCGCGAATCCGAGTCCCGCGTCCTGGCGCAAGATTGTGGCGCGATACCAAGAGCCTTCCGCTGGCCGGGCGACCTGGCAGATCATCAATACTCTCGGCCCCTACGGCGCGCTGTGGTATCTCATCTACCTGAGCAAGTCCGTCTCCTATTGGCTCGTCCTCCCGCTGGCGATCCTGGCCGGGCTGTTTCTCGTCCGCACCTTCATCATCTTTCACGATTGCGGGCACCGCTCGTATTTCAAGTCGCCGCTCGCCAACGATATCGTGGGCTTCATTACCGGGCTGCTGACGCTCACGCCTTTTTATCATTGGCGCTGGGAGCACGCGATTCATCACGCCACGGCCGGGCATCTCGACAAGCGCGGGACCGGCGACATTTGGACGATGACGGTGCAGGAGTATCTCGAATCGTCGCGCTGGAGGCGCTTCTCCTATCGCCTCGCGCGAAATCCCATCGTTCTTTTCGGCGTCGCGCCGCTGTATCTTTTCATCATTCACCAGCGGATTCCGTCGGCGCGGGCGAGCCGGCGTGATCGGTGGTCGGTGCATCTCATGAATATTGCCATCCTCGGCATGAGCACGGGCCTGGTGTTCATCTATGGGCTGCTGCCGTACCTCTTCATTCATCTCACGATCGTTCTCGTGGGCGGGGCGGTGGGCATCTGGATGTTCTACGTGCAGCACCAATTTGAGGACGTCTATTGGGATCGCGGCGACAACTGGGATTTCACCGCGGCCGCGTTGCAGGGCAGCTCGTTCTACAAGCTCCCGAAAATCCTCCAGTGGTTCTCGGGGAACATTGGGTACCATCACATCCATCACCTCAGCCCGCGCATCCCCAACTACAATCTCGAGCGCTGCCACAAAGCGGATCCGCTTTTCCAGACGGTGAAACCGATCACGTTCCTGGGCAGCTTCAAGACGCTCGCCTTCCGTTTTTGGGATGAGCATCTCCGGAAGATGGTGGGCTACGAACGCATCAAAGAAATCCGGCGGCAGCGAAAACTGGAGCGGGAGCGGAAGCTGGCGGAGGAAGCGGCGGGCCGCAGCCAGGTTTCGCAGGAGCCGAGCTAGCTTTTCCGGAGATCTCGAAGGTACCGATCGAGTGCGGGCCTTGCCCGGCTTGCTTTCAGCGGCTGGACCGTGTAGGCGCGCAGCCATGAAATCCCACTATTTCATCGTGCCCATCGCGTTGGTTTTTGCGGCTTGTGCGACGCCGGAGGAAAGGGCGAGGGAGGATGCGCTGCACCGACAGGAGAAATTGCGAAACGAGGCGCGCAAACGATTTGAGGAGGAGCGCGACCGTGACCGCCAGCGGCAGGAGGATCTGGAGAAGGCCCGGCGCGAGGCGCAGGAGGATGCCCGGGATCATGCGGAGGAAATGGCCAAGGACCGCGCGGAGGCCGCGAAAAAGGACGCGGAATATCAGACCTATCTGCACGAATACGCGCGGGCGCTAGGCAAGACGCCGGCGCAGCTTTCGCCGGATGAGCGGAAGCGGATTCGCGACAAATTTTACTAGGCGCCCACGGTCACTGCGCGGCGAGCGCATTGCGGAGGTCTCGCACGCGATTATGGGCCGCTTTGATTTGGGAGTATTGCGTGCGGATGGTGGTGGCGAGATCAATGGGCAATTCGCGCTCTTCCATCGCTTTTTCAAATTCCGACACAGCGGAATCTTCGCCGCGCTCGCACTCGGTGAGAATGGCTTTGTCGTCTTTTGTAAGGGCGGATTTTAAATTGATCCAACCGCGGTGAAAGGCGCCGGCCATGGAGCCAGTATTTTCCGGACGCGTTTCGCCCTGCTCGCGGGCGGCAAATTGCAGTTCGCTCGCGAAACGAGCGCGCTGGTCGGAATATTCCCGAAACAAGGATTTCAACTCGGGCGACCCCACATCGTTCGCCGCTTCGCGAAAGCCCTCCTGGCCGTCTTTCAGAGTCTCGATGAGATTGTTGAGGAGCGAAGTCGTATTCATATGATCTGATTCGCCCCGGAGTTGAAAGGCGCGCCCATCAATTCTTATAACTCAAAATGGCCAAAGTGCCTGTCACCTAGAGAAATACCGCACCCCGGGGCTTTGCCAGAAACGGCCATTATAGTTGGCGAGATAAGAACGTAGCAACGGATCGGGTTGCCGCCGACGAAACAGGAGTCTGAGCAGCTTCTTCATAGCCAATGAGAATCGCGCCTGTCCCGCAGCGGAGACGTAGTGAATTTGTCTCCGCTGTCGCTTTTCTTAACAGCTCGGCTGGTTGGCCGCCGGCTGCACTTCAATGGTCAGGGGAAGTCGCAGGCTTCCGTTGCTCGTCTCCAGGCAATCTTCCACGACCTTCATCACCGCGCCGGGAAGGTCGGTGCAATTTTCTAAAAACCCTGGCTCCTGCAGCACCACGCGTTCCGCGGAGCGAACCGTGAAGTTAATGCGCTTTACGGTGTCCCTGGCTTTTTCGGAATCACGATTTTTACTCATTACCTGCCGATGTTGATGGTTTCGGCGTACGCGTTGCCCGGCGCGCCCACGCAGGTGCCGTCGACCATCATGCCGACGCGGATATCGCTCCAGTGCGCGGATTTGTCGCCCTGCGAGATCTTGGTGCGATCATCGGCATGCAGCGTTTGAATGCCCAAGGAGTCGTCCTGCACGACCATGAGCCGTGTGGTGGAATTGATCTCGGAAACGGTGCCGAGGTACTGGCGCCGCATGCCGCCGGGGTCCGGCAATTGGGCGACGTCGCCGATGGCGCCCGTGCTGGGTTCCAGGCGCGCTTCGAGTCGCGGGCCGGTGCTATCACCCTGCGTCGATGATATCGCCAGCAACAGCGCCGAGGCCGCACTGGCAAAAAGGATGTTTGTTTTCATGGTAATGAATGAATCGCGCCTCGCCCCAGCGATGGGCGGTTGGGGCTAAGTTTCTTTTGTCTCCGGTGGATAGGCCGGTGGGGCGTAGACGCTGAAGGTTACGGCGCGCGCTGGGCCTGGATTAGCGAAACGGTGGGGCGTGTTGGCTTCGACGACCACGCTGTCTCCAGGCCGCAGATCGCGCCGCGTGGCGCCAATTTCCGCGGTGAGAGAACCTTCCACGAGAAGGAGAATTTGATCACTCTTCGGATGGCGGTTTGGTTTTTCACTGCTCGATTCGCCAGGTGAGAGAATCATCACTGCGGTCTGGCTGCGGGCAGTCGTCTGCAGGACGGCGAAGCCTGCGCCGGCGGAAAAAAGGTTGTGGCTTTCCATACGCGTTAAATTGAGGAGCGGCCCGAAGCGCTGGGAACACTCAGCCCGGCGATCAGACCGCTCCTATCCCCCAACAGCGGAACGAGAAAACGGCGGTGGTGCTGGTGAGGAGAAAAGCTTTCATCGGGATGGCCGCTCGAAATTTCCGATAGCGGCAAGGAGGTTTCGCCAGCAACCAAGGGTGCGGACGTATTCAACGGAACGGCATGCTTTATCGAGCGCGCAACAACCGCAGGTCTTCCACGAAACGGGCGAACTCCCGCGCTTTGGTCTCGGGGTCGGGCATGCGCAGCAGGGAGGAGGGATGCACGGTGATGAGCGTGTGTTTGGCCCAGGGCGTCTCCACAAAATGGCCGCGCTCCTGCGTCACTTTGACATCGCGCTCCAGTACCGCTTTGGCGGAGGTGCTGCCGAGGCATACGAGAAAATCGGGCTGCAGCAGACGCAACTCGGCAATCCACCATGGGCGGCAGGGGGTGTTTTCCCCGCCGTTGGGTTTTTGGTGCAGCCTCCGCTTGCCGCGCTCCTTCCATTTGAAATGCTTCACGGCGTTGGTGACGTAGCATTTTTCTCGATCGACGCCGGCCTCGGCGAGCGCGCGATCGAGCAGGCGTCCGGCAGGTCCCACGAAGGGCCGGCCTTCGCGATCCTCTTGATCTCCGGGTTGCTCGCCGATCAGCACGATGCGCGCATGGTCGTGCCCTTCGCCAAAGACGGTTTGGGTGGCATGGCGATAGAGCGGGCATGCCTCGCAGTGCCTCGCCGCGCGGCGCAGGGTCTGCCAATTGTTCGTCTGCGGGGGCGAGGCGGCGTGAGGATCGCGGATGCGGGCAGATTCACGATGAATACTATCGTCTGCTGGAGGGCGGATCTTCGCCAGGCGAGGCCTGGCCGGGCGCGGTTTTGTGATTTTGTGGCGGGGCGTTGGGGGCATGGTTTATCCCAGCAGCTTGTCGAGCGTGATGGGCAGGTCGCGCACGCGGACACCCGTGGCGTGGAAGACGGCGTTGGCGACGGCGGCGGCCATCCCGGTGATCCCGATCTCGCCCATGCCGCGGCCGCCCGTGGGCGCGAAGGCGTAGTCCGGCTCGCCGACAAAGTGCACTTCGAGTTCGCCGATATCCGCATTCACCGGCACGTGGTAATCGGCGAGATTGCGGGTGGCGGGCAGCCCAGTGGCGGAGTCGTACAGGGTTTCCTCTTCGAGAGCCATCCCGATGCCCATCACCACGCCGCCGAGGATCTGGCTGCGTCCGGTTTTCGTGTTAATCACGCGTCCGCAATCCATCACGCTCACCACGCGGGTCACGCGCACGAGTGGCAATTGAGGGTCGATTTTCACCTCGCAGAAATGGGCGCCGACGCTCTGAAAAGCCTTGGATTTATCTTTCTCCTCGGGGATGCCGCCCTCGACTTCGATCTCCTTGCGGCCGGAGCGTTCGAGAAGGGTGGCGATGTTTTCCACTTTGGAGCGATCGCGCAATCCGATGGCGGCTTTCGGGAGCAGGACGAGGTCTTTCGGATCGGTTTGATGCAGGGGCGACTTGACGTCAGCCACGGCAAGCGTGGCGAGTTCGCTGCGCAGCTTCTCGGCGGCGGCCACGATGGCGGAGCCTGCGGTCGCAGTGGTGTTCGAACCGCCCGCGACGGGGCCGAAGGGGAATGAGGAATCGCCCAATTCCACGACCACCTGCTCGGGTTCAAGGCCCAGCGCGTCGGCGGCGATCTGCGTGAGCGCAGTGTAGGCACCCGTCCCCAGATCATGCGCGGCGCAGCGCACTTGGACAGTTCCGTCCCTTTGCCAATGAATCCGGGCATCGGCTTTCCATTTGTTTGCCGGGTAGGTCGCGGTGGCAAGGCCCCAGCCGACGAGGAGTGGTCCATCCGTCATGGACCGTGGCTGCGGTGTCCGCCGCTTCCAGCCGAATTTTTCCGCACCGAGCTCATAGCACTCGCGCAGATGGCGCGTGGACCACGGCACACCTTTCACGGGATGCGTGGGTGTGTCGTTGAGGAGCCGCAACTCCATCGGATCCATTTTGAGCGCCACGGCCAATTCATCCATCGCGCATTCGAGCGCGTAGGTTCCCGGGCATTCGCCGGGGGCGCGCATGAAAGAAGGCTGCGAGCGGTTTACGGTGTAGACGGTATGGGTGAATTCGATGGCTGGTGCGCCGTAGAGCACGTTTGTCGAGCCGATCCCGCACGGCTCCACCCATTTTCCCACGGGCGACGTAAACATCTCGCTGCGGTGCCGGATGGCCTGGAGCTTGCCGCCGGGCGTGGCGGCGAGGGCGATGGTCTGCCAATTGGGCGTGCGATGCCCGGTGCCGGTGAACATTTGCTGGCGGGTGAGCTCGAGCTTCACCGGGCGTTTGACGACGCGCGCGGCCATCGCGGCGAGAAGGGTGTGCGGCCATACGGGTCCTTTGCAGCCGAACGCACCGCCGACGAAGGGACAGATCACGCGGACATTTTCGCGCGGGAGTTGGAAAGCGGCGGACACGATGCCTTGGGTTCCTTTTACGTACTGCGTGGCGTCGTAGAGGGTGAGCCGATCCGGGGCTTCCCAATGCGCGATGGTGGCGGAGCATTCCATCGGGTTGTGCATTTCGGGCGGTGTCGTATAGGTCTCTTCCACCTTTACGAGATCGGGTTGGATCAGCGCGGCTTCGACGTCGCCTTTGGTGACTTGCAGTTTCTCTCCGTTGCCCTCCTCGGGCTTTTTGGCGGTATCGATGGCTTCCAGTTTTTCAAGCGCGGGTTGCTCGAGATGATAGGAGATTTTGAGCAACTCCGCGGCGTGGCGCGCGTTTTCGAGCGAATCGGCGATCACCATCGCGACGTATTGGCCGGCGTAATGAATTTTGGCATCGCTCAGCGGGACACGCTGTTCGATGCGAATCCCCACGGCCTCCTTGTCATTGGGAGGCTCGGCAAGCTTTGGCGCATTTTTGTGAGTCAACAGGGCGAGGAAGCCCGGTGCCTTCTCCGTGGCCGCCGAATCGATCTCCGAGACGGTTCCTTTCGCGATCGCCGCGCCGACGAGGAAGCCGTAAGCCATCGACTCGTGCGCGAACTCGGCGGGATATTTCGCGGCACCGGTGACCTTTTGCCGGCCGTCCACGCGGCTGAGCGGCTGGCCCATGGAGCGGGGGAGCAAGGGAGGCAGAGGATTCATGATGCAGCGGCGACGGTGAGGGCCCGCACCATGGCGCGCCGGGCCAGCTCGATTTTGAAATCATTGTCGCCATGCCCCTTGGCACCAAGCAGCGCAGCATCGGCGGCCAGGCGAAAGACTTTCTCGCTGGGATCGGCGCCGGACAGCTTTTCCTCCGCCTCTCTCGCCCGCCATGGTTTATGGGCCACGCCGCCAAGGGCGATGCGCGCCGTCTCGATGGCGCCGCCTTGCATCGTGAGCATTGCGGCCACACTCACCAAGGCGAAGGAATAGCTCGCTCGATCCCGCACCTTCAAATAGTGCCCGCGTGCGGATGGTTTCGGCGGCGGCAGGTCGACGGCGGTGATGAGTTCGCCCGCCGCGAGATTGGTATCCAAATGAGGAGTATCCCCGGGAAGACGGTGAAAGTCGCCCATGGGGATTTCCCGTTCGCCCTTGGCTCCGCGCACGCGAATCACCGCCTCCAGTGCGGCGAGGGCGACACACATATCACTCGGATGCACGGCGATGCAGTGCGCGCTTTGTCCCAGGATGGCATGGATGCGGTTGCATCCGTCAATGGCGCCGCAACCGGTTCCGGGCGCCCGCTTGTTGCAGCGGGGAAAAATCGGATCCGTGAAATAGTAGCAGCGCGTGCGCTGCATCAGATTTCCGCCCACCGTGGCGGCATTTCTCAACTGAGGACTGGCTCCCGAGAGCAACGCCTCGGCAAGAATCGGGTACCGTTTCACGACGGCGGGATGCTCGGCGAGAGTGGAATTGCGAACCGTCGCGCCAATGCGCAAGCCTCCACCGGGCAGGTCTTCGATTTCCGCGTAGGGCAGCCGGGTGACGTCCAGTAAATGGTCTGGTTGCTCCACGCCCATCTTCATCAAATCGATGAGATTCGTGCCGCCCCCGAGAAATTTGCCGCCGGGCTGCTCCGCAAACGTCGCGGCGTCGGCGATATTGGTCGCGCGGCTGTAGGTGAAAGGTTTCATGCGCTGGCCGGCATCTTGGTTTTGGCCGTGCGAATCGCGGCGAGGATGTTGGCGTAAGCTCCGCAGCGGCAGATATTGCCGCTCATCCACTCACGGATTTCGTCGTCGTTTCGCGCATGATTTTCCTTCAGCAGCGCTACGGCCGAGCAGATCTGGCCGGGCGTGCAGTAGCCGCATTGGAAGGCGTCATGCTCGATGAAGGCAGCTTGCACAGGATGGAGATCGTCGCCATGCGCCAGGCCTTCGACGGTGGTGATTTCATCCCCTTCGTGCGTGACGGCGAGGCTGAGGCACGAATTGATGCGCTGTCCGTTGACTAAAACCGTGCAAGCTCCGCATTGGCCGTGGTCGCAGCCCTTCTTGGTCCCGGTAAGGCCCATGCGCTCTCGCAAGGCGTCGAGCAAAGTCACACGCGGATCGAGATGAAGTGCGGTGTCGTGGCCGTTGATTTTGAAATGCACGTCCATTTCCTGGATGCCGGGGGATGGTGGTGCTGCGGCTTGCGCATCGGGCGGGCACAGGAAGGGTTGCCCCAGCATTAGTGCCGCTCCGGTGCCCATGCGTTGAAGAAAAATGCGCCGCGTCCAGGGATCGGCCGCGAGGATGACCGAGGGAAAGGTCTCATCCGGAGCCACGAGATCCTCGTCCGGCTGCTCATGGGTGTTACCGCTCATGACAAGATTTCTTCGCCAAGGGTCCGGGAGGTGCGCGTGTAAAAATTTTGCCAGGTGTCCGGGCCTCTCACCCGTTTACAATTTCCCCACCATCCGGGTGGAGCACCTGTCCCGTCATGGCTGAGGAGTCTGTATTCGCAAGAAAGACGTAGCAGGGCTGCAGGGCGGGGGAAGCGGGATCAAAAATGCGCGCGGACTTCGCGCACATGCTCGTAGGCTCCTTGCACGCCCATGAATTGCAGGCGCAAGACGTCGCGCAGTTCGCCATCGAGGTCTTCGTCAGCAAGCGCTTCGCGGTACTGGCTGACGGCGGCTTCTTCGCCGCGCTCGCATTCCGTGAGAATGGGGGCTTCGTCACCGTGAGTGAGCGCGGAGCGCAAACGAATCCATCCCCGGTGCATCGCTCCGGTAGTGGTGCCGTCGGTTTCCGGCGTGATATCCAAAGCGCGCACCATCTCCTGCAGCTCCTCGGCAAATTGATGGCGCTGAATGGAGAGGCTCGAAAACATCACGCGCAGATCCCCATTTTTCACCGCGTTCGCGGCGGCGCGATAGCCCTCCTCGCCGTCCAGGCAAGTTTCGATGAGCGAATTCAGGCGGTCCGCCACAGCGGCTGTGATCGTGTTCATGCCCGGGGCATCGCCCGGCGCACCTAGGGCGCGCGTAGGGAGTTTTGGGTGGTCTTCCGCCCTTGGCCGCGCATCAATCCCGATGGCGAGGAGGGGCGCTCTTTGGGTTGCGTCCCGGTGGGCGAGATGAATTCTTCCTGCGGCTGACTCATGTTGGCCTTGTTCCGCGGACGATGTTTGAAGCGCGATTTCATGAGGGCACCTAGGGTTCGAAGTCAGGGTCGGCGGCGGCGATGCGCTGATCGCGATCGGCTTCCTCCAAGCCTTCCTTCACCAATTGCTGGCTGACAGTCGATTCGTCATCGGGCGGCTCCGTCGGGACGGCGATACCGCGTTCGGTGGCGGGTGCGTCCCATTCCGTGAGCTTTTCCGTGGTGTGCAGCAGCTCGGCTGGCCCTTCCTCCATGGTGCTTTCATCCGTGGCAGCCTCGAGTTCCTCCGGATCGGCCCCCGGCTCGATCTCCGCAGGGTCCACATGTTCGGGAGATTTGATTTTCATACCGTTGTTTCGGCAGTTCGGGCGCCTGCGGATGTGCGCATTTCCTGCCGACTGGCCGGAGGGCGGCGTGCGAATCGGGAAGCAAAAATGTCAGCTCTTCGCATAGGGATCTCTGGTTGGACCTACCCGCCTTGGCGCGGGACCTTCTTTCCCAAGGGCCTGCCGCAGCGCCGGGAACTGGAGTTTGCTTCGCGCCAGGTGAACTCCATCGAGATTAATGGCACGTTCTATTCGCTGCAGCATCCGGATAGCTTTCGGGCTTGGTACCAGGCCACGCCGAAGGGGTTTCTTTTTTCCGTCAAGGGAGGGCGCTTTATCACCCACCTCAAGCGGCTTCGGGACGTCGAGACGCCGCTCGCCAATTTTTTCGCGTCGGGTCTGTTGCTCCTTCGCGAAAAGCTGGGTCCCATCCTTTGGCAGTTGCCGCCGAATTTTCGCTATGACCGCGAACGGCTGGAATCATTCTTTCGCCTCCTGCCGCGCGACACACGGGCGGCGGCGACGCTGGCCCGCCAACATGACCATCGGCTGAATGGGCGGGCTTTCCGGCAGACGGATCGGCGGCGCCCCATTCGGCATGCGCTCGAGGTACGGCATCCGTCTTTTGAGAATCCAGAATTTATTGCGCTTCTCCGCGCCTACCAGATCGCGCTCGTGGTCGCTGATACGGCGGGCAAATGGCCCTTTCTCGAAGATGTGACGAGCGACTTTGTTTACGTGCGGCTGCATGGCGATGAGGAACTCTATGTGAGCGGCTACACGCCGTCGGCGCTGCGCAAGTGGGCCGAAAAGGTCACGGCTTGGTCGCATGGGCGCGACGCGAAGGAGGCCTGTCTCGCCAGTTCCGAAGGCGCGCCGAAACGCCGGCGGCGGGATGTATTCGTGTATTTTGACAATGACGTGAAGGTGCGGGCGCCGTTCGACGCGATGAACCTGGCGCATCGGCTCGGGATCGGCCCGGCTCCGTCGGCGGCTCCAAAAGCCGCGGAGATTTCGGAGGTGGCGCGGCGGGGCTGGCCCCGCGTGAAGCCGGGCTGGCTCGTGGAGGCCGCGTAGCTACGCGCGTGCTTTCAGTTTTCGCCCCTTCAGTGTTTTGCGCAGCAGCATCAGGACGGCCGCCTCCTCAGGGCGAAGCCTCGCCAGCGAGCCGCTCAATTTGGCCTCGGTGCGCTGTTGGATTGTCGCGATCGTTTCTCCTTGCAGATAGGAATCGAGAATCGCCGGATGCACGTAACACTTCCGGCAAACCGCGGGGGTGTTTCCAAGCATTTTGGCGACCGCCTCGATCGCCGCCACCACATTGCGTTTCGCCTCGGTTTGATGGGCGGCCACGGCAAATTCCCGCAGGGCAATCGCGGCCAGGACGGTGCCGGCCCAGGTCCGAAAATCTTTCGCGCTGAAATCATCCCCCGCGATTTCCCGCAGGTAGGCATTCACATCCTGCGAATTCACACTGCGGGTCTGGCCGGATTCATCTTCGTAGGCGAACAGCTCCTGCCCGGGCAGATCCTGGCAGTGGCGGACGATGCGGGCGAGTTGGGGATCGTTGACGGTGATCTCGTGGCTTTTTCCGCTTTTCCCGCGGAAGGAAAACTGGATGCGGGCGCCATTCACCTTGGCGTGCCGGTTGCGCATGGTCGTCAAACCGTACGACCCGTTGGCGCGTGCGTATTCATCATTTCCCACGCGAATCAACGTAACCTCGAGCAGCCGGGCCACCGTGGCCATGACCTTTTCGCGAGGCATGCCGCGAAGCTTGAGATCGTGGCGCACCTTGCGGCGAATGCGCGGCAGCGCCTGGGCGAAGGACAGCATGCGCGCAAATTTGTTTTCATCCCGCTTCTCGCGCCAATCGGCGTGGTAGCGGTATTGCTTCCGGCCTCGATCATCGCGCCCGGTGGCCTGGATGTGGCCGTGGGCCTGCGGACAAATCCAGACATCCGTCCAAGCGGGAGGAATGGCCAGCCGTTTGATGCGGGAGAGGATGGCAGCGTCCTTGATGAGCCGGCCATCGGAGGCGGTGTAACGAAATGATTTTCCGTGAGCGCGGCGGTGAATTCCGGCATCCTGATCGGAGATGTATCGCAACCCGGCGTCGCGGGCCTCGGCAGCGAGGGCCGCGGCGAATGGATTGGCAATTTCGGCGATCAATGGTGGATCAATGTTCTGCTTCTCTTTCGTTCCGTCGCCACAAATTGGACGTCCAAGGTGGCTGGCGACGGGCGTGATGCTTTCCGACCAGACGCGCTTGCCGCCCTGTGCAATCTTCCCTACGGATGGACGCACGCATTGTGCTGAAACGATTTTTTCCCCGCTGCCGCTGGATTCCCTGCGCCGCCGTCCTCCTGATTCTGGCGGTGGATTTGCTCGCTCGCGCGGGAGGCGGACATAGTTCAGGTGGGGGACACAGTTCGGGCGGAGGTTCGCATGGCGGCGGCGGCGGCGATCTTTTTCTGCTCTGGTGGTGGCTCATGCTGAATCACCCGGCCGTGGGGACCGTTGTTACGGTGGTGCTGGGGTACCTTGTTTACACGGGGTGGAATTCAAGCCGCAGTGCCTATACCGGCAGCGTGATCCGGCGCGGAGCGGCTGTCGCGGATGCTACCAGCATTGCTGCGGGCCTTCGCGAGATGCGAACCGCCGATCCAGGCTTCGACCGGGATCGGTTTGCGGAGCGAGTGAGGGCAGGTTTCACGAAGCTCCAAAGCGCGTGGTGCGAGCAGAACCTCCAGTCCGTGCGCCCCTTCATTTCCGACGGCATTCACGAACGCTTCAGTCTTCAATTTGCGGAGCAACGGGCGCTCGGCTACCGCCCGCACATGGAGGGGTTGAATATTTTGGAGTGCCGGATCGCTCAGGTCGAGTGCACGCCGGTTTTCGACGTGGTCACCATGCGGATTGGCGCCTCGGCGCGAGATCTCCGAATTTCGGCGGCGGACGGAAAGCCCATTCCCGGCTCGGAGGAGGCTGAGAGCTTCGTGGAGTACTGGTCGTTTATCCGCACCCGCGGCAGCCAGACTCTTCTGAACAAGGCGGGCTTGATCGAAGGGCATTGCCCCAACTGCGGCGCGGCCATCGAATTGAACCAAGGCGCGAAGTGCCAGTACTGTCAGGCGCTGCTGCGCAGCGGACAATACGATTGGGTGCTCGCCGAAATTACGCAGGAGGAATACTGGTCACCGGTGACCGTTCCGGCGCCGGGCACGCTGACCATGCGTGCCAGCGATCCCGGTTTCAGCACCCAGACTGTGGAAGACATGGCTTCGGTGATTTTCTGGCGCAAGGCGGCAGCCGATCGGATGGGCCGCATCGATCCACTGCGCAAGGTGGCGGCGCCGGAATGGTGCGAGCAGCATGCCGCCGAACTCAACACCGGGCCGGCGCAACCGCGTCAATTTTACTGTGATTGTGCCGTGAGTGCCGTCGATACGGTGGGCGTGATCCCCGGCCAGCCGGAAGACCGCGTGCTCTTGCGGGTCGCCTGGATGGGCCGGCTCTTCGTGACGCGCGAAGAGGGCACCATCCTTTCGCAGGGACCGATGACGATCTTTCAATCGCTCTACGTGCTGGCGCGGCAAGCCGGCGTGAAGAGCCTGCCCGAGCAATCGCTTTCCTCCGCGCATTGTCCGAATTGTGGCGGCGCGGAATCGCTGGATACCTCGAATGCCTGCGAGTTCTGCGGTACGGTGCTCAACGACGGAACGCGTGGCTGGGTTTTGCGCGCGATTTGGCCGGCGCAATCCGGGGAGTCGCGCTCGCTCATTGAGCAGGCCGTATCGGTATCGCAGCGCGACGGGGGCGCATTCGCGGCGATTCATTCGCCGGCTGGCGCAGGGCCGGGAGGCGCCCTATTGTGGAT
>OUNM010337715.1_pt1 | contig 24535 bp, 9 predicted proteins | sample 1769961 | NCBI WGS metagenome assembly OUNM01 (sample SAMEA3914820, study PRJEB12502) | metagenome | biome: forest; material: soil | place: USA | collected 2012-03-12 | depth 0.3 m | reverse complement strand
GTGCCTGCATCATAGGCTCCCGCTACGAAGTCGGATTCGCCACCCACGTTGCCATCCACGGCGTTAACCCAAAGGCCGGTTCCGGGATTGAGCCAGCCAAGGCGGGAATCCGCCGTGACGAGGGATAGATCCAGCTTCAATTGCAGGACAAAGACATCGGTTGCCATCGTGCCTGAGTCCACCACCGGCAGGCCGCTGAGTTCGAAGACATCGCTGACGCGCCCGGCGTCATTGAGTGCGGCGGAGGTGTGGCTGAAACTCCCCGTGAGGGTGGACGCCGCGCTAGTTTGTCCGCCGATGAGCCGAGCCTCGGTAGCAATGCCACCGAGGATATTCCCCTTGTAAGATGAGAGGGACGAAAGCTGAAACCCGGAGCTGAGCTCACGGGAGAGGCTCCCTCCCGACAAGGTGATGGCATTGGTCACATTGCGGCCATTGCGGATCAGCAGATTGCCGCCCGCAATATTGACCGCTCCTGTGCCGAGTGCGGAGTTACTATCGGCTACGAGAGTTCCCCCGGTAATGGTCGTGCCGCCGCTGTAATTATTGCTTCCAGAATTCAGGATAGTCGTGCCCGCTTTTACCGAGACGCTGGTAATGCCCTGAATGGGGATCGCCACACCCGAAGCAGTGGAATCATTGGTAAAGTAATAGCTGGAGGAATTGTGGTTGAACTCGACGACGGCGGAGCCATTGCCATTGATTCCGCTTTGCACAGAGCCGGCGTTGAGGATTCCGGGGGCTCCGCCATCGCCGATGTGAAGCGCGCCGGTGACGTTGCCTGCATTAATACCAGCCAAAAGAACGTAGCCGGTCTGGAGTTGCGCCCCGTCCTTGAGAGTCAAGCTGCCATTGGCGGAGGACCCGATCGTGGTGATGCTGCTGCCGGTCGTCCACTTGGTGCCTGCCCCGGAAACGATCATTACGCCGGTCGAATCGCTCGCCACGGAATCGATGTAGACTGAGCCGGTGGTCACCTTGGCTCCGCCTGTGACGACTACACTGCTTCCGACTCCTCCGACTTGCAGGCTGCTTGTTACATTCAGAGTCGCTCCATCCACGGTGAGGGTACTGGTGGAACCGGAGCCATTCTCGGAAATGCCGAGGCCGCCGAAATCCGCCTCTGCACCATTGGTGATCGACAAGCTTCCGGTTCCGCTCTTCGCGAAGGCGAGGAGCAAACCCGGAGCCTGGAGGAGGGAATTGGCGCCATCGACCGAGATGGTTGCATTGGTGGTCTGGATTCCCCCCTTTGTGATGAAGCTGCCGCCGCTGGAGATCGCGAGCACGGACTGGGAGGTGAGCGTCGTGCCAAACTGACTGGTACTGGTGCTGTTGACGTTTACCTGGCCGCCATTTTTCACATAGACGGCGCCTTGGCCCGCGAGGCCATTGCGAAGGAGACCGGCGATGGTCCAGACGGCTCCGGCGCCATTGATCGTGGCAGTTCCCGAGTCGCCGGCCGAGTACCCGAGATAGGCGTCTGCGGGTAGAGACAGCGTCGTGGTCGAGTTCGGGTTCGTCTGGTTGTCGAGGGTCAGCGTCCCTTGCCCAATATAGCCAAGATAGAGATTGGTCTGCGGCGGAGCGGTGTAGACTCCTGTTCCGTCATAAACGAGCGCGGCTTTCGCCGGGTGGAGTGAGAGCATCCACAGGCTGAGGCCCGCTGTGCCAAGTCGCCAGATGTTACCAGACGGTCCGGCGCAGGAACGGCGATGAGGGCGAAAAACGGAGTGGGGGCGGTAGATGTTATTGAGGTCCATTTGGGTGATGCGCGCGGGTTCTACCGGACCTTTTCAGAAACTAATATGCCCCTAAAAAAGGGGTGTTATTGTTCGCCGAGCCAGAGGGCCATGAGCGCGGGCCGGGTGCTGACGCCGAACTCGGCGCAGAGGGCCTTCACGTATTTGCGAAGCGTCAGGGGATTCTGGCCGAGGGCGGCGGCGATTTCTTTCTCGGGTTTGCCGGTGAGCAGCCCCTGCAGGATGCGGGTCTTGAGCGGAGTAAGTGCCTTCACTCCCTTGAAGACTCCGTGGAGCATTAGCAGGCGGTGGTGAAACCCACACGCGCCGCGTAGCACCGCCGCCGCAATGTCGGCCTCTTCCTTCGTAAAATGCCGCGGCTTTCCCGTGCCGGGCTGGAAACGGTCGAGCAGGAAGATGGATTCCACGGTCGGGCTCGCGGGATAGATGAGCCAGATGCGGTCGGCGATCTCGTTTTCCTCGTAGTAAAGCCGGTAGTGCTCGGTGCGGCGGAATTTCGCAAAGTCGATCCATCCGTCACGCAGCCGGTGGACGCGGAAGGTCCCGGCTTGCCGCACGACTTCCCGGCTGGCCATGCCGATGTGGATATCGGCGTCTGGACGCCGGCCCTTTCGGTAAAAGGCGGGGGTAAGCCGCCCGTAGTGCTCGGTGGCGAAGTAAGATGCGACGAGTTTGCGGTAGCTTTCCTTTTCGAGCACGAAGGACTGGCGCGTCCGGAGCCTCCAGCCGAGCAATGGATCGTGCCGTGCGGCCTCCTGGTCGAGCATCAGGAGGCTGCCGAGCCAGATGATATTGTCGGCGGCGAGATGCTGTCGGAACCAGTGCATGAGGTGCACCAGGGCCTCGTCTGTGCGACTGGCGGGAAATGCGTCCAGTTCATCCCACAGGCGGTAGATTTTCTGAATGGAATCAGGCTTCATGGATGGGGCGGCTGCTTTACAGCACAAAGCTCCTTGCCTCGGAAGCACTGGATAGGGGCGGGTGCGACTTTGGTGTGAGGTCACGGGGGATACCTGCCCGTTGCAATGGCGAGCAGACATGGCCACCACGAACCGATTTGGCTGTCCCCCCGGGAGACGCTGAATAACCTCCCGGTATAACTTAGTCTAAGTTCAAAGCATTTCGCCGGAAGAACGGGGGCACCTCAGTCTTCCATCAAACTTCGGGCTTTTTTCCGCGGCGATGTCCTCGTCGGTTTCGGTTTTATCGGATCGAATGAATCGCGCGCTACTTATCCCGAAACAGCCACGACTGTGGAATGCGCGCTTCGGCGATGCCGGGTCCGGAGAGGAGAATATCGCTCGGAGGACCTTGATATACCGACCAAGGGCGGGGGTAGTAGCGCCAGATGCCGGATTTCCGCCATGGCTTGGTACGGGCGTCGGCGAAATCCACCTGGAAGCGATGGAAGCCCGCTTGCAACGGGATGGACCACGTACCGCGGCCATGCCACCAATGCGTGAGGGACCACTCTTCATCGTCGATGTAAACGCGCAGATCGTAACTCGCCGCCCAATCCATGTTCACGAGTTCGCGTGGCGCCCGGAAGGTATAGATTCCATCCGCCGGCACGCGCAGGTAACCGTGATAGCGCATCGCATAGGGATCATCGCAATTCGCACCTGTGAGATCCATCTCGCGCGGTGCCTGGCCGGTACGGGTGGCGGGCAGCCAATGTGCGTTGGCATAGAGCCGCCACCAAGGCGCCTGGATGAAGTCATAACTCAGGCCAGGTGCGAGTTCTTTCCCGGGCTGCTTTAGCGCGGTGCGCAGGGCTTCCTTACGGTACCAGCCGTAGGTTGGCTCGGTGAAATGTGTACCATTGATCTCAAAATCGTCGACATCCAGCGACTTTCCACTCGCACCAAGCCGGTAAGCTCGGGCGGCAATTGTAGTATCGCCCGTGATCTTCACCGGACCGCTGTAGAGGAGTGATTGCTGTGTGGGCGGCGTACCGTCGAGGGTATAGTGGATTTCTACTCCCGGCGTCTGGCTGGCCATTGTCACCTGTGTTTCGCCCACGAATGCATTGCTATCCGGGCTGAAACGTACGGGATCGATCGGTCGATGGATGACAGCGCGGACACCGGCAGAGGTGAACTCGAAGTCTGTCTCGCGCGAGGCGATAACCTTGCCGCCAAGGCGTAGATCCTCGCCTCCCAGCAGGAGTCCGCTCCACTCCTTGCCCTGGCGCACGACGAACAAGGCTTGAGCAGTCGCCGTGGCCGAACCGCAAGTGAGCTTCGCCGCGCCTTGTGATGCGGTTTGATACCAGGCTTCACTACCATCGCTGAGGACGAGACGGAAACCTGTAACACCGGGCGTATTCATCTGCTCAAAGGTAGAGACACGTTCGGCGGCTCCTTTTTCGCGTGAAGCGAGAACGCTGACCAAAGTCAGCCGATTTGCCTGCGCCTGTGTCGAGACCGGTTGCTCGGCGATTCCGATATCGCCGGTAAGTCGCGAGGCATACTTTTTTGTATCTACATGGGCCTCGGTGCTGCGCACCAGATGGATTGGAGCGTCGGCGACCTCACATAGCGTCATGTTCGGGCCATCGGGATTCTCGCTGTGAATCCGGCCGGCTTTTTCATCGAGCACGAGTTGCTCTGGAGCAAACGGATGGCTTGCGCCTTTCTGTCGGGCGGATAGCGAAAACTGCCAGGGGACGGTCAATTGATGCGTCTCAGCTCCGGGCGTCTGTACGTGATCGGTGATGACAAACAGACGCAACCCGCGAATCTGTATGATCTGACGAGATGATTTTACGTCGGCCACAGCTTTTCCTGGTTCCTGCTGCTCCAGAGTGGGCCCGGTCCAGTCGCCCGTGAAACCGGGGTACCGCTGATAGCCACCCTGAAAATTTGCCTCGCCGAAATCAAAGCGATCGTCACTCAACCAGCGATCGGCAGCAGGCCGCTCTTCTGCCTGGGCGAGATTCATGGTCTTCGTTCCAGGCTGGAATGTCTGCATGCGGCCGTAAAGCTGTTGCGGCGGCAAACCATCGATCTGCACCGGCTGCGCGGCCACCAGCGGGAAGCCGTAATCGTAGTGATAGAACATGCTAAACGGCCACTGTGGGCTTTGTGAACCACCGTGCGAACCGCAGGCCATCATCGCGAGGAAGGCGTCCTCGTCCCGCCATCCGCTGCGGAAGTAATAAGCGCCCGTATATGGCATCCAATCGGAAGCGAGATGGGGCAATTCCGGTTTCTCCGCGCCGAGCAGTGCGGACACGGCATCGTGCGCGCCCTGTTGCTGCGGGGATAACGTGGTTGCGGACGTGGAGACGTGGCCGACGGCGCCGAGAATGCGCCGCACTTCCGGAATGGAAAAGAGCGCCGCATCGCGATCGATCAAATGGAAGACCGGCCGATCGGTGAGATACTGGCGCCAGGTGCTCGTCCAGCGTTCCGGGCGGTAATTGACTGCAAAGCGATGCTCAAAGCCGCCCGGAGCGAGATGGCGGAGCATGTACTTGAATGTGTTGTCGTGCCAGGCGAGAGCGCGATTGCGCCAGCCCGGCGTCCACCAGGCGGGTGGGTATCGGTCCCACATCGAGAAGATATAGCCTTGCATAACAGGCATCTCCATGTGGCCTTCATCGCCGATTTCCGTCATCGAGCCGTCGGGTTCCGTGCTAAGTGTCATCCACCGCTCGTAGCCCTGCTGGACCTCGCGTTCGGCGCGCTGGCCTGCGTGGAATTCCTGCACATAGGGAGTAAAGCAGGCGTAGGCGTGGAGGCCGCCGTTGTTATGATTGAAGACCGTTTCACGCGCCTGCCGCCACCAGGCAGTGGTGTATTTCTCCAGGCAGAGCAGTTGCACCCGTGCGAGAGTGAGCGCGGGAATGCGCTCCACCACTTCGGGATGCGCCACGGCCAGATCAGAAAGATCCTCCATCATCGTTCCCCACGCATTGCCCGGACTGAAGGTGAACAGGTTTTCTACTTCATAGGGAGATCGGGCGGCATCCTCGAAGAAATTTAGCGCCCAATCATCCATGATCTCCGACCAGCGGCGCAGATATTCGGGCTTCGGATTCGCCCGGTAAGAGGCAAGCAGCGGCCAGCAGCACTGGCCCACCTGCGCCAAGCGCTCGGTATTCGCCATCGCCGCTTGGCGCTCCTTCGTATCGGCGGGTAGTTCGATCCAAGGAATCTCGCCGGGTGTGTAACGCACCGAAGTCGCCACGGTCGGTGTGATCGTCGTCATGATACCGAGTAACAGATCATCGCCCGCCGCCCCATAAGTGACATAGTCGCCATGAAGGGAGACATGGCGATTCACGCGGGCCATTTTTTCAAACCAATAGCTTTTCCACGCATCGAGCGCAGCCTGGTACTGCCCTGCGGAATAAAGGCGGAAAGCCGCCGCCAGCTCGGGAAGACGCGAGTCGAGCAGCGGAAAAAATTCGCACGCGAAGGACTCCACTTCCGCTGGGGATTGCCTTCGTGCGAATGCCTTCAGGCGGCGTTCGGCGTCGGCGGGAGGATGACTGGCATCGGCGTTCAGCAGCCACGCCATGGATGCCCAGTCGGGTGCATCCACGTCAATGTGAGTCCCCACAAGCGAGCCGCCCGGCGCGGGAGTGAAGCTAAAGACGCCCTGCGGAAATTGTTTCGTATCGTAGTAATCCCATTTGTCAGCCCAGACGACCCTGCGATCCGCGGATAGTGCGCTGACAACCCGGTGGCCTTTGTCCATGTAAACCCGTGAAGGATAGCGGGAGGCGTAAAGGACGATTTTTTCGATCGGCATCGGTTGGCCGAGATCGACTTCAAACCAGGGATTCCAATGAATCGTGTTCTCCTTGGGCTCCACGAAAGCTGTCCAGGCTTGGGCGCGGTGCGAGGTATCGACGTCGCCATTCGTAAGATCTCCCGCTGCCCGTCCGCCTTGCAGGATCGTATTGGTGCGAGTCGGCTGCGTGTTGTCTTTCTGGGCAGCCACCGTCCCGCGAATCATCTCCGGATGTTTCAGGACGACATTGCGTCCGCCGCTGAAAACCTCGATTTCGCCAAACTCCATGACACAGCCAGTCGGGTTTTCCACCCGAATGTAACGCGCCGTAACTTCACCGAATACGGTGGAGGCGGTGAAAAGGAAGACGGCGAGAGTGCATAGACGGGGAACGAGAGCGCGCATGAGCCGAGGGGATGTTTGACTTGGTTGGGAGGGGCGATCTGAGACGAGCATGAGAACGAACGTCTCCCGGTGACAATCTTAGGGGATTTGAGGTTCTCCCGGTAGGCCGGTTCTGCCGAGAAGGAAAACGAGTACAATTTTTGGGTAACTCGGTTGCGAGCGACAAACGGTGCGTTTGCGAGGCTCCCGCCGGCGTTCGCTTTCAAGAACACCTGAGCCGATAACCAGTTCGTCCGTTCCTTCAGACCGCGGTTTGCTCGTCTTTATTTCGGGGGCACTGTGGACTTTGAATTCAGCTACCTGCGTATCGCTTGCTGGTAACGGTCTTCATTGTCGCTTATTTTTCCGTCCTTCGTGGTCCAGAATCTTCTCTCCACTCGATATGCTGCCCGAAGCCCAGTTAACGAAACTCAATGGCGCCCTGGTCGATTTCTATGCGCCGGGACTGGACTCGCGCACCTTTGTGGATCGCGCTTTTCAACTCACCTCGCGGTTCGTTCCGTTCTCCCTCAATAGTCATGGCGTGATTGATCACGCAACGGGAGTCCTGGCCGCGAATTTCGACGGCGAGCCGCCCGGGCTCGAAAGCGCCTTCGCCGCGTTTGGGCGATTGATGGGCAAATACCGCGCGCTCCGCTTCGATCCGTCGGTGAACGAAGGCCAACCGTTCAGCGTGCGGGATTTTTACAGCGACGCGGCGTTCCGCGACCTGGATATCTATAGCGAAGTTTATCGGCCCATGGGCTATGTGGATCATTGCTTTGCCCATGTGCCCTCCGAACCGGGCACGACGGTCTTCGTGGGTTTCCTGCGCGATGGGCGGCCCTTCGACAGCAAAGAGAAGGAATGGGTCCGGCTGCTCCAGCCGCATCTGGCTAATGGGCGCAAGCTCGCCCTGGCCGTGACCGCCGCACAAGGCGTTTCCACCGAACCGGAGGTTTTCGCGCGGCTTGGATTCACGCCGCGCGAGAGCGAGGTGATCCACTGGCTCATCCATGGCAAGTCGAATGACGAAATCGCGGCGCTGTTGCATATTCGGGCCGATTCCGTCAGCCGGCACCTCCAGGCCACTTACGATAAAATGGGCGTCGATCATCGCGTGGCCGCTGTACTCCACGCCCTCGACCTCGCGCAGAAGCTCCACGCCGGGACGCTCGCCTCGCTGGGCGGTGCGGTTTCGCTCGTCGTCCCTACGCGATAGATAGCCTACACCATGTCCGGCGGGACGCTGACTGGCACGTCCATCATTCTCAATGCCGTGTCGCCGTCCGGCGCCGTTGCGGCGGCTAGAGGGCTTTAATATATTATGTAGCCACACAGCACTCCATTGCGACCATGCGAATGACGGAGTAGCGAGCTACATTGGGTAGGGACGGCTGTCCTCAGCCGTCCAACCGGGATGGAGGTCCACGGATGGTAAGGAGGAACGATAAAGCCAGCGGAATTCCTGTACCAATGCGCCTGCCGGAAGTGTTATTTTGATCAGGCGATCGTAGCTGGCAGCTCACGTCTGTTGGACCGCTGAGGACAGCGGTCCCTACCCAAACGGCTCACACCGGCATGATTTCAAGTGCCTGGAGGCCGGTAAAACGGCTATAGAAGAAATGGAAACGCTCTAAGGCAGCAGGTAAGGCAGGCTTCGGTGATTTAATGATGTCACCGAAGCCGTGGCGCTACCTCATACACCGCGAGTCATTCCAAATCTCCGGCTGCGGAAACGTTGCAGGCCTGCCAGCAGGCCGAGGCCTCCGAGCAGGCTTGCATAGCTTTCGGGCTCGGGAATCACGGTCAATACGACGGTGTTCCCTCCCACACCTCCATTATAGTTGAGTTGGAACATATTGGGGCCGAAGGTAAACTTGCCTCCGTTGGCAATGGGCGTGCCGCCCACGGAGAATAAGTTATTGTCCCAGGTGCCGGTATAGGTCGCAAATGGAATGGTATCACCAAGTGGCAGCGTTGCCGCGGCACCCAGGTCAGTCAAGGCAAGCGCAGGCGCCGTGCTGCCAAGAGCGAGGTTGCCAGTGATGGCATCCACGCTGCTCGCCACGGTGGTTCCGTTGATCGTTGATGTATTGATCGCCAGCGAAAATGTTCCACCGCCGCTAAAAGTCAGCGACCCGGTGCTCAACGTGCTAATGGCAGACGCCGCGGCAGTGGCCCCTGGGGAAATAGTGCCGCCGGCATTGATATTCACTGGGCCAGTGATCCCGGTTCCACCAAGAGTTCCGCCAGTGACCGTGGTGGTGCTTCCAGCGATACTGCCTGTCACGATCAGCTTTCCGGCTCCGACGCTTGTCGCACCACTGTAGCTGCTGGCACCAGAGAATGTCACTGCTCCGGTTCCGGTCTTGGTAACGGCGAGCGTACCGGCCGCATCTTTCAGCGTTCCCGAGAAAATGGCGGTACCATTGTTCTGGCCAAGCGTGAGTGTGCTGGTGGTTCCGGCGTTGGTGTTGGTGACGACGCCTGCAGCGGCGTTGCTCGTCAGCGTATCGAAACCTTCATCCTGTCCATTCAAATCGAAGGTGCCTCCATTCACCTGTACCGCAGAGTTTACATAGATTTGATCGCCACCGGTGCCGCCGAGTTGAGCCGTCCCTCCGTTCAAGACCAGCGCATAGTCGGTCCCGCCATTTGCGCCAACCGCGTGCGCCGTTCCACCGCTCGTTTTCGCCAGCACCACTGTGCCGGAATTCACGATCAGGCGTCCGCCTGCATTGTCCCCTGTTCCACTTATAACAAGGGTTCCAACTCCATTAACGGTCATGGTCTGTCCGGCAAGTCCCGTGATTGCTCCCGTCGCTGTCAGAACGGTCCCTGACTGGGCAATGCTCAATGCGCCGGCCGTATTCGCGATGTTATTCGTGATTGTTGCTGATGAACCGGTGTATAGCAAAGTACCCGCGGTAAGAGTGAGATTTCCCGCGCCGAGATTACCGGGAGAACTGATACTCAAGGTTCCGGCGGCGAGCGTTGTTGCACCGGTGTAAGTATTCGCGCCTCCGAGCACCAGGGTTCCATTGTCTGTCTTCACCAGGGCACCTGAGCCGCTGATCACTCCCGGAATGGTCACGGTGAGATTGTACCCGGTCTGGAAGGTTCCGCCGCCGGATCCAAGCGTGATGCCGCGATTGGCATTAAGCGTCACGGTAGAACCGCCGCTGAAGGCGGTATCGCTCGTCGCCTGCGTCATGTTCGTGAAGATCCCGCCATTCAGCGTGATATCGTTGGCAATTGGCGAGGTGGGCGCCGGCCCCAGGGCAAGGTCGGCATTCACCCCAAGCCGGCCGCCTGTAACGGTGTAAGCCCCGGTAAATGTTGAAAGCGAATTACTCAGCGTCACCGCGCCCGCTCCTGTTTTTGTAAATGTTCCGGAGCCGGACAGCGGACTGGTGATATTGAATCCCACGCCTGCATTGTCGGTGACCGTTCCGCCTGAAGCCCCGATGGAAATCCCCCTGTTAGCTGACGTGCTGAACGTTGCGGTGGGCTGGAGAGTGCCGCCATTGAGGGTCAGTTGATCCGCCATGGCGCTTGCAGGCGCCGCGCCAAGGCCGGCATCCACAGCAATGGTCAGCGTGCCGGCGTTGATCAGCGTTTTGCCGGTGTAAGTATTGGTCGCGGAAAGAGTCAGTGTGCCGCTCCCGTTCTTGGTGAGCGTACCGCCGGAGCTACTCAGTGCGGTGGCCCAGGTCACCGCCTGGCCATTAGTATCGATATTGTAAGCCTGCCCCGCGGCTGTCGAGAAGCGAGCCGAGTAATCCGTCGTATTCGCTGCAGTCGCCTGCAGCGTGCCGCCCTGGAACGAAATGGTCCCGGTGGCGCCCAGTGCACCGGCGCTTGCCAGGCTGAGCGTGCCTCCGCTCAGATTGCTCCCGCCCGAGTAAGTATTCGTCCCGGTCAGCGTAAGTGTCGTCGCGCCGGCCTTGGTGAATTTTACGGCTCCCGTTCCGTTATCTGCAATCGTGGCGCTGATTGTCGCAGCATTGGCGCTGTTCACCGCCGCAATCAGTTCTCCCGCGGTGTTATTCGCGCCACCGGCAGTGAGCGTGCCGTTCTGGATGGTCAATGCGGAAGTTCCCGTGCCCGCCACAATCATGCCCGCCGCGCCGACGCGCAAGGTATTCGTCCCGCCGAGATCCAGCGTGGCCGCTCCGCCTGTGGCGGCGTGCAGGAGATTCGCTATGTCCGTCACACCAGTTCCTGCAAGAGTGATGTTTGCAGGGGACACCCCCGTGCCATCGAGGATCTGGACGTTTGACAGGGGATTCGACGAGATGCTCTTTGCGCCGGATTCCATGCGCGTAACGGCCGCGTAGCCAGTGAATGCAACAATGTTTCCGCTGCCGTCATTTGCCGCGAGATTTGTGCCGTTGCCAAGGGTCACTCCGGTGAGGATCCCACTCGCGTCGTTCACGTTCGTCGTCGTGGCGAGCCCCGCCGAGCCCACGTCCAATTGGCCGCCTGCATTTCGTGTGATTGCACCAAGGGCAATCTCCGCGGTATTTGCGCCGCTCCGCGTGATGCTGACACCGCCGCCGATGGTCGTGCTTCCGACCACCTCGATATGCGTTCCGGCCGCGCCGGAGAGCGTCAGTGTGCCGCGATTCAGAGTCAGAGCGGCTGTGTCGGACAGCTTTGAGTTATCCTGGCTCGAATAGTCGAGAATCAAGGAGCCGCCGGACAGGGTCGTTCCTCCGGAGTAAGTATTGGCTCCGGACAAGGTTAGGGTCCCGTTACTGTTCTTCGTCAGGGCACCCGTGCCGGCGAGCGCTGTGGAGATTGAGCCTGCGGTCGCGGTGTAAGATGTCCCGGTGAGAGTGCCATTGATGATCGATCCACCGATCACGGTGACGGCGCCCACCGTGTTCGTAAAACCATTGAGATCAAACGTACCACCAGTCACGGTCACTGCGCCAGTGGCCGGGATTGCGTTGTTTGCCGCAAGTTGAAGAGTCCCGGCAGCAACGACCGTGGGACCCCCATAAGTCCCCGTGGCGGTCAGGGCCAGTGTTCCGTTACCGATTTTGGTAAAGCCATTGTTGCCGCCATTGATCCCGCTCTGACCGATCGCGCTGGTTACGGTCAATGTCGTGGCTGGATTTGTCACCTCGATGAAGGTATTCGCCCCGGTGCCTTGCAGCGCATACGCGGCGAGCTGTGCGGTGGAATCAGTCGGTCCAGTGTACCGGAATGTGCCGGAACCACCCTGCGCCAGGAAGAAATTGCCCGTGCCCACGGTGTTAGAAGCAAGCGAAGGCACTTCGAGCACACCAGCCTGCAGCACAATTCCGCTGCTGAAGGTATTGAGGGTTCCGTTAATCACCATCGTCCCAGGCCCTTGCTTCCAGAGCTGGCCGGTACCGGAAATGACGCCGCTCAAGGTGAGATCAGCGGAAGCCCCGCCGTCTGCGACGGTGATCGCCCGGTTTGCGCCGTTGGTCAGGATGATGTCATTGGTAAGCGTGACCGCATCGCTATGGTTGACGGATAGTCCGCCTGCCGTCTGGGCTACACTAATCGTGATCGGTCCAGCGCCCACATTTCCGACAGTGCCACCAGCCCCGATCTGCACGGTGCCGCCGCCGATCACCGTGGATCCCGTGTAAGTATTTGCGCCTGCGAGGACCAGCGTCCCGCCATCGGTCTGATTGAGCGTCGTATCTCCGCTGATCGTACCGTTGAGCTGCAGGCTTCGATTACCATAACTCCGGAAGGTTCCTCCACCTGTGGACAGTACGAAGTTATTTCCGAGAACTAGTGTCGTTCCCGTGGCGGCGGCCTGAACGATGCCTGCTCCATTGCTCAGCGTGATCACGTTTCCGCTTCCCGCGAATGTTTGCGTGCTGCCCGCCGCAGCGGCTGACGTAAAATAGACGATACCGCCCGTAATCGAGATCCCGCCACTCAGACCGGTGTTTGTCCCGGAAATCTGGAGTAATCCGGCGCTGCCTCCGCCGCTGGCGCTCAGGTCTCCATTCGCATTCAGAGTGAGACCGTCAGTTCCGGTCAAAGCACTCGACACGTTAGTAATGCCCGCGGTGCCGACTGCGGATGTATCAATTACCCCCGTCGAGGTGCCGAAGCTCAACGTGCTGCCGGTTACGGTGTAACCCGCGCTCGAAAACGTAATTCCGCCAAGATCGATCGGACCACTTACCGTAACCGTCCCGGCCGTTCCGCCAAAGACCGCGGTGTCGAAAGCATTGATGACATTGCTCCATGCAAAGTCTGTGACGCCGCCATCGACGCTCCAATTGCCATTGAGCAGATTCCAGGCGCCCGTGCCGCCGGTGATCGTGCTATCGCCACTACCTATGGTGCCGGGAGTAATGTCCCAGTTGATGCTCGCACCGCGTGCCAGAGAGCCGGTACAGAGGACGGTCAGCACGGACACGGACGACGCAAGGAGGAATGGCTTCGTCACGCCACACGTCAACCGTGAGGAGCCGAATTGAAAGATGGAGGGAAGGAGCGACCGTTTCTTCTCGAATGCCGGAAAGCGACGCGCGGAGCGATCAGATAGTGACATAAGGCGAGGGCGAAATGTGAGGGAACGTTTTTGGGTATGCCCGGGCCCAAGCCCGAGTCGTCACCGCGCTTACGTCAGGTTTCGGCAAGGGTTACGGAGAAATCGCAAAATATTTTTGCCGTACCTCGCACCGTCCGCCTTTCTCCAGCCCGCTTTGGGGCAGAACGGCTTCCGCGATCAGTGATCCACCGGAACCACCGCGTCCCAAGTCAGCCCAACGCGAATCTCATCGAAGACCGTAGGGAATCCACCCGGTCCTCCCGAGCGCAGGGAGATCCGGTCGAATTCCGGAACGTCGTAATAGCGCGTCTGGTAATGAATGGCAGCCTCGGGCTGATCCAGCGGTGGATCGATAAAGAGATCCGTGACCAAACGGGTGCGATCGCAGCGAATGACGAAGAGGTGGGTCTTGTCATCCGGCGCAATTGGAAAGGATTCCTCGTGCTCGGAGAACTTCAGGCGGGATCCGAAGGATTTGCTCGTGGTGATCTTGCCGACGAAAAGCTCCTCCCGCTCGCTCTTGTAGAGCAGCAGGCCGCCGAAGAAGTTTGTTCGTGCCACCGATTTTGGCATTTGCGCGAGGAAACTGATGTACACGACTCCCTGCGGCGCCAGATCACCCGAGCCGAGGACGAGCAGTGTCCCGGTCGAATTGTCACCCATCGTACGCACGGCGCCGCCGGACGACCTGAGGGACCTGCCGTTGCTCTGGTACGATAATCCCTCCTTCAGAATGGTGCCCTTGCCTTCCCAGTGGGCATGCTTCCCAACGACCGGTGCACCGGAAGGACTTGGGGTGCCGATGAATGGCCCTGCAGGAAAGCTGTCAAAGGATTCACCAAAGCGTAAAAGCTCGGGCTTCGAAGCCGCGGAATGCGGATCGGTTCCGTAGAATTCCTCCACTACATCGGGAATGCCGTCTCCATCGGAATCCGGAAGGACGGGGTTGAGCGGCACATTCAGCCGTTGCTCGAGGTATTCGGTCGATTTCAATTGGCCGTCCTTGAGGATGACGGCGTGCTTGGCCGCAAGATCGTACGGCCCGGGGATCCCACCGGAAGCGTACGCTTCGACCAAGCCTTCCAAAACGTGAACTTCGGTCCCTGCCTTTGTGCCTGCGGTGGTGACGAAATTTGTCCCCAAGTCCACGATCTTGCCGTCATCTGTATCCACGGTGAAGCCATGCGCGTAAGTGGGCGCATACGATTTCATCCGGCCTTTGTGCAGCCGGATCTTGCCGCTGCTCTCAAGCGTGAGTCGGGCGGGTCCGCTGATCTCCACGCGTGCTCCGGACCGCATGGCGATGGCGACGTTCGAGTTGTCGGGGACGAAGAGCGAACCCTGTGTAAGCGATTGTCCGATGCGAATTCCGACCTTTTCGGCTGCAGCGTCTGCGTTGCTAATCATGGCCAGTTCCGCCGGAGCCGGTGAAGAAACATGGACTGTCTTGCGACCAGCGAAGTAGGCCGCGGAGGCGATCACGGCTGCGCCCGCAGCCAGGGCCAGCGCGCGGCGCACGCGGCCGCGGAGGGGAAGCGGCTCTCGATCGCGAAGGGACAGGGCGGGGAGATTTTCAGATTCCAGCGCAGCTTCGGTGAGCAGCGCATCCATGTAGGCGTCCAGATTGGCAGGATCGGCATTGAGCGCGGCCTCGAATTCGCGCAATTCTTCCGCAGTCAGGTTCGCTGACTTGTGGCGGTCGATCCACTGTTCCCAATCGCGGTTCTTTCGAGGCATTCCAAAGAGGATACGTGGATTTATGTCGCCGGTTACGGAAGTTTCGGAGAATCAGGCGAAGGACCGCCACGGCGAAGGCGTGCGAGAACGCACTCCTTGAGTTGAGCCCGGATGCGCAGGAGCTTTTGTTTCACCGCGCCGATCGACGTGCCGCCCTTTCCCGCGATTCCAGCCAGTGGGACGCTCTTCCCGTAGCGGGAATCGAGTAATTCCGCATCCGCAACCGGCAGCGCCTGCCGGCACACAGCCAGCGCGCCGAGCCACGCCTCGACGTCGTCTGCGCGCTCCTCCGCCCGGTCGGCCAGCGTGGAAAGCAAGTCGGAGTCAAGTTCGGCCCATTGCACCTTCTTGTTGCGGCTGAGATAGGTGAGGCACTCGAAGCGCGCGATGGCAAAGACCCACGACTTGAAATCCGTCCCCGGCGTGAAATGCGCACGCTTGCGGAGCGCGACCATATTGACGTCCTGCAGGACATCACTGGCGTCCTCCGGATTGAAAACCATCGAGCGAATAAAGAAATAGATGCGGCGCTGGAATTCGCTGAGCAGGCTCTCGAAGTCTCGATCGGGGGGATACTTCGGATCGCATTCTGATTTGGCGGGAACGCTCATGAAGCCGCGCGATCCGTCTCAGAAAAACCGGAGCCTGTCAAATGGGGGATGCATTCGCATTCCCGCGAGTGCACGAGCTCATCGGGAAACTCGGACGGCGCCACGGCACTCAGGACACTAGTGAGATCGGCGATCTTCCGCCAAAAGGGCAGGGCGATTTGCCACGGCCTCTCGAAGACGGGACCTTTCGTCCAGTGGGAAGTCTCAAAGTCGAGCTAAAACCGTCTCGGTCACAGACCGGAATGCATTGCGGGAGCGAGGATCTCGCATCGCAAACAAAATGTAAAAAATGCAAATGCGATGCACGTGGAGTGCAACTGCATTAAATGGGTGTCTTCCGGTTGTCCTGAGGCGCTGCTTCGTTCCAGATAATTTGCGGGGTATAACCGAAAGCCCGGACCGTGGCTGACAGGTGCTCGGCGACGAGCGCTTTTGCCGCCTCGATGGAGTGCGCGCTGACGGCCCGGCGTTGGAGCAGGGCAACCGCTTCGTTTTTAATCGGGTTGAGATCGCCTTCGCTCGAGGCTGAGGATGCCAGGGTGACCGTATCCTGATCGATGATCTTCGTGAACCGTGGAGACGGGACGGTGATCGTCGCGATTTTCCTAAATGCGTCGGTGGTGACGACCAGTCCGGCGGCTCCGTCTGCGTCCACTGCGTATTCGAACTGGGCCGTAACGAAAATCAGCGGAGTCTGCGCGGAGGCTTGCGGGAGCTGGATTGGGTTGCCGTTGGTGTCGTCGGCAGAGATGGCGCGTTCGCTGGTTCCGATCGCGTTGGCTGCAACCCGGATCGGGGCGCCTTTCAGGGTATCGCGAAGGAAGGCGGCGTTGATTGCGGCGGCTTCCTGCTCTCGTTTGCTCCAGTCTTGGTAAAGGTAAAGGGAAGTGCTGGCGAGGAGCGCGCCGAGAACGAGCCAGAGTGCGGCCTTGAGGAATGTCATAAGGGGTGTTGGAACGGGTGATGCTGGGGTCTCATACACGGGCACTTGGTTGGATTCCATGGAAAACGAAGAACTAAATCAGGTTATTTTGAGCGCTTTCTGAATGTGTCATACCAATTTATTATTCTTGGGCCTGTTTATTGCTGGAGCGCGATTGCGAATGTATTCCCGAATTTAAGAATATCCGGCTTGCATTTCGTCGGCGAATTGAGTGTTTCTCATGCGCCGCCACGGAATTGTCCAAGCGGCTCTGTTCAGACCACCCTAACCATCCCAACCAACCCTCCGAGATCGGAAACCACCCTGGGACGTTGAGGCGTATTACCCGACTGCTCGCGAAAGCCGGCGGGATGTCGCCTTGTCGTCCCTAACGACCACCCTATGAATTATTTGTCGAGTGAGTCCTGTGCTCTCTCTTGCACTCCAAAGGAAGTTGTTTCTCGCGCCGCCTGGTTCCGGGCGACTGTTGCTGCGATGGCAGGAGTGCTGGCTGCCGTATTCCCTGGAAATTCCGACGCCGCCACCAACTCGGTGACCGGTGCCGGGTTGAACAACTTTAACCAGGCGACCCCGCCTACAACGCTCGCATCGAACGTGGCGCTGTCCGCAGGCCGCGAATACAGCCTGGCGCTGAATCGGGACGGCACTGTCGTGGGATGGGGCAACACAGGGGGCGGACGCTCCACGCCTCCGACCGGTCTCGCCGGAGTCGTTTCAGTTGCGGCCGGGATTTACCACAGCCTTGCGGTGAAGTCCGATGGGACGGTTACCGGGTGGGGGTATACCGCGAATGGAATCCTGGACATTCCCAGCACACTGCTCCCGTCTGTTGCGGTTGCCGCTGGCGGGTATCATAGCCTTGCACTGCAGCGCGACGGTACGGTTGTCGCCTGGGGTTTTGCCGGAAATGGGCGGACGACGGTGCCTGCAAATCTCCGCGATGTCGTGGCGATCGCTGCCGGCCGCGATTTCAGTGTGGCCCTCAAGGCCGACGGCACCGTGGTGGCCTGGGGGTTGGATGACAACGGCCAGACCGATGTCCCTCCGGGATTGACAAACGTCGTGGCAATCGCAGCCGGCGCGAACCATACGCTGGCCCTCAAGTCTGACGGAACGGTTGTAGCCTGGGGAATGAACGACGCGGGTCAGACGACGATCCCCACGGGTTTAACGAACGTCGTGGCAATTGCCGCTGGCGAGCAGCACAGCCTGGCGCTGAAATCCAATGGATCGGTGAAAGGTTGGGGCGATAACTCGAGCGGTCAGTTGAATATCAGCGGCACCGATATCCGGGCGATTGCCGCGGGTGGTTATGATAGTACGGTCGTGCACGGCACTGGCCCGCTGATTACGGCACAGCCAATCGGTCAGACATCCCTGTCCGGCTCGACGATCCTGCTCTCGGTCTCCGCATCCGGCACTGGGCTTAGTTATCAGTGGCAGCTCAACGGGAAGGATATCCCCGGGGCGACGGGTTCCACCTTGACGCTGACAAATGTGACCCGGTCAACGGCAGGAGTTTACACCGTGCGGGTAACTGGCCCGAATGGAAGCTCCACCAGCCAGAACACGGTGGTCATTGTTCGCGGTCATCTGAAGCCCATGTCTCCACAGGCACTGGCGGGTGGCGGGCTCCGGTTGTTCTTCAACGATGAATTTGGTGACCCGATCAGTGCTGCAAATATCGGGCGGTATCTGCCGCAGGTTTCGACCGACCTCCAGTCCTGGTCGACCTTCAATCAGACTCTCTCCGTGCAGAACGGTCGTTTGCAGATCGATGACCCGAATGCATCCCAGTACACGCGGCGCTTCTACCGGGTCGGTGGACAGTAACTTTGAGTAAGTAAGCAGCCAACTTTTCGCTGACTGATATGAAATTTTCTCTGAATATGGCGCGGATTACCCGATCGCTCTTTTCCAAGGCACTCATGGCGGTGTGCCTGGCTTCTCTTGGCGCGGCGAGCGCAAATGCCACCGTGACGGTCTCGACCATGGCGTCTGGGTCCGCTCCCTGTACCAGTGCCCGCATCGGTGGTTCGGGCGCCTTCATCAACCTCACGGGCCCGGTGATCGACGAATCGACCAACGGGGATATTGGCGCCGGAACGATTGTTCTGTCTGCGCCGGCCGGATGGGAATTCGACAGCACCGCTACTGTGACGGCGACTGCTTCCAAGTTGGGTGGTAATGGCAATACTCTGACGACCAGTTCTCCAACGCTCAGCGCCTCCGCTTTCACTTTCACCGTTACTGCGGATGCGAACAATGGCTCTCCGCCCAAAACTTGGTCGCGTATCACGGTCGCGGGCCTCAGAATCCGGCCGATCAATACGAGTTTTCCAGGCAACCCGGGTTATCCGGGCACGAACCCCGGAAACATTACCAATACCGGTACCGCAACCATCAATGGTCTAACATCGACGTCGAGCTACGGTGTGCTGACGGAAACTGCGGGCGCCGCCACCCAGCTTGGATTCGGTGCAGCGATCAGCAATACCACCATCGGAACAGCGATCAATCCGGCGGTGACCGTGCAGGTTCAGGACCAGTATGGCAACCTTGTCACGACCGCCACGAATACCATCACGATCAGCAGCTCGAATCTTTCCTTTGTCGGAAGCACCCTCACAGCCACGGCGGTTGGTGGTGTGGCAACATTCAGCGCGATCAAGCCAGCTACCACTGGCATTAACAAAACGCTCACAGCATCTGCTTCGGGCCTCACAAGCGCGACCTCGAGTACCTTCACGACGGCGATGTCCTTAACGGCTCCCACCACTGTGTGGAGGCCGGTGCTCTATGGGCCGTCGTCTGATTACTCGAATGATACGCAGGCGAAAGCGCCAGACCTGGACTTGGTTGGCAATGCCAATAACCCGGTTCTTTACAGCTACTATGACGATGGCGGGACCTCTGCCGCTGATACCGACGATAACCTCTACTTCCGGGTCCGCCTGGGTGGGTCCAAGAGCTCATCGAGCTCAGTGTTCACCTCCGGTTACGTCTTTCTCGGCGTGGATGTGAATAATGATGGAAAGATCGACTTTTTCATCAGCATCACCAGGCGCACGAATAATGAGCAGCGGATTTCTGTCTGGAGCGCTGGATCGGGACTGAATGTATCGCCGAGCACGACCTCGCTCACGGGGGAGCTTCCAATTGTCAATCTGGCGACTTCGCCGAGCTTCTATGACTTCAGTTCGGTTACGACGACGAACGATCCAGCGACCAATGACGTGGATCTCAATACTCCCACGACGCTTGGCACGACTCCGATCGCGGATCTGACCATCAATGACCAATTCCTGAGTTTCAAGATTCCGTTCAATAACTCGACTCCTGCGACGGACAGCCTGAAGGAAGCTCTCGCGGCGAAAGGAATCGCGATTACCAAGAATACGCCGCTTCGGATTATTCTCGCGACATCGACACAGTCGAACTCACTCAACAGCGATCTCAACGGCTACAATGGCGGTGTAAAGTCGAGCATTACTTACATCAACCAGGGAGCGTTCTCGCCGCCGATGAGTTTCTCCAACTCGTTCCCGGTGATCACGAGTAACGGCGGAGGCAGTACGGCCCAGGTCATTGTTTCTTCCGGAACGACAGCCGTGACGACGGTGACTGCAACCGATGCGGATAATGATCCGTTGGGTTACTCGATTTCGGGGGGCGCGAACGCCAGTCTCTTTAGCATTGATCCGAGTACTGGAATCCTGACCTTCAAGGCCGCGGCCACACCGGGTACGTATGTCGTCCAGGTAAAGGTGAACGACCTCGTGAGTCCGGGCGGGGCAATTAAGGATGTCAATAGTTACGCTACGCAAACGATCACGGTGACGGTTCCAAATCCCGCCGACACCACGCCTCCGACGGTCGTGAACATTTCCTCGCCCGTGGCCAATGGCCAGTACGAAGCGGGGACGGTAATCCCCATCCAGGTCCAGTTCAGCAAGCCAGTGGCGGTGACCGGGACTCCCACATTGACTCTTGCGACCACTCCGGTGAATGAGGTCGTCAGCTATACCTCCGGCTCCGGAGGCAATATCCTGACGTTCAATTACACGGTGCAAGCCGGCGATACGTCGCCGAATCTGGATTGCACGAGCACCGGATCGCTGGCTTTGAGCGGTGGTACGATCACGGACGGAGCGGGACATAACGCCGCCCTGACGCTTCCGAATCCCGGCGCAACCGGTTCCCTCGGTGTCAACAACGCCTTGGTGATCGATACCACGGCGCCTGCCTATGTGTCAGGAACGGCATCCGGAAGTACCGTGGTCCTGCAGTTCTCGGATACCAATCCGCTCGATGCCCTCAATCCTCCGAGTGCATCGATGTTTTCCGTAACGATCAATGGCACTGCGGTCGCAATCAGCCAGCTTACAGTTAACTCCACGGCCAAGACCGTGACCCTGATGCTGGCGACTGCCGCCACCAACGGACAGAATGTCGCGGTTACTTACACGGATCCCGCAGGTGATGATGCCTACGCGATTCAGGATCTCGCTGGAAATGATGTTGCGACATTCTCCACCGGGAACATCAATGCGACGCCCGATACCACTCCGCCGCAAATCCTCTGGGTCTCTGCCTATGACGCGACCGGGGCAATCATCAACGGTCAGTTTGACCAGGGGAACGTCATTCCGATCCAGGTCCAGTTCAGCGAACCGGTGATTGTAACCGGAACTCCGACCCTCACGCTCGCCACGGGATCTGTAAATGAAGCCGTCAGTTACTCCAGTGGCAGCGGACAGTCAGTGCTGACTTTCAATTACACTGTGCAGCCCGGCGACACATCGGCAGATCTCGAGTATCTGTCGACCAGCGCGCTGTCCTTTAATGGTGGCACAATTAAGGATGCCGCAGGCAATAGCGCAATCCTGACACTGGCACCCCCCGGTGCCACCAATTCGCTAAGCTCGAACAACGATATCATCATTGATACGACCGCCCCGGTTTACGTGAGCGGCACGGCCAATGGGAACACGGTGATTCTGAACTACACGGAGACGAATTCCCTCGATTCGATCAATATTCCGCCGACCAGCGTTTTCGCGGTCACGGTGGGCGGAGTGACGGATACGGTTTCGAGCCTCGCTGTCGATCCCGCGGGTAATCGTGTAATCCTGACTTTGGCCACGGCCATCATGTCCGGACAGTCCGTGACCGTAGCCTACACCGATCCGACTGCTGGCGACGATGCCAATGCAGTGCAGGACGTTGCCGGAAACGACGCCGCAACCTTCGCTGCGACGGCCGTTGCCAATACGACGGGCGATGTGACTCCGCCGACGCTGACGAGCATCAACGACAACGCTCCCGGTCACCTGGCCACGATCGGGCAAACGCTCACGTACACGGTCACGTTCAGTAAACTGATGGATAGCTCGACGCTTACGTCCTCCGTGTTTACCAACACGGGAACTGCTCCGATTACCTTCGGAACCATCACGCAGGTCTCGAATGGCGTCTTTTCGGTTCAGGTGACACCCACCTCGATTGGAACGATTATCCTGCAGATCGCAGCTGGCGCACACATCCTGGATACTGCAGGGAACGCGCTTAATACGACCACTAACCTGAGCGGAGGTGTGGCGACGGTCACCGTCCAGCCGGCCAATCAGACAATTACCTTTGGTCCGATTCCGAATCATACTTACGGCGACGCAGCGTTCACCGTGAGCGCGACGGCCAGCTCCGGCCTCCCGGTTACTCTCGCCGTCGTGTCCGGACCGGCCACGATCTCGGGCAATACGATCACCATCACGGGAACCGGTACGGTCGACGTGCAGGCTACACAGGCTGGCAATACTTATTACAATGCGGCTCCAAGCGTGGATCAAACGTTCACCGTCGGGCCGGCGAGCCAGACGATCACGTTCGGCGCGATTCCGAACCATACCTACGGAGACGCTGCATTTACGGTAAGTGCGACGGCCACATCCGGGCTCCCGGTCACTCTCGCCATTGCGTCTGGCCCTGCGACGATCTCGGGCGGTACGATCACTATTACTGGAACCGGTACGGTCGACGTGAAGGCTACGCAGGCTGGCAATAGCCTCTACAGCACCGCAACACCCGTGGATCAGACGTTCACGGTCGGTCTGGCCAACCAGACGATCGCGTTCGGAGCCATTCCAAACCATACTTACGGAGACGCTGCATTCACGCTCGGAGCAACTGCTAGCTCCGGTCTGGCGGTGACTTACACGGTAGTTTCCGGACCGGCGACGGTCACCGGCAATACGCTGACGATCACCGGAGTCGGCACGGTCGATATTCGTGCATCGCAGGGAGGTAGCTCCCTGTATAATGCCGCGACGCCTGTGGATCAGACGTTTACGGTTGGTCCAGCGAACCAGACGATCACGTTTGGAAGCATTTCAAACCATATCTACGGTGACCCTGCATTTACGCTTGGAGCGACAGCTAGCTCCGGCTTGGCGGTGACTTACACGGTGGTATCCGGACCCGCGACGGTGTCCGGCAATACGCTGACGATCACCGGTGTTGGCACTGTTGACGTGCAGGCGTCGCAGGCGGGTAATACCCAGTACAATGCGGCAGCAAACGTCGATCAGACCTTCACGGTTGGAAAAGGGAACCAGACGATCACCTTTGGTTCGATCCCGAACCATGCCTTTGGCGACGCGCCGATCACCCTCGGAGCAACTGCCAGCTCCGGCTTGGCGGTGACCTACACGGTGGTATCCGGACCCGCGACGGTATCGGGCAACACGCTCACGATCACCGGAGTTGGCACAGTGGACGTCAAGGCCTCGCAGCCTGGTAATCCGCAGTACAACGCCGCAGCCGACGTGGATCAGACGTTCACGGTTGGCAAGGGCAACCAGACAATCACTTTCGGATCGATCCCGAACCATGTCTACGGTGATGCGCCGTTCACGCTTGGTGCGACGGCGAGTTCCGGCCTGGCGGTGACTTACACCGTGGTATCCGGCCCTGCGACGGTCTCCGGCAACACGCTGACGATCACTGGTGTTGGCACAGTGGACGTCAAGGCATCGCAGCCTGGCAACCCGCAGTACAACGCAGCGGCCGACGTCGATCAGACGTTCACGGTCGGCAAGAGCGATCAAACGATTACGTTTGGAACGATCCCGAACCACGCCTTTGGTGATGCGCCGATCACGCTCGGAGCGACTGCTAGCTCTGGCTTGACGGTGACTTACATCGTGGTGTCCGGTCCCGCGACAGTGTCCGGCAATACGCTAACGATCACCGGTGTTGGCACCGTGGACGTCCGTGCCTCGCAGGCAGGCAGCCCGCTATATAATTCGGCGGCCGACGTAGATCAGACGTTCACGGTTGGCAAGAGCGACCAGACGATCACTTTCGGATCGATCCCGAACCATGTCTACGGTGACGCGCCGTTCGCGCTCGGTGCGACGGCGAGCTCTGGCCTTGCGGTGACTTACACTGTGGTATCCGGACCCGCGACGGTATCCGGCAACACGCTGACGATCACCGGAGTTGGCACAGTGGACGTCAAGGCATCGCAAGCTGGTAATCCGCAGTATAATCCGGCGGCCGACGTGGATCAGACGTTCACGGTTGGCAAGAGCGACCAGACGATCACGTTTGGAACGATTCCGAACCATATCTATGGCGACGCGCCGATTACACTCGGAGCAACGGCGAGTTCCGGCCTGGCGGTGACTTATACATTGGTATCCGGACCCGCGACGGTGTCCGGCAATACACTGACGATTACGGGAGTTGGCACGGTGGACGTGAAGGCCTCGCAGGCTGGTAATCCGCTGTATAACTC
>OUNM010086094.1_pt1 | contig 24550 bp, 20 predicted proteins | sample 1769961 | NCBI WGS metagenome assembly OUNM01 (sample SAMEA3914820, study PRJEB12502) | metagenome | biome: forest; material: soil | place: USA | collected 2012-03-12 | depth 0.3 m | reverse complement strand
GAGGATGGAGCGGTCGACGTGGCTCTCGGCCGCGAAGTTGACGATCGCGCGCGGCCGGTGGTTGCGCAGGATGGCCTCGACGAGGTTGCGGTCGCCGATGTCGCCATGCTGGAACAGGTGCCGCGGATCGCCCTTGAGCGGCTCGAGGTTGGCGAGGTTGCCGGCGTAGGTGAGCGCGTCGAGGTTGACGACGTGCTCGTCGTGGTTCTCGAGCCAGTCGAGGACGAAGTTGCTGCCGATGAAGCCGGCGCCGCCGGTGACGAGGATCATGGATTTCCTTCTGCCGCACCTCGGGACGAGATGCGCGTTTCGAGCGCGCTCACGCGCGTTCGTAGTATCGCTTGAACCACTGCGTGAAGCGCTCGATTCCCACGCTCAGGGACGTCTTCGGGGACACGCCGGTCCAGGCCGCGAGCGCCGAGACGTCCGCGTGCGTGGCCACCACGTCGCCGGGCTGCATCGGCTTGTAGTGCTTGACGGCCTCGACCCCGAGGGCCTTTTCGATCGTGCGGATGAAGTCGCCCAGCGCCACGGGGTCCTGGTTGCCGATGTTGAACACGCGGTAGGGTGCCCGCGAGGTGCCGGGATTGGGCGCCAGGGGCGCGAAATCCGGATCGGGCGTCGCGGGTTTGTCGAGGACGGCCACCACGCCGTCGACGATGTCGTCGATGTACGTGAAGTCGCGCATCATCTTGCCGTCGTTGTAGACGGCAATCGGCATCCCGTCCAGCATGTCGCGCGTGAACGAGAAGTACGCCATGTCGGGCCGGCCCCAGGGTCCGTACACGGTGAAGAAGCGCAGGCCGGTGGTGGGGATGCCGTACAGGTGGCTGTACGTGTGCGCCATCAGCTCGTTGGCCTTCTTCGTGGCCGCATACAGGCTCACGGGATGGTCGACGCTGTCGCGCTCCGAGAACGGCATCTTGGCGTTGCCGCCGTAGACGCTGGAGCTGCTCGCGTACACGAGGTGGGCCACCGGATGGCGCCGGCAGGCCTCGAGCACGTTGAGGAAACCGGCCAGGTTGGATTCGCCGTAGGCCAGCGGGTTGTCGATGGAGTAGCGCACGCCCGCCTGCGCGGCCAGATGCACCACGCGGTCGAACTTCTCGCGCGCGAACAGCGCGTGCAGCGCCGGGCCGTCGGCGATGTCCAGACGCTCGAAGCGAAACGCGTCGAGCCCGGCCAGCTGCGCGAGCCGAGCCTGCTTGAGCGCCGGGTCGTAGTAGGTGTTGAGGTTGTCGATGCCCACCACCACGTCGCCGCGCGCCGCCAGGCGTTGCACCACATGCATCCCGATGAATCCGGCCGCGCCGGTGACGAGTACCTTCATGTCGACTCCCGAGGCCTACAGCCGCCAGACGCGCAGCCCGCGGGTCTCGAGATCGACCTGCGGGAACGCCGCCTTCACGTCGACGAACACGCCACCCGGCGTCACGCGCGCCGCGATGCTGCCGATGTCCAGCGCGCGGTACTCGCGGTGCGCCACGGCCGCGACCACCGCGTCGGCCTGCGGCAGGTCGTCCCAGGCCGTGAGCGCCACCTGGTACTCGTGCACCGCCTCGGCACCGTCGGCCTGCGGGTCGTGCACGAACACCTCGACGCCGTACGACTTCAGTTCGTGGATGATGTCGACGACCTTGCTGTTGCGCAGGTCGGCACAGTCTTCCTTGAACGTGAGTCCCAGCACGTTGACCTTTGCGCCCTTGATCTGGCTGCCCGCCGCGATCATCTGCTTGATGGTCTGTTCGGCGATGAACTTGCCCATGCCGTCGTTGATGCGGCGGCCCGCCAGGATCACCTGCGGGTGGTAGCCCAGCGTCTCGGCCTTGTGCGTGAGGTAGTACGGGTCGACGCCGATGCAGTGGCCGCCCACCAGGCCCGGCTTGAACTTGAGGAAGTTCCACTTGGTGCCGGCGGCTTCCAGCACCTCGGTGGTGTCGATGCCCACCTTGTCGAAGATGATGGCCAGCTCGTTCATCAGCGCGATGTTCAGGTCGCGCTGGGTGTTCTCGATGACCTTGCAGGCCTCGGCTGCCTTGATGCTGGAGCAGCGGTGCACGCCCGGCCTGACGATGCGCTCGTACAGCGCGGCCACCCGGTCGAGCGTGGCGGGCGTGTCGCCAGCCACCACCTTGACGACGTTGGTCAGCATGTGCTCGCGGTCGCCCGGGTTGATGCGCTCGGGGCTGTAGCCGACGAAGAAGTCCTTCTTCCAGGTGCGGCCCGACGTGCGCTCCAGCTCGGGGATGCACACCTCCTCGGTGGCACCCGGATACACCGTGGACTCGTAGACGACGATCGCCCCCGGCTTCAGGTGCGGCCCGATGGCGCGGCTGGCGCCCACGAGCGGGCCGAAGTCGGGGATCTTGGCGTTGTCGACCGGCGTGGGCACGGCCACGATCACCACGTCCGCGGCGATCAGGTCGGCCGCGTCGGAGGTGTATTCGGCGTGGGTGGCCGCGCGCATGTCGGCATCCGGGATCTCGCGCGAGGGATCGGTGCCCGCGCGGCACTTGGCGACCTTGTCGACGGCGATGTCGAAGCCGATCGTGCGATCGAGCTTGCCGAATTCAACGACCAGGGGCAGGCCAACATAGCCAAGGCCTACGACGGCGACGACGGTCATGCGTTTTCTTTTCCGGGAGAGTGGATCAATCGAACTTGATGGACGCCATGCATTGCAGGTAGTTGTCCGTGTAGCCAGGCAGCAGGTTCTTGGGGGGGCTACCAGGCGGGTTGGCGACGGGCAGGAGCACTTGTCCGGTGCGCTTCTCGCGCCCGGCACCGCAGCTCACATCCGTGGTGCGGGTGGGCTGGTAGTGCGCGGTCAGCAGGAAGCCGGACGTGTTCGTGGTGCCGGCCACGTCGGCGTCGCCGACCTTGAGGCCCGAATACTTGCGCTGAGTGTAGTCTCCGCTGGCATCGAGACTGACCTTGGCGGTCAGCGCATACACCACTTCCAGGTGCGCGACGTTGTTGATCGAGGTGCCGTTGAGGTTGCCCGTGTTGGCCACGCCCGCGTTGAGGCCTCCAAACGGCGAGTCGGCGTCGGAGCTGCGCTTCAGGCCGAGAATGACCGAGAAGTGCGACGGCGGCTTCCACGACCAGTTCAACGAACCGTTGACGAACTTGCGGTCGCTGGTCAGCTGGTCGTTGGTCTCGGTGGTGTAGCCCACGCTGGCGTCCAGGGCGCTGTTGCCGCTGGCCTGCCACTTGGTGGTGGCGTCGATCGAACGCGTGACGAACCTGGAAGCCGGGACGAACAGCGAGAAGCCCTGGCCCGTCGGTTCGGCGCCGCCTGGATACTCGCCGTGCACGTAGTTGCCGGTCAGCCCGAACGACAGATCGGGACTCGTGGAATACCGGGTGCCGGCGTGCGTGGACCACTGGTGCTCGTCGTTGAACCGGAAGTCGGCCAGCGAGTAGCGCCGCTGGTTGGCGTCGACACCCCCGAAGATCGTCCAGCGCGATTCGCCGCCGAGCGCGATGTTGGCGAACGCATGGTTGTCGGTCTGCAGGTTGCGCTGGTTGATGATGGTCGGGTCCGTCGAACCCGACACGACCTCGCCCGTCTCGCCGGCGATGTACTGGCGGCGCAGGGAGCTGGCGCCCAGCGCGCCGGAGAGGTCGCCGACGGTGTTCCAGTCGAATTCCGCGGCGGCCTGGTAGCCGGTGGAATTGAGCGAGTGCGATCGCTTGTAGCGGTTGAAGTCGACGGCCAGGGACGCCACGAGCTTGTCGCGGCCCAGCGCCTGGTCGAGCGCGGCGTTGAACTCGGTGGTCGAGATCCTGTCGGACATTTCCTCGCCGTCGGCCGTGTGGTTCAGGTTGGAATGGTGCTGCACGTTCTCGCTGGCGCCCAGCGTGAACGGCTCCAGCGCCGCGCAGGCGTTGCCCGCGATCAGGGCCAGGCACAGCGGCGACAGCATCGCCAAGGGCTTGTTGCGCTTCAATTGGTACTCCTAGCGTTCAAGGATGGTGTCGATTCAGCGCGCCTGGGACGCGGCCGGGCCGCCGAACGGGTCGTGGTAGCGACCCAGGCGATCCATCAGCATCCACCAGAGGAATTTCGAGCTGCGCACGTAGCGCATGAGGTAGCGCCGCGGCTCGGTGGCGACGCGGTAGGTCCATTCCAGGCCGAGGCGGCGCAGCAGCACCGGAGCGCGCTTGACCTCGCCCGCCTCGTAGTCGATGGTGGCGCCGATGCCCATCATCACCCTGACCTGTGGCAGGCGATGGCGAACGCTGGAGATCCAGATCTCCTGCTTGGGCGCGCCCAGGCCGACCAGCAGCACATTGGCGCCGCTGGCCTCGATCATGGCGACCACCGAATCGATCTCCGCCGGGTCGTTGACGAAGTTCATCGACGGCCCGTGGGCCCCGACCACCATCTCGCGGCCGGCCTTGCGGTTCATCGACTCGCGGGCGCGCTGCGCCACGCCGGGGCGCGCGCCAAGCAGGAAGATGCGGGTGGCCGGATCGGCGGCCTGGCGCGCACAGAAGGCCGGCACGATGTCCGAGCCGGGCAGGCGGTTGGCCACGCCGCGGCCCTGCGCGCGCAGGGCGAGGCGCACGTAGTGGCTGTCCACCGTGATGATGTCGGCCGAGCGGTACGCCTGCACGAAGGCCGGGTTGTACTGCAGGTGGTAGAGGTGGTCGGGATTGACCGTGAACACGACGCCGCCGGTGCTGGCGAGCCGCCGCAGCAGCTCGTCCATCGACAGGTCGTCCGCCCAGACATTGAGCAGCCGCTGGCGCGGCCAGTGCACGGCGGCGTCAGCCATGGCGGGGAACTCCGGGAGCTGACGATCCCGGCACGCTGGGCTGTTGTGAAATCATCGTTGCCGGGCTTGTTTGATCCATGAGACATGCTGGCCGCGGGCGCCAGGGCGCGCGCGGCGGCGGGTATTTTGCCATGTCACTGTCGAGCTGCGCCCGACGGTGACCACGAGGTTCGGGTTGCGCGTGGCGGCAAACGGGAGGCCCGTCAAAGGATGCGCTTGAGCACCCGCCGGGCGCGCGCGTAGCCGCGGTAGGCCACCGGGGGCATCCAGTCCTTGAGGTACTCCTCGACGCGGAAGCTGCGCGCCGCGGCGCGATCCTCCGCCGAATCGGTGGGCCGCGCCATGTACATGGTCGACCGGCTGGGCGTCTCGTTGTAGATCTGCTGCGACGCCGAGTAGTAGTAGAGCGCCATCGAGCGCCGGGTGACGCCCTCGGGCACCTCGAGCGGGTCGGGATGGCCGTGCCAGGTGTCGGCCTCCGTGCTGAAGACGACGCAGCGGTTCAGGATGGGCGACACCTTGCGCGCGCACTGCTTCATGTCGCGCGTCCAGAGCTCCAGCTGGCCCAGCCACTTGTCGTCCCAGTCGGGGTTGAGGTAGATCAGCAGGTTCAGCCGGCGCTGCACGTGCAGTTGCTCGTTGATGCGGAAGTCGGCGTGCACGCCCAGGCGGCCGCCGCGCGTGATCTCGTGGAAGCCGCCGCCCATGAAATAGGGGTCGGGCAGCAGGCCGTCGATACCGGTCAGGCCCTCCAGGAACTGCAGCACCGGGCGCGAATTGAAGAATTGGAACAGCTCGCGCGCGAAGCGGTTGCAGTCCTCGGGCATGATCTGGCGCTTGTGCTCGCCGCCGTAGCCGATGTTGAACACGCCGTCGCTGCGGCGCTCGCCCGTGGGGAAGTTGGCCAGCACCTGATGGATCAGGTTCTCGGGGAGGAAGTCGTCGAGGACGATATGCGGGAACGGCGCCGCGTTGGCGTATTCAGCGCTGAAAAGCTCCCCGAGCGAGCGCGCCTCCACGGGGTCCATGCTCAGGCCATCGGTCAACTCGACAGGCAAAGTTGCCGATGCAATTTCAATCGTCTCGCTCATTTCGACCTTCCGTCACGCGCAACTACACATTCTGCCCGCGCGGACTGGACGCCCGACGCGCTGCCCCCACGAGTGCAAAAACTGCGCCACCGGCGCCTGGGCCGGGCAGGCGCGGGCTACTTGCGGTCGGTGCGCACCCACGCGCGCTGGCGCTTGACGACGAAGCGCAGGTAGACCGGCAGCTTGGCCGCGATGTACCACGGCACCGACATCAGCTCCCGCAAGCGCACGAGATCGCGCCCCTGCACCGCCCACGCGGCGAGCACCGCGGCCAGGAACGTGCTGCACAGCCCGCCCGCCAGCCACAGCGGCGCCGCGCCGGCGCCGGCGAGCCCCGCCGCCAGCGCCAGGGCCGCATCGACGACCAGCAAGCCGGCGAGCAGGGCCAGCGGCGGCACCGACAGGTCGAGCGCCAGGCCCAGGAGCCGCGCGTCGCCGCCCGCGACCGCCCGCGCCACCATGGGCGGCACCTCGCGCAGGATCATCTCGAGATGGCCGTGTTCCCAGCGCGTGCGCTGCGTCGTGGTGGCGGCCGCGGAATCGGGAAAGCGGCTCGTCACCAGGGCCGACTCGCAGAACACCGGCGCCTGGCGCGCCTTGGCGAGCTCGATGCCCAGCTTCATGTCCTCCACGATCGACGCGTTGGCGAGCCGGGCGTCGCGCAGCATGTCCCAGGTGAACGCCATGCCGGTGCCCATGAGCTGGCACGGCAGGCCCAGGCGGTGCCAGCCGGCCGGGCGCGTCCAGTTGCGCACCCGCCAGGCGAACTGCGCCAGCCGGCGCGCGAGGCCGGCGTCCGGTGCGGCCAGCATCAGGTACAGCGCCTGCACGGGCCGGCGGGTGCGCTCCAGCGCGGCGGCCAGGCGTCGCAGCGCGCCGGGCGCGAGCTCGCAGTCGGCGTCGACGATCACCACGGCCCAGGGCGGATCCGCGCGCAGTTGCTCCACGCCGAAGGCGAGCGCGAAGCCCTTGCCGCGGTCGGTGGCGTGGGTGCGCTCGACGACTTCGGCGCCCGCCGCGCGCGCGCGCGCGGCGGTGGCGTCCGAGCAGTTGTCGGCCACCACCAGCACGCGGTCGCCCGGCGCGAGCTGGGGCAGCAGCGTGGCGAGGGTCTGCGCGATGCCGTCCTCCTCGTCGTGCGCCGGCACGAGCAGCACCAGCGGGCCGCGCGGCGTCGCGGGCGCGTCGGCGGCGGGGGCGACGGCGCGCCGCGCCGTCGCCTGCGCCGCGACCTGCAGCGCGAACACGCCGACCGCGATCGCGAGCGGCACGCTGGCCACGACCGCCAGCAGCCACAGCCCGTGCGCCAGCAGCGTCATGACCGCGCCTCCGCGATGGCGGCGTCGAACATCTGCCGCAGCTTGGCAGCTTCGGTGTCGATGGCGTGCCGCACGCCCACGCGCTCGCGGGCACTGCGGCCCATGTCGGCCAGGCGTTCGGGCGGCGCCTCGAGGCAGTCCTGCATCGCGTCGGCGAGCGCCTTGACGTCGCCGGCCGGCACCAGCCAGCCATCCACGCCGTCGCGCACGAGCTCGGGGATGCCGGCCACGTAGGTGCTGATGACGGGACGTCCGATGGCCATGGCCTCCATGATCACCACCGGCAGTCCCTCGGCGAAGCTGGGCAGCACGAGCGCGCGGGCGGCCGCGAGCTCGTCGCGCACCTGGTCGCTGCCGATCCAGCCGGTGATGCGCACGTGCGTCTGCAGGCGGGCCGCGGCGATGGCGGCCTCGATCACGCCGCGCATCTCGCCGTCGCCGGCGAGCACGAGCTCGATCGGCACGCCGCGCCGCACCAGCGTGGCCACGGCCTCGACCAGCAGCAGCTGGCCCTTCTGCTCGCACAGGCGGCCGACGCACACCAGGCGCGGCACCGGCGCGGGCCGGATGTCGCCGGCCGGCGCGAAGAACCCGGCCTCGAGGCCGCAGTGCACCACGCGGATCTTCGGCCACGCCGACGCCGGCACCCAGCGCGAGAGCTGGCTGCGGCCGAACGAGCTGATCGCCACGACGAAGGCCGCGTCGAGGATCTTGCGCGACAGGCCCAGCGCCTCGGGCTTGTCGAACTCCTCCGGCCCGTGCGCGGTGAAGCTGTAGCCCGGCCCGCCCAGCGCGCGGGCGAGCATCACCACCTCGGCGGAGTTGGTGCCGAAGTGCGCGTGCACGTGCTGCACGCCGGCGCGCGCGAGCCATCGGGTGACGCGGCAGGCCTCGAGCAGGTAGACCAGGTGGCGCGCGACCGATCCCTGGCCGCCGCGCGCCATCTCCCGCGCGAGCCGGAGCGCCCGCCAGCCGGCGCCCGGATGCGTGGCCAGGAACGCCAGTCCTTCGGCGACGAGCCCCGCCAGCGAGCCCTGGAGCACGTAGCGCGTGCGGCCGCGCTCGGCGACGTCCTCGGGATCCTTGACCTGCGCGTCCCAGCCGCGCACCGCCAGCCGTTCCACGTGCACGCCCTGGCGCTCCAGCGCCGCGATCTCACGCCGGATGAACGTGTGGCTGACCTTGGGGTACTGGTTGACGAAGTAGGCGACGCGCGCGTTCATGGAGCGACGACCCGCGCTGGTATGCCCACGGCCGTGGCGCCGCTCGGGACGTCGTCCAGCACCACGGCGTTGGCGCCGATGCGCGCGTGGTCGCCGATGACGACGCCGCCCAGGATCTTGGCGCCGGCGCCGATGTCCACGTGCCCGCCGATGCGCGGCGTGCCGGGCCGGCCGCCCACGCCCAGCGTCACCTGCTGGAAGATCAGGCAGTTGGGGCCGACCTCGGCCTGCGGGTGGATCACGATGCCGTTCGGATGCGGCAGCAGCAGCCCGCCGCCCAGGCGGCAGTTGAGCGGGATGTCGGCGCCGGTGACGATGCTCCACCAGCGATGGCGCAGCACAGCGGCCATGCGGCCCAGCGCGGCCAGCGGCGAGCGCGAGGCCGCGTGGCGCTGGTAGGCGCGCACGCTGGCCAGCAGCGACCGCGACGGCGCCCAGCGCCAGGTGGACTTGCGCTCGCGCGACCAGTCGGGCGTCTGCGCCGAGATCGCGACGGCGGGGAGGCTCGCGTCGGTCATTTGTATTCGATCAGCCCGCTGCGCCGGCCGACCATGCGCCCGCGATAGAACTTGAGGGCGCCGAGCGCCTCGGGAAACCGGCCCAGCAGCAGGAAGCCGCCCTGGAGCCACGGAATGGGCGCGTGGCCGCGTGCCAGGCGCGCGCCGATGCGCAGCCACTGCAGCGGATAGACCAGCAGCAGCAGCAGCGCCCACGGCCACGCGCACGCGAGCGCCAGGATCGCCAGCGGCATCCCCGCGCCCCACAGCAACGCGCGCCGGGTCTCGGCGGCGAAGTGCCGTTCCGGTGGCGCGCCGTGCAGCGCGGCGCCCTCGGCGAACGCGTGCCCCGACCGCAGCGTGCGGCGCCACCACTGCGACAGGTGCAGGATGTTCGCGTCGTGCCAGGCCATGTCCTCGTCGAGCCGCCACAGGCGGCCGCCGCGGGCCCGGATGCGCACGCACAGCTCGGGTTCCTCGCCGGCGATGAGGTCCTCGCGGAAACCACCGGCGCCCTCGATGGCCGCCACGCGCGCGAACACGATGCCGCCGAAGCTGCGCGCCTCGCCCACCGGCGTGTTCCATTCGATGTCGCACAGCCGGTTGAAGACCGACTTGTCCGGAAATCGTTCGCGCAGCCGGCCGGCCACGGCCACGACGTCGGGACGCGCGGCCAGGAAGCGCTCGGCCTCGCCCAGCCAGCGCGGCAGCAGCTCGCAGTCGCCGTCGATGAACTGCACCAGCGTGGCCTCGGGGCAGGTGCGGCGCAGTTCCGCCAGGCCGGCGTTGCGCGCGCGCGCGGCCGTGAACGGGCGCGCCATGTCGAGCCGCACCACCTGCGCGCCGGAGTCGAGCGCCAGCTGCACCGAGCCGTCGGTCGATCCGGAGTCGACGTAGACGCGGCGCACGCCGACGTCCCGGCACGACTCGAGGCAGCGCCGCAGCCGCTCGCCCTCGTTGCGGCCGATGATGACCATGCCGACGCTGGCGGAGACCGGCGCGGGAGCAAGTCCGGAGGTCACGAGGGGTAGCCCCCGAAACGCGCGCGGTGGCGCGCCATCGGATCCTCGCGGACGTCGAGCGGGATGTCCGCGGCCGCGGCGACGTCGCTGCGCTCGTCCTGCGGCAGGCCCAGCCAGGCCGTCGACAGCGAGAGCAGCAAGGTCAGCAGCACCGGGATGATGCCGAAGGTGGACGCCGTGAAGATCGAGAACAGGCATCCCAGGATGAGCGCGGCGAACGCCAGTGGGAAGCGGTTGTTCGCCGACGCCAGGGCACTGGCGCGCGAGCGCGCCGCCGAATGCAGGCGGATGAACACGACGACGAACGGCAGCAGGTAGACCGTCAGGCCCACGAGACCGGCATCGAGCATGATCGCGACGTAGCTGTTGACGATGTCGATGATGCCTTCGCCCTGCTTGAGGCTCTGCATCTGCGCCGCGTAGTTGGGCACGCCCAGCCAGGGGCTCTGCTGGATCAGCGCGAGCGCGGTGTCGAGCAGTTCGCGGCGATATTCGATGGAGGCGATGTCCGCCTGTTCGGAGCCGAACATGGCGCCCAGCGCGGTCACCACCTGCTTGTCGGCGCCGGCCAGCTTGAGCCCGACGGCGACCAGCAGCAGCGCCACCACCAGCGACCGGAACGCCACCACGGACATCCTGCGCATCGCCACGAGCGCCAGCATCACCACCGCCAGGCCCAGCCACGGGCCGCGCGAGAACGTGGACACCTCGGCGATCAGGATGGCCGCGAACAGCGCCATCGCCGAGGGCCGCCGCCACTGCGCCCCCTTGAGCCAGTAGGCCACGCCGAAGCCGAACAGCAGGACGAACGCCAGGATGATGGGCTGCGGCGTGGTGGCTTGCACGCGAATCAGGCCGCCGCGCATGAGCGCGTAGGTCAGCTGCCATTGCACGTCGTAGATCGACTGCAGGCCCGAATAGAGGTTGTGCTGGAGCACGGTCTCGGTCACGCCGATGGCCGCGACGAACGCGATGCCGACCAGCAGATGGCCGCCCACGAACCGGATGTCCGCCATCGAGCGCACCCCGCGCGTGACGACGAAGTACGGCAGCAGCACGTCCAGCGTCGCCTCGACGACCATGCGGACCATCGTCGTGAAGGTGGAATGCGGCACCTGCAGCGCGAAGCGCAGCGCCTGGTAGCCGACGACCAGCAGGTCGATCCCCAGGAAGCTCGCGGCGCGCGGCGCCGACTTCCTGGCGACGATCTCGATCGCCGCCCAGGACAACAGCACGATGGCCGCGATGCGCCGGCTCTCCAGGTTGAGGACGTAGTTGATGCCGCCGAAGCCGCCCAGTTGCAGGTTGATCGGCGGGAGGATGCACGCGAACAGCAGGTACAGGCCGATCTTGCCGACGGGGCCGTGGCCGGTGACGCCGCCGCCGTACAGCGCGACGACGGCCACGGCGAGCAGGAAGACCGCCGGGTACACGCACAGGTACGACGCCAGGGCGCACAGCGCCACGAGGAACCAGACGCGCTTGTAGTCGTCGGGCGTGAACAGCTCGGAGAACGCCGACCTGAACACGTACGCCGCCAGGCCGATGACGACCAGGACGACAGCTAGGAGCTTCAGCGCATAGACCACGGAACGGTTTCCTCGGATCGCAGATCCATCACCTCGAGAAGTGGACGTCTGTCACGCCAACGAAGCGCCTGGGCGCGTCGGCATTCTAGACAATCGGCCTGCCCCCGGGCCCAGCGAGGCGCACCCACGAATCGACGCTCCGCTAAACTGGCCGATGGCCGTTTCGCGCGAGCGAACGTCGGAGCATGACGCTGTGCGCGGTGGCGCGCCTTTTGCTCACAGGCAGCGCGTGACGCGCCGCCGGGGAGTCGGCTCGCCATGGCAATTCCGAGGCCCGACACGCGCCCGATCCCGCTTCCAAGCCGAGGCGGGCCGGTGCCGCGACCGTCGCCGGCCGCCGCTTTCGCACCGCTCGAGACCCTGCGCTCGGCAAAAAGGACAAGGAACCGACCTCGATGCTGAGAGTCCTCATCGCCACCGAACACGCATCGGCCCGATTCGGCGGCGAGGCTGCATTGCCCCTGCACTATTTCCGCGTCATGCGCATGCGCGGCATCGACGTGCGGATGATCACCCACGCGCGGGTGCGCGACGAACTGTCGAGCAAGTTCCCCGAGGACGGCGACCGCATCTTCTACATCGAGGACACGCGCGTGCACCGCCTGATGTGGCGCCTCGGGCGCTTCCTGCCCGATCGCCTGGCCTACATCACGACGGGCTTCGTGTCGCGCGTGGTCACCCAGGTGTCGCAGCGCAGGCTCGCGCGCGAGCTGGTGGCGCGCCACGGCATCCACGTGGTGCACCAGCCGATGCCGGTGTCGCCGCGCGAACCCTCGCTGCTGTTCGGCCTGGGCGCGCCGGTGGTGATCGGCCCGCTGAACGGCAACATGGAATTCCCGCTGGCGTTCCGCACGAAGTCGGAATCGCGCCTGGCCTTCATCGAAGGGATCGGGCGCCGGTTCTCCGAGAGCCTGAACGCGCTGATGCCCGGCAAGCGGCGCGCGGCCGCCATCATGGTGGCCAACGAGCGCACGCGCCGCGCGTTGCCCGGCAAGTTGCAGGGCGAAGTGCTCGTCATCCCCGAGAACGGCGTCGATCTCGCACTCTGGCGCGAGCGCGCGCCGGTGCCGCGGGAGACGTCGACGCCGCGCGACGTGGTCCAGATGACGTTCATGGGACGCCTGATCAGCCTCAAGGCGGTCGACCTGCTCATGATCGCGTTCTCCCGGGCGAAGGCCGAGGCGCCGATGTCGCTGACCATCCTCGGCGACGGCGAGCAAGGCGCCCCGCTGCGCGCGCTCGCACGCGACCTGGGCATCCTGGGCGACCAGCCGGGCCAGGCCGGCCAGGTGTTCTTCGCCGGCTGGAAGACCCAGGCCGAATGCGCGGAGCACCTGCGCCAGAGCGACATCCTGCTGCTGCCCAGCCTGCGCGAGTGCGGCGGCGCCGTGGTGCTCGAGGCGATGGCGTGCAGGCTGCCGGTCATCGCGTCCGCCTGGGGCGGCCCGCTCGACTACCTGGACGAGCGCACCGGCATCCTGGTGCCGCCCACCACGCGCGACGAGTTCATCGCCGGCCTCGCGGCCGCGATGACGCGGCTGGCGACGTCGCCGGAGCTGCGGCGCAGCATGGGCGACGCGGCGCGCGCCCGCATCGAGGCGGAGTTCGACTGGGATCGCAAGGTCGACACCATCCTCGACCTGTACGCGCGGGCCTCCGGCGTCGCCGCGTAGGGTCAGCGTCCCGCGAAGTGGTGCGGGAACGCCAGGCGCACCAGCAGCGAGATCACCTCGCCCACGGCCAGCCCGCCCACCACGCACGGCACCAGCAGGGCCTCGGCACGCCACGACCAGGCGTGCTCCTGCCGCTTGAACCAGATGGCCAGCGGCCAGGCCGCGTACTGCGACAGGGCCACGCCCGCCACGGCGCCGACGACGCCGAAGAAATGGCGTCCCAGCACCAGTCCGGCCACCAGCGCGACCAGGCGCAGCAGGTTGGCATAGGCCTGGTACTTCGTCTTGTTGACGGCCATGTAGCCGACCTCGACCACCAGGTAGCGCACGCCGATGACGCCCGCCGACAGCAGCATCACCATCCAGCCGGCGTCGTGGTAGCGCGGGTCGTAGATCAGGTCGATCAGCGTCTGTGCCGCCATGATCAGCACGGCCGACGGGAAGACGATCATCGCGTCGTAGCCCCACTGGAAGCGCTCGAAGGTCTTGGGCAGTTCCCGCGGCCGTTCGCGATGCACCTCGGACAGCGCCGGGAAGACGATGCTGTTGCACACCGCATTGGCGATGTTCTGCAGCACGCCGGCCATGATCGCGGCGATCGAGTAGAGGCCGAACTCCCGGATCGTGACCAGGCCACCGAGCAGCACGCGGTCGCCGTTGGCCGCCAGGAAGCCCATGATCGACGACAGGATGATCCACTTGGCATGGCCCATCAGCTCCTGCACCGCGCTGCGTTCCATCCGGAAGCGCACGGCGTGTCCCGGCAGCATCGTGTAGCTCAGCACGCACCGGGTCGCGCCCGCGACGATCGCGCCGGCGGTCATCGCCCAGATGGTGTGCCACGTCCACGCGACGGCGATCATCGCCCCGGCGGACATCACCTGCGAGATCAGCTCGATCTTGGTCACCGTGTGCATGTGCATCTGGCGACGCGCCTGGATGATGCGGATGGACTCGCACCCCTGCAGCACGAGCACGACCGCGAAGGTGGCGATCAGGTAGGGCAGGCGCTCGTCGGCATAGACGGTGCCGGCCCGGAACAGGCCCAGGTGGCGCACCAGCGCGACGACGACGGCCGCCGCGACGGTGGCCAGGGCCAGGCACTGGTTGCGGATGAACTGGATGGTCCATGCCGTGTCGAGGAACGCCGGATCGGTGCCACGCGGACTCAGCACGGTGCTGCGCGCCACGCCGAGGTCGCTGAACAGCGCCAGCGCCGTCGCGAGCGTGTAGACGACCGCCATCAGGCCGAAGGCGTCGGGAAACAGCAACCGGGCCACGATGACGTTGGTGCCCAGGCGCAGCGCCTGCGACACCGCCTGGCCGCCGAGGATCCAGGATCCGGCGCGCAGGACGCGCGCCTTCATGCCAGCGGGCTTGACCGCCGGCGCCGCGACGTCGGCGCTCATCGCGTGCCCGCCCGACCGAGCCCGGTCGCCCACGCCGTGCGCCAGGTGGCGCGCATGTGCGCGAACAGGTCGCCGATGCGCCGGAAGCCGCGCGCCTTCAGGACGGCCTTGGCCACCAGGATGAGGTCGGCCAGCGCGTCGAGCACCAGGTGCGACAGCGCGCCGCCCACGCCGTGGTGCTTGCGGAAATACAGGAACGCGCTCTCGATCTGCAGCGCCTCGAGCTGGCGCCCGGACTTGCTGATGGCCCCGTCGGACTTGGCGCTCTCGCCACCCAGGTGGATGACGTCCACGTGCGGCCAGAAGATCACCTTCCAGCCCGCGTTCTTGACCTCGCGGCAATGATCCACCTCTTCGAAGTACAGGAAGAAGCGCGGGTCGAACAGGCCCACCTGGTCCAGCGCCTCGCGCCGGATCAGGTAGTAGCAGCCCGGCACCCAGTCGCACTCCTGCGTCTCGCGGTGGTCCCACTGCTCGTCGTCCACCATGCGCGGGCTGCCGAAGCGGCGTGTCAGCCCGGCGCGCGCCCAGAACGAGTTCAGCGGCGTGGGAAAGTATCGGCAGCCGGGTTGCGGCTCGCCGTCGCGGCCCACCAGGCGCACGCCGAGGACGCCGCACTCGGGATGGTCGTCCATGAAGGCCAGCGGCCCGACGAGGGCGTCCGGCGGCACGAAGGCATCGGTGTTGAGCAGCAGCAGGTAGCGGCCGGCGACCTGGTCGCGCGCGAGGTTGTTGGCGCGTCCGAATCCGACGTTCTGCGCCGACCGGATCAGCGTGACGTTCGGATAGTTCTGCTGCAGGAATTCCGCGGAGCCGTCCCGCGAGGCGTTGTCGACGACGATGACCTCGCCGCCGCCCACCCGGGCGAGTGCGAGATCCAGCGCGTCGAGGCACGGTGTCAGCAGCGCCTTGGTGTTGTAGCTGACGAGAAGCGTCGTGAGAGTGGCGGAAGGATGCGGCATGGGATCGATCGACGCGGTTGGCGCATCGCCTGCGCGCGACTGGGCAAGGCGCGGACCAGCTCGACGGTCAGGCGCTGGATGTCTTCGTGCGCGCGGGCCGAGCGGGAACGCCAGAAGCAGTGCGGCCTCCCGGAGGAGGCCACACAGTTTAGACGAGGTCGTCGCGCGGGATCAGCAGCCCGACCACCAGCAGCTCACGGTGTCGCGAGCCTTGGCCACCGCGGACCATTTGGCGGCGGTGGTGTCGAACATGTTCTCCTTCAGGCCCCACATGCCGTACTTGCTGGGCGTGGCGACGTCGTCGTACAGCATGAACGTCTGGCCACCGGACGCCTGCCAGTCGGCGAGCATGCGGGTGTAGGCGGCGCCCATGCGCGCATCGCGGTTCGCGTTGGTGAACAGCGTCACCAGCGAGGTGTCGGTGTCGCCGCCCGGGGGCACGAGGCCCTGGCCGCCTTCGTAGGCCCACAGCGGGATGCCGAACTTGTCGGCGATGGCCTTGTTGGCGGTCATCCACGAGTGGATCTGGGCCAGCGAGCCGCCCGGCACCGCGCTGCCGCCGGCCACCAGGGGCGCGACCACGGAGGTGGTGCCTTCGGAGCCCATGATCTCGTTGAACAGCTGGCCCAGGCCGCCGTCCGCGGCGGTGTACCAGGTCGACACCGTGGTGCGCAGCTTGGTGGTGCCGACGTAGCTGCCGAAGTACGGCGCGATCGCCAGCACGTCGATGGACTTGCCGCAGGCCTGGCCCAGCGTCTTGGCGGCGACGGTGCAGTTCAGGACGCCGTTGGCCGAGCCGGTGGACGCGGCCTGGGTGTTGGCCACGCAGCGCACGCGGTTCTTGTCGGCGCCGAACTGCGTCTTGATGATGCCGCACACCTGCACGAGGCGGTTGGCATACCAGTTCGACTGCAGCAGGTACGGATCGGTCTTGGCTGCGACCTCGGCGGGCCAGGCGGCCTGCGCCTGGTCGTACATCCAGTGCGTGGCGGGGAACGCGTAGTTCCACGGCTCGTTGGAGTACTCGACGTCGATCGACAGGTTGCTGGCCAGCTTCTGGTGGATGGCGGTGGCCATCTGCTTGACATAGTCGTCGGTGGCGTGCGTGGGCACGTTGATCCAGGCGTCGACGTTGGCGGTGTTGGCCAGGCTGACGATCTGCTCGATCGGCACGCCCGCCGGGGTGTTCCACGAACGGGCCGTCGGGATCGTGCGCTGCGACCAGTCGGTGACCGCCGACGTGTTGGTGCGCTGCCAGTCCATGAAGCGCGCCGCGCGGAAGCCCTTGAGCTCGGTCAGCAGCGCCGGGTGCCAGATCTGGCCCGCGGGGAAGTTCTCGAACGCGACGAACGCGCCCGTGGCGCTGGTGCAGGACGCGGCGCTCGCGGCGTAGGTCGTCAGGTCGTTCGCGCACGCGCCGCCGGGCGGGTACACGCGCACGTTGCGCAGGTAGTTGCCGGGCGTCGTGGCGGTGATCGCCATGATCAGGCCGGAGGTGTTGGTGTTGACGACGTCGATGACGTCGCGACCGGCCGTGGACTTGGCGGCGTTCTTGGTGGCGACGCCGCTGTAGGTGAGCGTGCCCGCGCCGTCGTAGCGGACGACGTACTGGCCGGCCTGCTGCCAGCCGCCGCTCAGGATGACGGTGCCGACCGAGCGGTACTTGACCGTGGCGTCGTCGGCGGCCGGCAGCGAGCGCGGCCAGCCGTCGGCGTCGAGGTCGAGGTGCGACTCTTCCAGGGTGTCCCACGTGCTGGCGCCCGTGGCGAAGTTCTTGCAGGACGCGCCGCCCGTGCCGTACGGGTTGCACTGCGTCAGCCAGGCGTTGGCCTTCTTCATCAGGTCGATCGTGGGCACGATCGGCGCGTAGTAGTCGAGGCTGCTCAGGTTCAGGCCCAGGGCCGAGCGCGTGCCGTGCGACGCGCTGGTGCTGCCGCCGGAGCCCACGCTGGTGGCGGTGCTGCCGGAGGTCGACGCCGAGGTCGTGCTCGCCGTGGTGCCCACCAGGCCGATGGACGATTGCGCCACCGAAGCCACGGACGCGGTGTCGTCGGCCGAGGCCACGGTGGTGTTGGCGGTGCTGTCGGTGCCGGTGGCCGTCGTGCTCGACGGCGCGGCGTCGCTGCCCGCGGCGGCGCCGCTCTGGGAAACCGAGGCCGTGGTGCCGGCGGACGAGGTGCCGGACGTGGTGGAAGCGGTGGACGTGCCGGACGAGTTGTTGCTGGAATCGACGGCAGCGGCGCTGCCGGTCGTGGAAACGGGCGCATCTTCGGAGTTGCCGCCCCCGCCGCCACACGCGCTGACCAGCGCCCCCACGGCAAGCGCCAGGGCAGAGTGGCGAGCCGCATTCACAAATTCAAAAGCCATTTCGGTTACCGGAGTCGGGACAAGCCGCAGCCAATCCTCGTCAACGGCGAACCCCGATGACACGTGCTGCGATGCACGTTCTATCGGCGAGCTCAGGGACGTAAGTGAATGCAAATAGCAAGGGAATGCAACGTCACATCCACTGACCTGGAGACCGGGTCTGGATGTGATGCCACCTGCGTTCGCATGAGGCTGCGCGACGGACGCAACCATACCGGTACCCGGTATCGGGCACAACGCGGCGAGTGTGACCAAAAGCATCGCCGAGAAACCGGCGAATGCGGTGCTTTTCACGCGCATCTGGCTCGATCCGGCTAGGAGAGCCCGACGAGTTGGCGGCGCGCGGCCGGTGTCATCGCATGCACCATGTCACGAATGAAATCGGTCTGGGTCGCGAAGCCGGCCGCGGAATCGCGACCCTGCGTCGACACGCGAAACAGCAGCCCGTCGACGATCTCGCCGCGCAGACCGTGACGGATTTCCGAAATCTTGCGATCGAGACCGCTCAAGCTTTGCTTGTCGCCGACGATGGTCCAATAGGTGACGGGCTCGTAGCGCCCGATCGCCAGCTGCTGCGTTTCCAGGCGCCGCACGCGCACGTCCCCTTCGGGCAGTTCGATCTGCCCGACGCGGCTGCTCTTGACCTGGAAGCCCTGCGCCGGGTAGCACACCTCGGGGTAGTGCAGCTGCACGTCGTCGTCGGCCTGGTCGGCGCCGTACGACACGTTGAGCATCACGCTGCGGCCCTGGTCGTCCACGTAGACGCGCTGCACCATCTGGTTGTAGAGCTTGTTGAGCAGCGCCTCGGTCTGCGGATCGACGATGCCGCCGGCGGCGCGGTTGTCCACGCGCCAGGTGCCGAAGGTGGACGGCACGAGGTCGTCGAGCTTGAACGGGCCGCGCATCTGCGACATGCGCCGGGTGGGCACCATGGCGCGGCCGCCGGCGCTCGCGGCGATCATCAGGACGGCCGCGATCGCGGCGCGGCGCGTGAGCTTCGGTTCAGGCATCCTGCAGCCCCGGGGTCGTGCGCAGCGCCAGCCAGCGCAGGCCGCTGTCGGCGGCGATGATGAACACCAGCGCGGTCATGAACAGCACCATGCCTGCGCCTTCGTGCAGGAAGCCCTGGCCGGCCTCGTCGCCGAAGTGGTAGGTGATGAGCGCCAGCACGATCACCCGGGTCACGTTGGCGGTGAACGAGATCGGCACGATGAGGATGGCCAGCACGATGTTGCGCATCAGCGAGGAATGCCGCACCACGTTCAGGTACAGCAGGCCCATGGCCTCGAGCGAGAACAGCGTGTGCAGGCCGGCGCAGGCGTCGGCCACGAGCAGCTGGTACTGGCCGATCTGCAGGATCACGCCGGTGCGGGCGATCGGGTAGTCGGCGGCGAACAGCAGCGACGTGGCGGCGCTGGACACCGCCAGCTTGACCGGCTGGGTGATCGCGTCGACGAAGGTGGCCGGCAGCGGCACCAGGAAGAACATGAAGAACAGCGCGAACGCGGCGGCCCGCAGCTGCGTCGACCCGCGCATCAGCAGCACCAGCCCGGGCAGCACGAACAGCGCCGACACCGTCTGCACGCTGAGGATGCGCTGCGAGCGGCCGAACGTGTAGAGCAGCAGGCCGGCCACGAGCAGCAGCCAGCCCCAGGCCGGCCGCGTGGGGCCGGCCGCCTCGTCGTCGATGCGCCGCCATTCGCGCCAGACCAGGAAGATGCAGATCGGCAGGACGACGATGCCCTGGCTCTGCTCCTGGCCCTGCGCGAACCAGATGTTGACGGCCAGGTCCCAGACCGTGGGGACGTACAGCGCCAGCAGGCCCACGGCGCAGACCCACCACGCGTGGGTCCGCGGCGCGGTCAGCCGTCGAACGAGGTCGTCCATCGAGCGGTCAGAGCTCGTTCATGATGACGCCCGCCAACCGCACCTGGCCGGCCTGCAGCGATCCCACGAGATCCTGCAGGCGCGACACCTTGTTGGCATCCTTGCGCGTGACCACCAGCGCGGAGCCGCAGCGCGAGGCGATCACCACGCCGTCGCTGCCGAAGCACGAGGCGGGGGTGTCGACGATCACGTGGTCGAACTTGATGGACACCTCGCGCAGCAGCATGCCGAACGACGGGCCCTCGACCAGCTCCAGCGGATTGGGCGGCTGCACGCCCACCGGGATCACGTACAGGTTGGGGATGCCCGGCACCGACTTGACGATGCCCTTGCCGCCGCGGCCCGAGAGCACGCCCGACAGGCCGGCGCCGCCGGGGACGCCGAAGACCTGGTCCAGCCGCGCGCCGCGCATGTCGGCGTCGATGACGACCACCTTGCCGCCCAGCTGGGCCAGCGCCACCGCGAGGTTGGCGCAGAAGTAGGTCTTGCCGTCACCGGAATCGGGGCTCACGACGGCGAGCGGGCGCCGCTGGCCCTTCTCGCTCTGCGTGCGCATCAGGATCTGGCTGCGGATCGCGCGGAACGCCTCGGCCTGGTGGCCGAACGGCTGGTTCAGCATCACCAGCTCGGGCGCCGCCTTGCGCGTCTCCTCGTCGGCGTAGGCGTACTTGAACTGCTGCGCCAACGCCTGCAGCACGTCCTCGGTGTCGGCCAGGCCGAGCGCGATCGCGGCTTCGCCGAAGCGCAGGTCGTTCTCGCGCTGGTAGCGCCCGATGCGGTCGAGGTCGTCGGCCGACAGGTTGCGGGCGTCCTGGATCAGTTCGCCGATGGCCTTGGTCTTGGCGGCACCGTCCGTCGGCTGGCCCTCGCCGAGGAGGAGGTCTGGCCCTTCCATCTTGCTCATGCTTGCCCTCTGTCTGGTGCTGGCAGGCGCCGTCCGGAGACGACGCGGTCCTGGATCATGGCCATCTGGCCCTTCAGGCGGCGGTTCATGCTCGGACTCGGCATGATCCCGATGACCGGCAGGCCGAGGAAGTCGAACGCGTCGGCGTTGGTGCGGATGCGCTTGTCGAACTGCTCCTGCAACAGCGCGGTGCCCAGGCCCACGACGATCGCGGCCGCGATGCCAAGCAGCAGCACCGCCGCGACCTTCGGCGACGACGGGTTGGACGGCGTCGTGGCCTGGCTGATGACCGTGGCGTTGCTCTGGCGGTTCTGGCTCTCGAGGTTGGTCTGGCTGGCGCGGTTGTAGACGAGGTCGTACGACTTCTGCGCGTTGTCGACGTCGCGCTGCAGCACGGCCACCTGGTCGCGCGTTTCCTTGAGCGCGAGCACCTTCTGGCGCTGGGCGTCCACGGCGGCCTGGATCTCGGCCTCGCGCGCATGGCTGACGCGCGCGTCGACGCCGATGGCGCCCGTGACGTCGCTGGTGGCGCGCGCGATCTTGCCGCGCAGCTCGTTGACGGCGGCGCGCGCCTCCTGCACCTGGGGGTGCCGGTCGCCATAGCGCGAGGACAGGTCCTGCAGCTTCAGCTCGGCGGCCGACAGGTCGCTCTTGAGCGCGCTGACGGTGCCATTGGCCAGCACGTCCTTGGAGCCGCCGGCCTGCGCCTGCAAGGTGGTCGCCTCGACGCGCGCCGTCTGGATCGCGACCAGCTCCTGCGTGAGCGCGGTGAGCCGGCTCATCTCGAGGTCGAACTTGTCGTCGCTGCCGATGATGCCCTTTTCCTTCTGGAACGCGGACAGCTTGCTCTGCGCGGTCTCCAGCGCGGTGCGTGCGTCCTTCTGCTGGTCGGTGAAGAAGCCGCTGTACTGCTTGGCGGGATCCACGCGCAGCTCGATGGACGTCTCCAGGTAGGCCTGCACGTACGCGTTGGCCACGGTGGAGGCGAAGTGCGGGTCGGCCGAGTGGTACGCGATGTTGATCACGTTGCTGCCCGGGGCGCTGACCTTGGGCTCGAGGCCGGCCTCGACGAGGTCGGTGAGCCACTCCTGGATGGTCAGGCCGCTCTTGGCCGAGGCCCAGGCCGAGCGCATGTCGGCCAGGTCGGCCAGCTTCAGGTTCTGCACCACGCGCTGGGCGACGCGGTCGCTGCGCAGGATCTCGATCTGCGTGTTGATCTGCGACGGCGTGATGCCGCCGTAGAGCATCGAGCTGACCGGGTCCGGCTTGATGTCGATGAGGATGGACGCGGTCGCGGTGTAGACCCGTGTCGCGAACACCAGGTACAGGACGGCCGCGGCGAGCACGACCGCGAAGCCGATGACGGCACTCAGCCATCGCGCTCGCAGGACCGCCAGGAAGTGGGACAGGTTCATGACCGGCCTCCCGAGATCAGAACAGGCTCTCGCGGACGAAGACCACGTCTCCGTCGCGCAGGGTGTCTTCCATGGACGGTTCGATCGTCTGCATCTTGCCGTCCGGGCCGCGGCGGGTCACCTTCAGGCCCTTGAGCGTGCCGCGCGGCGTGGCGCCGCCGCCGGCCGCCACCGCCTGCATCACGGTCATGCCGCGCTCCAGGCGCAGCGCGCCGGGGTGCTGGATCTCGCCGTACAGGTAGATCTGCGGCGCGCGGTCCACCCAGACGGTGTCGCCGGGGTTGATCACGACGTCCTCGGCCTGGTTGCCGGGCGAGAACAGGCGCGGCAGGTCGATCTCGTGGCGGTACGGGCGGCCGTCGCGGACGCCGGTGACGACGATGGTGTCGGAGCCGGCACCGGCCACCACGCCGCCGGCCAGCGCCAGCACCTCGGTCATGCGCATGCCCGTGAGGTCGAGCGGATAGCGGCCCGGCTTGCCGACCTGGCCCAGCACGTTGACCTGGTTGGCGCGCACCTGCGTCACCACGATCATGACCTGCGGGTCCTTGACGAAGTCGCGGCGCTTGAGCTCCGACGCGATGTGCTGCTCGGCGGCCGTGACCGTCAGGCCCGCCAGCTGCACGCGGCCGAGAAGCGGATAGCTGATCGCGCCGCCTTCGTTGACACGCGTCTCCATGCTCAGGTCCGGGCTCTGGTAGACGGTGATGCGGATCGTGTCGCCGGCCCCGATGCGCGACTGGTCGGCATCGGCGGGCCGCGCCACCGCGGCCTTGGCGGGTTGCGGCTGGGCCTGGGCGACCGGCGCGGCAAGCAGCATCGCGGCGGACAGGCCGAGGGACAGCGCGCAAGCCAGGCGGCGTGCAACGACGGGCGTGAACAGCTTGAGCATGGAAGTTTCCTTATTTCTTGGGCGCATCGGCCGTCGTCTGCGGCGGCAGCCGCACCTCGACCGACGACGCGGGCGTCGACGGCAGGCTGACGCGGACGCCCTGGGTCTGCGGAAGCGTCACTTGCACACCCGGGGTCGTCGTGGTCGGCAGGGTCACCTGGACGCCGGACGAGGTATTGGGCGCGGGCAACGTCACATGCGTGCCGTTTGACGCGGGAATCTGGGTCTGGGACTCGATGTCCTTGGTGGTGGCCAGCGCCGGACCGGACGCGGCGAGCGCGGCGTACTGCGGCGCGTAGTCGATCTTGGCGGCCGACTTCAGGGCCGCCATGTTGGCCTCGGTCACCTTGCGGCGCGCCTCGACGTTCAGGAACTGGCCGATGGCCTGCCGGGCGCGCTCGAAGGTCACCGGCTCGGAGACGCTGCTCTGGACGAACGTGACGTGCACCTGGTCGCCGGCCGAGATGACCAGTCCGTGGCCGTCCGGCGTGGCGGCCACCTGCCTGAGCGAGCTGAGCGGGATCTGCTCGGCGGCGTGCGTGCTCTGCTGGCCGCGGTACGGCGCGTTCTGCGCCTTGAACCAGGCCTCGATGTCGGCCGGCTGCTTGCCGCCCTCGACCATCGCGCGCAGCGTGGGAATCTGCGCCTCGGGCACGCGCGCGAGGTACTCCTGCAGCGTGTAGACGCGCCGATGCGAGAACAGCGCGTCGTTGCCGTCGAAATAGGCGTGCATCTGCGCGTCGGTGGGTGCCGGCACGGTGAGCGCGGCCTGCTCGACGTATGCGCGTGCGAGCACTTCGCGGCGGGCGGCCAGCAGGGCCTGCTCGGCGTCGGGCTGCTCGTCCATCTTGACCTTCTCGGCACGCTCGACGAGCAACTGCTCGTCGACCAGCTGGTCCAACACCTTGCGGCCCGCCGCGTCCATCTGGTCGGCGCGCAGCCCGCGTTCGCGCTGCAGGCGGTAGTTGATCTGGCTGATCGTGATCTCGGTGCCATCGACGCGCGCCGCCGACTGCGTCGCGCTCTTCTTGTGGCCCGAGCAGGCCGCCAGCAGCAGCGCGGCGCAGACGACGCCGGCCGTCCAGGCCGTGCGGCGCAGCAAGGTGCAGTTGTCGGTCATCGGATGGCTCCCCCTGGCTTTGCTGCTCTTGTCGATGCCGGCGCGCTTACACGCGGCCGATCGGCTGGTAGTCGATGCCGGCTTCCCGCACGACGCTCGGTTCGTACAGGTTGCGGCCGTCGAAGATCGCCGGCGTCTTCAGGGTGCCTGCGATGCGCGCGAAGTCGGGGCTGCGGAATTCCTTCCATTCGGTGACGATCGCCAGCGCGTCGGCGCCCACCAGCGCGGCGTCCGGGTTCTCGGCGTAGGCGATGCGCGGCTCGTCGCCGAAGATGCGGCGGGCCTCGTCCATCGCGACCGGGTCGTAGGCGGTGACGCTGGCGCCGCGTTCGAGCAGCTCCTTCACGAGGACGCGGCTGCTCGCCTCGCGCATGTCGTCGGTGTTCGGCTTGAACG
>OUNM011397755.1_pt1 | contig 24558 bp, 21 predicted proteins | sample 1769961 | NCBI WGS metagenome assembly OUNM01 (sample SAMEA3914820, study PRJEB12502) | metagenome | biome: forest; material: soil | place: USA | collected 2012-03-12 | depth 0.3 m | reverse complement strand
TCGATCCCGTTCATCACGGGCATCATCACGTCGACGACCAGAACGTCGTGGTCGGGAGCCATCCGGAGCCCCTCTTTCCCGTTGGCCGCGATCGAAACGTCCAGCCCGGATTCCCGGAGCGCCTGCTCCAGCAATCCGGCCATCTCGGGCTCATCCTCGACTATTAAGACACGTGGTTTTCGGGCGATGGCTCTCTCCGGAATCCTAGAGGTACCTCACGGTCCAAGTCGCAAAGTTGGGAAACCGCTCAGCTTGGCCGTGTCAGACGGTCCGGACTGAGATTACATTCAGAATTCCCACGGCACCTTTACGGGCAGGGGTTAGATAAAAACGCCCTACGGCACCGGAAAATCCTCATGAGCATTCGCAGTATCACCACCCTCGCGGCCCTTGCCGTGGCAAGCCTCGTCATCGCCGCCCCCCATAAGATTTCCCCGGCCCAAGCCGCCAAGATCGCCCTCGCAAAGTATCACGGCAAGCTGCTCAAGACGCCCAAGCTCGAGCACGAAGACGGCGTCTGGCAGTACGAGGTCCTGGTCAAAGTCGGCAAGCTGACCAAGGAAGTAAACGTCAACGCCGATTCCGGCAAGATCGGCAGCGTCGAAAACACCTCCGCCGCCGAAGAGGCTAAGGAGGCGAAAGCGGAGAAGAGGGGCAAAGGGAAGAAGGAAAAGGGCGGCTAAACCAAAAAATGAGTGGCATGGGCTTCCAGCTCATGCCACTCTCGTCCGCAGGTCTTACTTCCCGACAACCACTACCGAGAACGAACCCGGAACCAACGGTCCGCGCCGCGGTCGTCCGCCTCCCGCCGCCGGAGCCGCCGGTGTCCCATACTCCGCCGCAATCAAGAGGATGTGGTTCGTCTTCGAGTCCAAAGTCAGCGTCTTCGCCCCGCGCGGAGTTTGCACGTTCTGCTCGACCACGAACGTCGTTGGGCTCGTCTCTTTTATCACCGTGAGGGTTCCGTCGCCCTGGGAACTGAACGCTTCCCGCGTCGACGGGTTGAAAGTCGCTCCGTCGGTTCCCGCGCCAATGGGCAGACTGGAAAGGATCTTCCCGTCGCGGGAGTCGAGCATCACCATCGTCTGCGGATCGTGGCAGGAAGCGAACAGGACGTGGTTTTTTACGTCGATTGCCAGACCGCCCGGCCCGCCGCCCTTTCCGCCGAGATCGTAGGTCCCGGTCAGCTTCATTGTCTTCGCATCCACCAGCGCGATCTTATCTTTGTCTTCGAGGTCTACATAGATGTGTCCCTTGCCGTCCGTAACCGCCTGCTCAGGCGCACCGCCCAGATCGATCGTGCCGAGAATCGAGCCGTCCTTCGCATCGATGACCGTCGCGTTCGGCGCACTGTGGCTGAACACGTAGATGCGATGGTTGAAAGGGTCGCTCAGAATCCCATCCGGTCGTCCCTCCACCGGGATCGTCTTGATCGGGGCCAGCGTCTTCGTATCCCACATCGCCACCGGGTTGCTCGACGAGAAACCATGGCCGGACGAAGTATCGACCGCCGCCCCGCGCGCGTTCGTGTTGGGGATTTCGCCGACCGGTTCCAAGGTATCGAGATTGAAGACGCTTACCCGCGCGCCCGCTCCACTGCGTGGAATGTAAAGCTTTCGACCGGCGCTATCTGCGTACACATAGTCAAAGCCGCCATCGCCGCCCTCCTTGACCGTTTTGATAACGGAGTAGAGGGCAGTCGTTTGGCCGATTACGACGGAAGCGGAGACCAGGGCGAAGGCGAGAAAAATCGATTTTGGAAGTCGGGGCATGGAAATCCTCCGGTCACAGGACCTGATAGCGGCTACGGGCGCCTCCTAAACCTTCGTTCCGGCAAAGCTGTTCGCTGAGCGTTTCTTCAACTTTCCTACGAAAATTGGGACGGAATTCGGAACGCTTCGATAATGAGTATTCGTATGGCGTCCTGACTCGAACTCTCCCTTCGCCATACTAATCGCGACCTGAGCCGATTCCAAGCTCTCTCTCGAGAGTTTGAAGGTTATCTAGAGATCATCCCCATGCGCATCCTGGCCGCCTTTTCGACCCTTGCGCTCTTGGCCATCGTGAGTTTCGCGAGCGCCCAGGGAACCTTGACTCCCTTGGAAACGGTTCATCGCGCCTTCGCTGGACGGGGGTCGATCGAGAGCGCGCGGCTCCACGTTCTAGAGGCGATGAGCGGTCGAAGTGCTGCTGGCGCCTACGGGGCGACGCGGCTGGAGGCCGGGTACGGCACGGCGGTCGACATTGGGGGCGGAGCGAATCTCCTTCTCGGTCAGCCCGTCGATCTCTTCGGAAGGTTTCGTGCGGCTCGTCGGCAAGGGGATGCCGAGGTGGCGACGGCCCGGGCCGCCTTGCGCCAATCGGCGCTGGATGTCCAGCAGGAGGCGCTGACCGCCTACGCGCAACTGGCGTCGGCTCAGCGGCTTCTTCGATCTGCGGGGCAACAGCTCGATATTGCGCAGGCTCTTCAGACCGCTACCCGTAAGCGCGTTGAGGCACAGGCTCTGCCGGAGATTCAAAACCTCCGGGCCGATTTGGAAGTTGAGCGGGTCCGGCAGTTGGTGAACGACCGAACTTCCGCTGTCGAAGCCGCGCGCGTTCGTCTGGCCGGAGCATTGGGGACGGCGCCGCCGGATGGTGAGGCCGCCGATGCGATCGATGCAGATGCGGTTCCCGCCAAAGATCTCCAGACGACCCGACCGGAGTTGCAGACCCTTTTCGCCTCCGTCGCCCAGGCGGATGCCGATCTTAAGGTGGCCCGGCAGGGGTTGCTTCCCGATTTCGAGATTCAGGCGGGAAAGAACACGCTGAACGACTTCGACAATCGGGATTACGGCATCCGTCTTCAGCTGAACGTGCCGCTTTGGGATCACGGGGCGACGCGCGAGCGCGGTCGGGCGGCGAGCGCCCGGAAGTCGTCGGCGCGACTGCTTCTCGCCGACCGGCTCCAGGCGGCCACCCGGGATGTGGAAGCCAGCCGAATCGATCTGGAGGCCGCTAAGCGATCGGTTACCGGGTACCGGAAACTCGTCGATGGAGCACAGACGCTGCTTCAGAAAACCCAGCGGGGATTCGAGCTGGGCGCAAATACGTTGATCGATGTTCTCGACTCCCGCACCGCCCTCTCCGATGCGCAGGAACTGCTCATCGCCGCCCAACTTCGCCGCGATCTGGCCGCCGAAGCGCTTCTCCGGGCGCAAGGTCTTCTTTTGGAGGAACCCAAGTGAAACGCTCCGCTTTCTTTATCTTCGCCGTGCTCCTTGGCGGCTGCTCTTCCAAGGCCCCGGTCGCCGAAGAAAAGGCCGAGGAGACTCCGCCCGCATCGGTGAGCGTCGCCCGAGCCACGCAACAAGACGTGCGCGACACGCTCTCGATTGACGGAAGCTTTGCCCTGCCGGAGGGCCGTTCGACCAAGCTTGCCGCGTCGACCGCCGGCCGATTGGTCAAAGTCATCGTCAAGGAAGGCGACACCGTGAAAGCCGGGCAGTTGGTCGCCACCATCGATACCCGCGTCCTCGCGGCCCAAAATCAAAGCGCCTCCTCTGCGGCGGCTGCGGCAAGCGCGACCTCACGACAGTCCGACCTCGCGCTCAAAGCTGCTCAAGCCGATCAGCAGGCGGGCGTTCAGGCTGCGCAATTGGCGCTTGAAGTGGCAGCGGATGAGCGGGCGGCCAACATCGCTCAGGCCCAAACCGAATATGATCGCCTCCAAGCGGGTGCGCGTCCCGAAGAGATTGCGCAGGCGGAGCAGACGCTTGCCCAAGCCCGTATCAATCGCGACTCGGCGAAGGCTCAAGCGGACCGGGACGCCAAACTTCTTGCGGAAGGCTACGTTTCCGGGCAGCAGGCGGAAGCTTCAAAGTCGGCTTATGCGGTCGCCGATTCCGGAGTGAAGCAGGCTCAAGCCGCCCTCGATCTCCTGCGCGCCGGGACTAGGAAAGAGGAGTTGAAGGCGAGCGCGCTCCGGCTCCGCGATGCCCACTCGTTGGGAGACAAGCGGGTCGCCCAAGCTCGCGCCGCTTTGGCTCAAGCTCGCCAAGGCGCCCTGACCGTCGCCGCCAAAGCCCAAGAGACGCTGGCGAATCGATTATCGGCCGCTCAAAAGCAGGCCGACGCCGTCGCCGCTGGTGCGGCACTCGCGACGAGCGAGGTGAGAAGTTCACTTTCGGGCACCGTTGTCCGCCGGTTCTTGAATCCCGGAGATACCGCCGATCCGGCGGTCCCTATTTTGGAGATCGCCTCCGCGGGAGCCACCGTCGATTTCGTGGGAAGCGTCTCTCCGGCCGATGCCTCCACGCTCTCCGTGGGCATGGCGGTGCTTCTGCCTCACCAATCTGGACGTATTGTCTCTATCGGGCAGGCTGACCCTGGCTCGGGTCTGGTCGCCATCCGCGCCAAGTGCTCCGGTACCGCTCCCGCGGGGGCGTTCGTGACCGCTCGGGTCGTCCGTTCGACGTTTGCCAAAGCCACCGCTGTTCCCGCCGCCGCGGTTCTTTCCCATGAAGGGAAAGATGTTGTATTTGTGGTGAGAGACGGGGTGGCGCACCAGACCGAAGTCACGCTTGGCCCGGAAGAAGATGGCGTCATCGCCATCCGTAAGGGACTTGCCCCGGGTGAGACCGTTGTTCTTACGGGCGGCCACGAGCTCTCGGACGGCGCGAAGGTCGAACCGGCGAAGGCGGAAAAGTGAGCCTCACCGCCTGGGCAATCCGAAACTCCCGGCCCATCGTCTTCCTCACCGCCGTGCTCTGCCTCATCGGCGCGGTGATCTACGGCAGCCTTCCCGTCTCGATCCTGCCGGACGTCACCTTCCCTCGCGTCGTCGTCATCGCGTCGGCCGGTGACCGTCCCACAAAGAACGTCGAGATCTCGATCGCCCGCCCCATCGAAGAGGCCGTCGCGATCATTCCCGGCGTCTCGCGCGTCCGCTCTACCACCCAGCGGGGCTCGACCGAAATCTCGATCGACTTCGCGCCGAGCACCGACATCGTCGCCGCCGAACAGTTTGTCAACGCCAAAGTTAACGAAGTCCGGCCGCTGATTCCACCCGAGACGGAGACCGAAGTCGAGCGGATGAACGCCACCGTCTTCCCCGTCGTCGGCCTCACCCTGAACTCAAAATCGCTTTCCCAGACCGAGCTCTGGAGCCTAGCGCAGTACACGCTTCGCCCCCGGCTCTCCCGCGTTCCCGGCGTGGCTCGCGTCGTCGTCCAAGGCGGACGTCCCCCCGAGATCGCCGTGACCGTCCGCCCGGCCGCCCTTGCCGCCTTCGGCCTTTCCACCGCCGATGTGGTTCAGGCGATCACTGCCACCAACGCCGTTCACGCCGTCGGGCGGCTCGATCGCCGGTTCCAACAGTTCCAGGTGACCGTCTCCGGCGAGATCACTTCGCCCAAACAGATCGGCGAAATCGTGGTCGCCCAGAAGAGCGGAACCCCCATCCGCGTTCGGCAAGTTGCCGATGTAAGCGATTCGACCGAGGACCGGACTACCGTCGTCTCTGCGAACGGCAGTGAGTCCGTCCTCCTCAACCTCATCCGCCAGCCCTCCGCGAATTCGGTGGCGATGGTCGAAGCGGTCAAGGCGGAGCTCAAAACACTTCAAAGCCAACTCCCCGCCGACGTAAAAGTTGCTACGTTCTACGATCAGTCGGTCCTAATTCGGGACGCGGTGGGCAGCGTGCGTGACGCGGTCGTAATCGGCGCGGTGCTCTCCGTCGTCGTCCTGATGCTCTTTCTAGGCAACGTGCGGGCCACCCTCGTGACGGCCGCCATTATCCCGACGACGCTGCTCATCACCTTCATCCTCATGAAGGTGAGCGGCCTCACCCTCAACCTCATGACTCTTGGGGCCTTGGCGGTGGGCATTGGTCTCGTGATTGACGATGCCATCGTCGTCGTCGAGAGCGTTTTCCAGAATATGGAGGGCTCGGAGTCTGTCGCGGAGGCGGTTCGACGGGCCGCCTCGCAGATCGCGGCGCCCATGGTCTCCTCGACCCTGACTACCGTCGTGGTCTTCCTCCCCCTCTCGTTCCTGGAGGGTGTGGCCGGGGCCTTCTTCTCCGCTTTGGCGCTCACCCTTTCCATCGCCCTGATGGTTTCCCTCGTCCTGGCCCTTTGCGTCAGCCCAACTCTCTGCGCCACCTTCCTCCGGCCCGGCGTCGGCAAGGAAGGGAGTATCTTTCGGGGGTTTCTCCACGGCTACGTCCAGGTGCTCCGCGGGCTTCTGCGCCGGAAATGGATGGTTGTTCCGATCGTCGCCGCCACCCTTTTCGGTATCTGGAGCTTAGCGTCGAAGCTGGAAACCGGATTTATGCCTGCGATGGACGAAGGGGCTTTCGTGTTGGACTACCTGACTCCCCCGGGCACCTCGCTCACCGAGAGCGACCGACTCTTGCAGAAGATCGATCAAGTCCTCCTAAGCACTCCCGAGATTTCGACCTTCTCACGCCGAACCGGCACCGAGCTCGGCTTTTCCATCACCGAAAGCAACCGGGGCGACTACGCGGTGATGCTCAAAGATGGAAGCCGGAAGAACATCGAAGACGTCATGGCCGACGTTCGAAGCCGGGTTCAGGAGCAGGTGCCAGGAATGGACGTTGAGTTCATCCAGGTCCTCCAAGACCTCATCGGTGACCTAGCCGGCAACCCGAACCCCATCGAGGTAAAGCTCTTCGGCGAAGACAAGCCCCAAGTCGAGGCGATCGCCACCGACCTCGCCGAACGTCTCGGCAAGGTCAAAGGCCTGGTCGACTTAAAGTCCGGCCTGGTCGAGTCGGGTCCGGAAGTACGCTTAGAACTGGACCCGGGCATCACGGGACGCCTCGGCATGACCACCGAGAGTGTGACGGCCCAGGCAAACGCCGCGATGCTTGGCACCGTCGCCACCCAAGTCCTCTCCGGCGACCGGCAGATTCCGGTTCGTGTTCGGTTACCCCTCGGCGCCCGCTCGACGCTGGAAGAGATCCAGGACATCGGCATTCAGACCCTTTCCGGGCGGGTTCGCCTTAAGGATTTCGGGAAAATCGAACTCGTCCCGGGCGTAACCCAGTCTTCGCGCGAGGATCAACGCCGAGTCGTCTCGGTAACCGCCGGGCTTGAGGGAGTAGACCTTGGAACCGCGGTGGCCGGGGTGCAGAAGGCGCTCGCCGAAACAAAACTGCCGCCCGGCGTCAGCGCCGAAATCGCGGGCCAATTCCGCAGCCAGCAGGACTCGTTCCGCAACCTGGAATCGGTCCTCGGAGCGGCGGTTCTGCTCGTCTTCGTCGTCATGCTGTTCCAGTTCCGCTCCTTCCGGGCGCCGCTGGTGATCCTCATCTTGATGCCGCTCTCGCTGTTCGGCGCGGTGGTCGGTCTCTGGACGACCCACACCGCCCTGAACGTCTCCTCATTCATGGGCGTCGTGATGCTGGCCGGGATCGTCGTCAAGAACGGCATCCTCCTACTCGACCGGGCCCAAACCTCGATCGAACTAGGTTCGACCGTCGAGGACGCCCTGGTGGAAGCCGGCGAACATCGCCTCCGCCCTATCCTCATGACAACCCTCACCGCCATCCTCGGCCTTCTGCCGCTGGCGATGGGGCTTGGCGCGGGGGCCGAGATGCAGAAGCCGCTCGCGGTAGCGGTCGTGGGCGGACTAGCGTTCTCGACGTTCCTCACCCTACTGGTCGGACCGGTTCTCTACGCGTCTTTCGGAAAGGCCAAATAATCGACTCCCAGGCTTTCTTGGTGACAATCCCGTTGAGGGCATCGTCACCAAGAACAAGGAGTGAATAATCTACGCCAGCTCGACCGAACCGCCCGCAAAAGAGCGTTTCGGCGAATACAGCCAGTTGAAGATCGGCGAGGCCATGAGCGTCGTCAGGATCGCCATGATCGTCAGGATCGTGAAGAGCGTCGGGGTTATGACGCCCTGTTGGAGACCGATGTTGAGGATGATCAACTCCATCAGACCACGCGCATTCATTAACGTCCCAATCGCGCAGGCGTCCCGCCAAGACTGTCCGTCAAACCGCGCCGCCAAGGTACAGCCACCGAACTTGCCCAGCATTGCCGCCGCGCACAGAAGCAGGCAAACGCCCCACATGGCCGGGGTGTTGAGGAGCCCGATCTTGGTGTTCAGACCGGAATAGACGAAGAAGAACGGCAGGAACAGTCCAACCGCCGAAGGCTCGATCTTTGCCCGCAACTGCTCGGTAAACCGGCCCCGCGGCATGGCCGCGCCGATGATGAAAGCGCCGAAAACCGCGTAGATGCCAAGCGCATCGGTAATCCAAGCCCCCGCGAACAGGAACAGGAGGACCATTCCGAACATCTGCTGGCTCATCTCTTCACCCTCATTGATGCGTGCTCCAAACTGGGCCAACGCCTTTCGGCCGGCGGTCATCGTAAGGGTTGCGAAAATCACGCCCCCGGCGATGGCGAAGATCGCGTACTTGAGGTCGTGCTTGTACGAAGCCAGCACAACCGCCAAAAGTGCCCACGCCGTCGCGTCATCGGCCGCCCCTGCGCCAAGCGCCAGCACGCCCATCTCTGTCTTCGCGATTCCTCGCTCAACCAGAATGCGTGCCAGCATCGGGAAAGCCGTAATGCACATGGCCGCGCCCATGTAGAGCGCCCCTTCGCTCACCCCGACCTTCGGAGAGAACAACTCGGTATGGCCCGAGTTCATCAGCGTCACCGCAAGCCCCGCACCAAGCGCGAAAGGCAAGATGATGCCGGCAAGCGAAACGCTCACCGCGCCCTTTGCCCGCTTTGTCAGCAGTTCGAGATCGAACTCGGTGCCGACGAGAAACATGTACAACACAAGGCCCAACTGGGCGATGACGTACAGAACGCCCATCGATGGGTTGGGAAGCTTCCCCGCCGCGGTCACGATCTTTTCACTTGGGAAAAGCCATGCCTGGGCAAGCGGGAAGAAGGCGCCTAGTAGAGAGGGTCCGAGACAGACTCCCACGATCATCTCCATGACGACCTGGGTCTGCCCTAGGAAGCGTTTGCCAAGAAAGCCGATTACTCGGCAGGCGGTCAGAATCACTAGGATCTGAACCATAAATCGAAGCATCAGATCAACGTCGCTCATGATTGCTTCGATCAGTATAAGCGATGGCTCCGGTTTGCCCAAGCCATCGTCTCACCGCGTCACCCTGAAGGGGAATAACCGGTAAATCACGCCCGTACACTTATGATGGCGAGAGTCGATAAGCTGTGCGAACCGGGTTTTTGATTCCGAATGACAGAGCTGTTACAGTTGAAAGGGGTGGGAAAGCGATTCCTGGGCGTTGCCGCCCTGGACGGCGTGGACTTCGACCTTCGCGCCGGTGAGATCCACGCCTTGATGGGGGAGAACGGCGCGGGCAAAAGCACCCTGATCAAAACCATGACCGGGGTCTACATCCCGGACGCGGGCACCATCCATCTCGAAGGGGAACAGATCCTTGCCCGCACGCCCGACGCCGCGGTCAAACTCGGAATCTCTACCGTCTACCAGGAGGTCAATCTGGTCCCCAACCTCTCCGTCATGGAGAACCTCCTGCTCGGCCGAGAGCCAAAGGGCCCCTTTGGCATCCGATGGAGCGAACTCCGCAAACGGGCCGAAGCCGCCATCGCCCGCCTCGGCCTGACCATCGACGTCCGCGCCCCTCTCGGCAGTCTCTCCCTCGCGCTCCAGCAGATGGTCGCAATCGCTCGCGCCCTGGACGTCTCCGCCAAAGTCCTTATCCTGGACGAACCCACCTCCAGCCTCGACGCCGGTGAAGTCGAAAACCTGTTCACCGTGATCCGAAAGTTGCGGGAGGACGGTCTTGGCATCGTCTTCGTGACCCACTTCCTGGATCAGGTCTACGCCGTCTCCGACCGAATCACCGTTCTGCGCAACGGTCAAAAGGTCGGGACTTGGGAGGCCGCTTCCCTTTCCCGTCTCGATCTGGTCTCCCAGATGATCGGCCGCGACGCGTCCGCGCTTGAGCGCAGCGAAACCATCTCCGCCGAAGTGGCCACGGGAGACCCCATCGTGACCGCCCAGGATGTCGGCCGCCGAGGCGGTGTGTCGGGCGTCGATCTCGAGATCCGCCCGGGCGAGACCCTTGGATTAGCCGGGCTCCTCGGCTCCGGTCGAACCGAAACCGTCCAACTACTTTTCGGCATCGACCACCCAGACACCGGGAGCCTCCTGATCGACGGCAAACCGGCCAAGGGCCTCAAGCCTCGCTCCGCGATTCGCCAAGGCATCGGGTTCTGCTCGGAAGACCGAAAGCGGGAAGGCATCTTCCCCGAACTCAGCATCCGGGAAAATATCCTCATCCTTCACCAGGTCAAACAGGGCTGGTTCCGGCGCGTGCCCATGGCCAAGCAGAAAACGATGGCCCAAGATTTGGCCGGACAGCTCAAAGTCCAACCGCCCGATATCGAACGCCAGATCCAATTCCTCAGCGGCGGCAACCAGCAGAAAGCCCTTCTCGCCCGCTGGCTCGCCGTCGAGCCGCGCCTCCTCCTGCTCGACGAGCCGACCCGCGGGATCGACGTTGGCGCCAAGTTCGAAATCATGTCCCTCGTTGAGAATCTCCGCCAGGCGGGAAGATCGTTCGTTTTCGTCTCTTCGGAGTTGCCCGAAGTCGTCCGCTCCTCCACCAAGGTGCTCGTCATGCGCGACCGCCGCGCGATCCGAACCCTCGCCGGAAGCGAAATTTCCGAATCCGGCATCGTCAAGGAGATCGCGGGCGCTTGAAACGGCTTCCCAACTGGGCCTGGGCGGGCGTCGTGTTGCTGGGCGTTCTTCTCTTCAACGCCGCCTTCACGCCCGGCTTTTTCCACCTCTTCATGCGAGACGGCCGACTCCACGGCAGCCTCATCGACGTGCTTAACCGAGCTGCGCCGGTTGGGCTGCTGTCACTGGGAATGACGCTGGTGATCGCCACCGGCGGCGTCGATCTTTCCGTTGGCGCAGTCATGGCCATCGCCGGCACCGTCGCCGCCGGCCTCATCGCCCGCCCCGCAGGAACGCCTTTTGCGGGCGGCAAACCTGCTCCCGGCCTCGCGATCCCCTCCGCTCTTGTCGTCGCCCTCGGCTGCGGCCTCTTTAACGGCTTCCTGATCGCCTTCCTCGAGTTTCAACCGATCGTCGCGACCCTCCTCCTCATGGTCGCCGGTCGCGGCATTGCCCAGCTCCTGGCGAACGGGCAGATCGTCACCTTCGTTGATCCCAGTTTCGCCTTGATCGGTCGCGGGGCCATTCTGGCTTTGCCGAATCCGGTTTGGCTACTCCTCGCCGCACTGGCAGTCTTTGGGATCTTCACCCGCGCGACCGCGCTGGGTCTCTTTGTCGAGGCGACGGGAAGCAACCCCATTGCCGCCCGCTACGTGGGCATTGACGCGCGGGGAATCAAACTCGCGGTTTATGCGCTCTGCGGCCTCTGCGCCGGACTTGCCGGGTTAGTGGCGACGGCGGATATTCAGGGGGCAGACGCCAGCAACGCTGGGCTCTATCTTGAGCTCGACGCGATCCTGGCCGTAGCGGTGGGAGGCACCGCCCTTGCGGGAGGCCGCTTTTCACTGGCCGGGTCGCTTGTGGGCGCGCTGCTGATGCAGACCCTGACGACCACCATCCTGACCCGCGGGGTGGCTCCCGAGATCACCCTTGTTCTAAAGGCTGCCGTGGTAGTCGCAGTTTGTCTCTTGCAGGCGCCGAGCTTCCGAGAGTCGCTCTCCAACCGGTTCCGGAGGGTGGGCGCGTGAGGCGTTTCAATCTGCAGGAGAAGCTTCCCATCCTGATCACGGGCGGCGTGCTGCTCGCGCTTACCCTGGGTGCGGGGCTGCATTTCGACAAGTTTCTCACCCTGCGCGTCTTCATGAACCTGCTGGCGGACAACGCTTTTCTAGGCGTGGTCGCGGTGGGGATGACCTTCGTGATTCTCACGGGGGGGATCGACCTGTCGGTCGGTTCGATGGTCGGGCTTTCCAGCATCCTGGCCGCGACCCTCGTTCAGAAGGCTCACGTTCATCCGGTGATCGCGCTATCAATCCCGCTTTTGTGCGGCGTTGCCTTGGGGGCTTTTCACGGCTTCCTGATCTCGCGCTACAGCCTCCCGCCATTCCTGGTGACCCTAGCCGGACTCTTCTTCTGCCGTGGCGTAGCTCTGCGGATCAGTCAGGAGTCGATGCAGATCGACCATCCCTTCTTCACCGCGCTGACCGGCTGGTCGATTTCGCTTCCCGGCAAGGCGTCGCTCTCCGCGCCGCCGCTGATCTTCCTCTTTGTTCTCGTCGCGGGCATCGTGATTGCGCGGCAGACGGCCTATGGCCGAGCGGTCTACGCGGTGGGCGGCAACGCCGCTTCGGCGCGTCTAATGGGTTTGCCGGTCGGGCGGACGATTGTCTCGACCTATGTTTTGAGCGGGTTTTGCGCGGCGCTCGGAGGGGCGGTGTTTACGCTTTATACGTCGAGCGGAAATGCGGTTTCGGGCACCGGACTTGAGCTGGACGCCATCGCCGCGGTGGTCATCGGCGGGACGCTGTTGAGCGGCGGTTACGGTTCGGTTTTCGGGACGCTGTTGGGTGTGGCCATTCTTGGGGTGGTGCAGACGGCGATCACTTTCCAGGGGACGCTGAGCTCTTGGTGGAGCCGGATCGTGGTCGGGGTGCTGCTGTTGGCGTTCATGCTGGTGCAAAAGTCGATTGAGATCGCGGCGCGTCGTGGTCGATCTGGTTGATCATGACAAAGCCTGAGGCTCTCGAACGACTCATTAGAGATTTCCCGGCGGAGCCTCGCCCCAAAAAAACCGTCGCCGAATCTTTTCCGAACGACGAGTGCAGAGTGTTACAGAATCTTTTAGGAAGGCGCTCTTGGAGGCAAGTATCGAGCGCTCGGTACTTAGAAGCCGCCGAGGTCTCCGCATTCCTAACCGATGAAGGAGCTGTCTATTTCTTCCCGGCTTTTTGAGCGTCCTGCTTGAAGGAGAATCGGAGGAATCGACATGGTTGGAGATTTTTGTGTCTACCTGCTCGTCGCGCCTTGAATCTCGTTACCGGCCACTACTCACCGATCGGCAGTTAGAGACGATCGTCCAAGTCATGCGGCTTTTAGCCCGCGAGTATTCAAGTTTTGAACAACATCTGCCAGAAGACGAACGGACACGGGAACGGTTTTGGTGACCGCATATCTCAAGGCGACAGTGAGCCAGGTCGGTTGAGCCTCGTAGGACAAAGCATGATCGAAGCGGTTCTGCTCACCGGCGGACGAAGCGTTCGGATGGGCCGGGATAAGGCGAGTTTGCCGATCGAGGGTGAGCCGCAGGCGCTGCGCATCGTCCGGCTTCTCTCGGAGGTCGGTGTCCCGACGACCGGCTTAGGCAGGGAGCCGGTGGAGGGCGCCGCCTTCATCGCGGATGACGCACAAATCTCTGGCCCCTTGGACGCTCTCCGCCGCTTCCGTCCGTCCCAACCGCTCGTCTTCGTCCTCTCGTGCGATCTGCCCAGGTTCGATGCCCGGCTGGTAAACGTCCTCGCTGAACGCATCGAGGGTTTCGACGCGGTCGCTCCCTTCGTCGATGGCTTCCGGCAGCCACTCGTGGCTCTTTACCGAGCCGCTGCCTTCGACCGCATGTTGGACGCGGATTGTCCCATGACTTGGTTAAAGGGGCTGAATTATCGGTTGGTCGGCGAAGACGAACTACTTGAGGCCGGGGTTCATCCGGATGCGACCCGAGGGGCCAATACTCCCGAAGAGCTTTCGGCTTTGGTCGGTGAGCAGGCTTGATTTCGTTCGCCGAAGCGCGGTCCCGGATCCTCGGCAAGATCTCGCCTCTCCCCGCCGAATCGGTGCGACTCACCGATCTCCGAGATCGCGTCTTTGCCCACCCGATCACTTGCCCGTTCGATGTTCCGCAGTTCGATAACTCGCAGGTCGACGGCTACGCCCTCCTCGCCTCAGACCAAGGGCCACGGCGGATCGTTGGCGAATCGGCGGCGGGAGCTGGCACGACCCCTGCGGTTGGCTCGGGCGAGGCACTACGAATCTTCACCGGCGCGCCGTTGCCCTTTGGGGCGGACGCAGTGATCATGCAGGAGGACGCGCTTGTTCGGGACGGACTGGTCACTCCTGGCGAGCCGGTCGCTTCCGGGCAATTCATTCGCCGACGCGGCGAGGAGATCGAGTCCGGAACCGATTTCGATCTGACCGGGTCTCTGGCCACTCCCCCTCTGATCGGCCTCGCCGCATCGTTTGGTCTCTCCGAGGTCTCCGTTTTCGGGCGACCCAAGGCGGCCATCGTCGCGACCGGGGACGAGTTGGTGCGGGTGGGCGAACCGCTTGGGTCTGGCCAGATCTACGCCTCCAACCCGGAAGCCCTCCGATCGGCCCTCGAGTCGCTCGGCATCGAGGCGAGCATCCACTTGGTCTGCGATGATCGCGAGGCTACCAAAGCGGTTCTTGCTTCGGCGCTGGAGGCTTCGGACATCGTGATCACCGTGGGAGGGGTCTCGGTCGGCGACCACGACCATATCCGGCCCGCCCTGGCCTCGTTGGGCGTGGAGGAGGTGTTCTGGCGGGTCTCGATCAAGCCGGGCAAACCATTCTTTTTCGGCACTCTCGGTTCAAAACTCATCTTTGGCCTCCCCGGCAACCCGGTCTCCGCCCTCGTGACCTTCCATGTCCTGGTGCGGCCCGCTCTGCGGAAGCTCTTGGGACTTTCCGTTCCGGAGGAGGATTTGACGGCCCGACTCGCGACCCGCATCGAGCGAACGGACCTCCGGTACGAATTCCTCCGCGCCACCCTCGTGGGCGGTGAGGTCACCCCGGTTTCGAAACAAGGCTCCCACATGCAAACCGGCCTCGCTTTCGCTGACGCACTCCTTCACCTGCCCGAGGGGGTTGGGGTTTTTGAAGAAGGGGCGAGCGTGACGGTCACGCCGATTCGGTGGGGGTTGTAGGCCCAAGCATGTCGGGTGTGTTCCCCGTTTCTTGCTGACAATGCCCTGGGGGCCGCATTTCGAGATGGTTTTGGCCGCGAAAACGTTAGCCCCCGGGGCCTTCCTCGGCGTAACACCGCAAGTGAGCCCCGGGGGCTTGGGCCACAAAGATCAAGGACAGAACTCTTCGGCCCCCAAGGCATTGCCACCAAGAAGAGCAAGGCCCAGTCCGCAGCCTAAAAGGGGATACTTGTTTTTATGTTCGCCCACGTCATCGAGGTTTACGCTGCGGCGTCTCTTCGCGAGGCGTTCACCACTCTCGCCCATGAGTTCGAGACAAGCCACCCCGGGACGAGCGTTCACCTCACCTTCGCCGGCTCCCAGACCCTCGCCGCGCAGATCGCCAACGGGGCGCCTGCCGATGTCTTAGCCAGCGCCTCCGGTAAGAACCTCGAAAACCTAGCCTATGACCCGAAGACGCGAAAGGTGTTTGCGACCAATCGCCTTGTGGTCGCATCCTACGCAAGGAAGGTCGATCTGAAGGGGCTTTCGTCAGTTGAACGGCTGGTGTTGGCCGCACCGGCCGTTCCGGCGGGGGGCTATGCGGCAAAGGCGTTGGCCGATGCCGGCGCAAAGTACGGTGCGGTTTGGCTCGCCAAGGTTCGCAGGCTCGTCGTCTCGGAGGAGAACGACGTTCGGGCGGTGCTTGCGAAGGTCAAATTAGGCGAGGCGGACGCCGGAATCGTCTACGCCTCGGATGTCGTAGGCGCAGGAAAGGGGCTGTTTGTGACGCCGCTTCCCTCCGCTTTCCAGCCACGAATCGAATACCCGGTTGCGGTGCTCAACGCCGCTCCCGAGCCGAAGCTTGCGCGTGACTTCGTCGCGCTCCTTTGCTCGAAGAAAGGCCGGAAGGCGTTGAAGGAACAAGGGTTCGGGCCGCCTTGAAGCGGCTAGGGCTCTTTCTGCTCGCGCTTCCGCTCATCGTCTTCTTGGCGTTGCCAATCCTCGCGCTCATCATGCGGGCTCCATGGGCGGTCCCTTCCGGCGATGCCCTGACCGCCGTCGTGGTCAGCCTCAAGACCACGGCTCTCGCCACCCTTTTTATCCTTCTCTTCGGCACCCCACTTGCCTTCCTTCTGGGCCGAATCCGGCATCGCGGTTTCCTTGAAATCCTGGTCACCCTCCCCGCCGTCCTGCCTCCGGCGGCGGCGGGATTGGCGCTGCTGCTCGCTCTCGGGCGCAAAGGTCTCTTCCCTACCGGCCTCCCGTTTACGGCCGGAGCGGTCGTACTGGCCCAGGTCTACGTCGCCGTTCCCTTCTTTGTCCGTCCCCTCGCCGCCGCCTTCCGTGAGATTGCCCAGACGGTTGAAGAGGCGGCGATTCTGGACGGGGCGAGCCTCGGCGCGTTCTTCTGGCGCGTCGCCCTGCCCTTGACCAAACGGCCCCTCGCCGCTGCCCTCACCCTAGCCTGGGCCCGGGCCTTGGGCGAGTTCGGGGCCACCGCGCTCTTTGCCGGAAACCGGACCGGCGTGACCCAGACGCTTCCTTTGGCAATCTATCTCGGCTTCGAGACGGACATCGACGTGGCGGCGAGCCTTTCTCTCCTCCTCTTGGCGATCGCCGTCGGAGTGATCGCCGCCACCTTGCTGCTTCGCCGTAAGGAAGACGCGTAGAGCCACTCAAGTGTCGGCATTCGGCGTTGTTGTGCTCGCGGCGGGCGGGTCGGGGCGGATGGGACGGGCGAAACAGCTCCTCCCCTACCTCGGTCACACCCTCGTCGAGCATGCCGCCCGGACGGCGATTGCCTCCGGAGCCACCGAAGTTGTGGTGGTCGTCGGGGCCTACGCGGACGAGGTTCGTCAGCGACTTCGCAAACTCAAAGTCCGCGTCGTTCTCAATCGCGATTGGGAATCGGGCATGGGCAGCTCGATCGCCTGCGGCGTCGCCGCGCTGAGCGAAGCGGTCGACACCGCCGTGATCGCCCTCGGCGACCAGCCGCGGATCACTCCGGCCCACCTTCGCACTCTCGGGACCCGCGGCAGAGAGATCGTCGCCTCCTCGTACGACGGCGTCGTGGGTGCCCCCTGTGCGTTCGCCCGCAGCCAGTTTCCTCGCCTCATAAGCCTGACGGGCGACCAGGGAGCCCGCAGCCTCATTCGAAGCGAGAACGTCGAGACGATTCCCTTTGAGGCGGCCAACATCGACGTCGACACGCCCGAGGATTACCAACTCCTCGTTCCGGGGATCGACGATGAGATTTTTCCCGAGCCAGAAGAGACCTCCGATGCCCCGCGCGGGCCGCCCGTTGGGATGTGATTTGTCGTTTGTGGGCTGTGGTCTGAGATTCGGACTGCTTCCACCTGCGTATCCCATCGGCTCTTTCAATGGTCCACCGTAAATCAGCTTTCACCCTCATCGAGCTCCTCGTCGTTATCGCGATCATCGCCATCTTGGCGGCGATCCTTTTCCCTGTCTTCGCCCAGGCCAAAGAGGCCGCGAAGAAGACCCAATGTCTTAGCAATCTGAAGCAGGTCGGCCTTGCGATCAAGCTTTATCAGAACGACTACGACGATGTGAATCCGCGGCATCGAATGTGTCCCGATCTCGTCGCGGACCCCCTATGCTCCCTTGCCAGTCCGACGGTCTGGACGGGCGTTAACGAGGTCTGGTGGGCGCCATTCGACAACAGCGTCGCCCCGGATGCCAAGCCGCCCTATCCTCATTTCCAAGAAGGGTTTCTTCAGCCGTACTTCAAGAACTTCGAGATCTTCAAATGCCCGAGCGATCGTTCGTGGCAGGTCGGCTACGCCATGAGCTACATCTCCGGCGGGCCGATGGGCAAGCCGGGGAGCGCGGTGGAGAATCAGTCGGCGGTGCAGGTCTGGGATCACTCGAAAACGCCCGGTTGCGCGGACACCCGCGTTCTTCCTCCTCCCGGCGGCATCTGGAACCCGTTCCCTCCGGTTTCGGATACGGCTCACACCCACTATCCGGTGCGCCACCTTGGTGGTTTCAACACGCTTCGCGTGGACGGCAGCGCAAAGGCTCGGAAACCGAATTCGATGACAAACGCGGATTTCATCTCGGACGTATTGCCAACAAGTTAACACCCCGAACCGCTCGCCGCCCGCTACAATAACGATATGCCCACCGTTGACGTCCGCTATTTCGCGCTTTTTCGCGAAAGGGCGGGCGTCGACGGGGAGCAGATTGCGACGGACGCAAGCACGGTGGCCGATCTTTACTCTGAACTTGAACCTCGACTTGGACTTGCCTCGAACCTTGTTCGGGCCGCCGTGAATGGCGATTTTGTCCAGAATGACCACCCGCTCAGCGAAGGCGATGAAGTGGTTTTTGTCCCTCCGGTGGCCGGCGGTTGAGCCGGTTTCGTCTCGAAACGTCGCCGATTGAGGGCGAGTCGCTGCTGCCGCTGAACCTTGCTACGGGAGCGATTGCTACGTTTGAAGGCATCGTCCGCAACCACAACGAGGGCCGACCGGTTCGCCAGTTGGAGTACGAGGTCTATCCGGAACTGGCCCAGAAAGAGGGCGAGCGAATCGTTGCGGAAGCGATGGGACGCTTCCCGATCCTCGACGCGATTTGCATCCACCGGACCGGCGTTCTCGAACTGGGCGAAGTCGCGATTCGTGCCGAGGCGGCAGGGGCGCACCGGGGCGAGGCCTTTCGTGCGTGCGAATGGATCGTCGAAGAAGTGAAACGCCGTGTTCCGATTTGGAAGAAGGAACACTATGCCGACGGGGATTCCGGCTGGGTCAACGCGACCACTCCGGGTCAGGCCGAACTCACCGATGAGGCCTACTATGCCCGCCAACGGTTGGCCGTGGATCAATCGCGACTTGGCGAAGCGCGGGTTTTAGTAGTTGGCGCGGGCGGGCTCGGCTGCCCGGCCCTCCAATATCTGGCGGGGGCAGGCGTGGGGCACATCACCATTGTCGACCCGGATCGGGTGGAGGTCTCGAACCTTCATCGGCAGGTTCTTTTTGGGGTGGACGATCTCGGTATCTCGAAGGCGATCGCCGCGGCGAGACGCCTTCGCGCTTTGAATCCGTTGATTCAAATTGAGGCGATCGAGGCGACCCTCGACGCCCGAAACGCCTTCGAACTGGTCGATCGCCACGACTTGGTTCTCGATGGTACGGATCGGCTCGAGACGAAATTCCTGCTCAATCGAGTCTGTACGGGTTACCGAAAGCCCCTAATCGTCGCAAGCGTTCATCGGTTCGAAGGGCAGCTTCAGGTTGTGCGACCAGGAGAAGCCTGCCTGGCCTGCCTCTGGCCCGAGCCACCCCCCGATGGCTGTGTGGGGACCTGTGAAGAGGTCGGCATTCTCGGGGTCACTCCTGGTGTCCTCGGCACGATGCTCGCCGCCGAGGCCCTCAAGCTGCTTCTTGGATACCGCACCGTCGAAGGGGTGATGATGGTCGATCTGCTCCGCTCCGAGACGCGAGTTCTCCGGCTCCTCAAGAGCCCGAAGTGCCTCGTCTGCGGTAGCGAAAACCCCCTCTCAAGCATCTCGATCGACCCCGAACCGCTGGAACTGGATTCCGTCCCGTTGGAGGGGTATGAAGTGATCGACATTCGCGAGCCCCATGAAGTCGAGATGGAGCCCTCCGGATTCCGCAATCTTCCTCTGAGCGTCTGGCAATCGCCGACTTCGGAATTGCCGCTGCTGCTCGTTTGCGCGACCGGCCGACGAAGCCTCGATCTGACGAAGCGGCTAAGAACGGAAGGGGTTCGGGCCTACTCTTTGGCGGGCGGCGTGAAGCGGCACGTCAAGTAGGGCTAGCCGCCGATCTGGCTCATGCCGCGACCGACCGCTTTCTGGCCCTCGTGCAGAAAGTGCCGCTCCGGCTTTCGCGCGACGACGTGGATGAAAAGCTCCCTAAGCTCGTCGTCCGTCGCTCCAGAGCGAATCGCCGAGCGTAAATCCAACTCGCCGTCGCTCAGCAGACACGGCCTCAGGAATCCGTCGTGGGTCAGGCGAAGCCGGTTGCAGCCGGCGCAAAGGTCGTTTGAGATTTGGGAGATGAATCCAACCGTTCCCAGCCCTCCGGCTAACCGGAACGAGCGGGCCGGACCGTTGGTCCGAACCTCAGCTGGCTCCAAGACCCCGTGCGCCGCCTCGATTCGGGCGCGGATCTCGGGGATCCCCACCGACATCCGGCGCATCGCCGCGTCGCTCAACATATCGCCGGGCGCCTGACGGAGCTGAAGCAACCCCGCCCCCCCGTGCGGTGCGAAAGCAGGCAACGAAGGCCCTTCATCCAGGCTCCACCGAAGCGGCATGAGTTCGATAAACCGAACGTGGACCGGCTCGCTTAGCGTCCATGCGGCGAAGTCCGCCGCCTCATCGTCGTTCACCCCGCGCATCGCGACGCAGTTGATCTTGATCGGCCCCAACCCGGCTTCCATGGCGGCGGCGATTCCCGCCATGACCGTGGCGCGCGAACCCCTCCGCGCAATCTCCACAAACCGGTCGTCCCTCAGCGTATCCAGGCTAACATTGACCCGGGTGACCCCCGCTGCCGCTAAGGTCGGAGCCTGCTCCGCCAGCAGATGGCCATTCGTTGTGAGAGAAATATCCTCTGCCCCCGCCTCGCGTGCCGCCCGGGCGATATCGGCCAGTCCCTTATGCAGCAGCGGTTCGCCCCCGGTGAGCCGAATCTTTCGCATTCCCAACGAAGCCGCCACCTGCACGAGGCGGACCGTTTCCTCGGTGGTCAGGTACTCCGCTTTCGGAAGCGCGGGAAACCCCTCTTCCGGCATGCAATAGACACAGCGGAAGTTACAACGGTCCGTCACCGATACCCGGAGGTAATCGATTCGTCGGCCGAAGGGGTCGATGAGGTTCATGGTCTAGTTCGCTTCGCCCTGCCCATCGTCCATGGCGCCAGCGCGCTCGTAGTCCGACTTCCCGCCGCGCTTCTCCAGAAGCTCCACCCGCTCGATCGTCATTCCCATATCGAGCTGCTTTAGCATGTCGTATAGCGTCAGCGCCCCGACGGAAACGGCGGTGAGCGCCTCCATTTCCACGCCGGTTTTGCCCGAAGTCTTCACTATCACCGTAACTTCGATCGAAGATTCGTGAATCTGGAACTGCACGCCGACATGCTCTAAACCCAACGGATGGCAGTACGGAATGATATCGGGGGTGTTTTTCGCCGCCTGAATGGCCGCAACCTTTGCCACGGGCAAAGGGTCGCCTTTGGGCACCGTACCACCCAAAATCGCCGAGACCGTCGAGGCGTTCATCTGAAGGAAAGCCCGGGCCGTCGCCGTCCGAACCGTCGGGGCCTTGTCAGAAACGTCCCACATGGTTCGGCTCCTCTTTCGCGTGTAACGGCGTCATACGTCCCTTAAGATGACCGCCCGCCCGTCCCGCGTGCACGGCCAGGATCTCGGCGACGATTGCCAGCGCGATCTCGTCCGGCCCCTCGGCCCCGAGATCCAAGCCCACCGGAGCATGCAGCCGCCCGGTTTCGAGCCCGCTCTCTTCGAGCAACCGGTTGGTCCGGTGGATCGGCCCAAGCACACCGACATAGCCAGTCGCCTCATCGAGAAGCCAGGAGAGGATGGCTTGGTCGTGGGCGAAGGAGTGGGTCATCAAGACCACCGCCGCGCCATCTTCGATATCTATCCTCTTGCCAGGCGGGGAGACGATCACCGAATCGGCGCCCGGAAACCTCTCTGCTCTCGCATAGGCCGATCTGCCGTCCGCCACCGTCACATGCCAACCAACCTCTTTTGCGATCCTCACCAGGGGGACGGCGTCGTGGCCCGCGCCGAAGATCACGAGGGCTAGGGGAGGACGGATCGACTCGGCGAGCAGGGGCGAAAGGCTGTCGCCCCCCCTCCCCCACGTTTCCCCCTTACGCTCGTTCCTCGCTCCAAGGGGAACCATCTCCGGAGAAAATCTCCACTGACCATCGGTAAACGTTTCCAAACAGCCCGGCTGCCGCGTCGTCAGAACGTTCTCAATCACGGCCAACGGACCGCCGTCCTCGGGCAGCCGCTGCATCAGCACATCCACTACGCCGTTGCATCCCAGCCCGAAGCCGAGCAGAACGTCGTCTGGCGCACTGGCGTCGTAAGTCACCACAACCGCCCCATCCTCCGTTCGGTCGAAGGCGGTTTGCACCAGATCCGATTCGATGCAGCCTCCGCTCACCGAACCCGCGACCCAGCCCTCCCGGGTCAGCAGCATCCGTGCCCCCGGTCGCCGGTAAACCGAACCGCGCGTCGCGACGACCGTCGCCAGCACGGTTTCCGCTCCGGCGGGCAGCGCCCGCCAAGCGCGCACGAGATCGCTATGCTCCCTCATTCCTCCCCTTCTCTACGGGGCGAGGCCGCCTTAAGTCCCGGCCTCCGTCTAAGTTTCAGATAATTCTGAAATTTATGATAAGATAACGATATGAGGATCGCAATCACAGGCGGGACGGGATTTGTTGGAAGGCACCTCGCAAGACGATTGACCTCCGCCGGACACGAAGTCGTGATTATTTCCCGCGGCGTGGATAAGCGCGACGAAGAGATCCGCCGCACTGTGGGAGCCACCTTCAAACCGGTCGGAACCGGCAACATCGAGGCCTTGACCCAAGCTTTCGAAGGTTGCGACGCCGTCGCCCACCTCGGCGGAATCAACCGCGAAATCGGAACCCAGACCTACGCCAACGTCCACGTACGAGGCACCGCCAACGTGATCGAAGCCGCCAAAGCGGCGGGCGTGGAAAAGCTCCTCCTCCTTAGTTTTCTCCGCGCCCGCCCCGAATGCGGGTCCCCTTATCACGAATCGAAATGGGCCGCCGAAGAGCTGCTTCGCGAATCGGGACTCGATTACACGATCTTCAAGGCGGGCGTGATCTATGGCCGGGGCGACCACATGCTGGATCACATTTCGCACGCGCTCCACACCTTCCCGGTCTTCCTCCTGGTGGGCTTCCGGCCGAAGGCGATGCGCCCTCTGGCCGTAGACGATCTAACCTTTGCGATGGAGCAAGCCCTGACCGCCGGACGGCTAACCCGCGCCACCGTCCCCATCACCGGTCCCGAAGAAATGGACCTCCGCGAGGTCGCCCGCCGGATCGCCCGAGCCGCTGGCCGCCGCCCGCTAATCCTGCCCGCGCCGGTTTGGCTCCACTACGCGATGGCTTGGTTCTTCGAACGCACGATGGCTGTTCCCCTCGCCGCGAAAGCGCAAGTCCGGATCCTCTCGGAAAGCCTTGCCGAACCTACGCTCGCCCCCGACTTGCTGCCCGACGACGTAGTGCCTCGCACCCCGTTCTCGGAAGCCCAGATCCGCCAGGGCCTGCCGGCCCCAGCGCGATTCGGCTTCAAGGATTGCCTACTGCGTGTCCGAAACGCCGCAGGCGGAGCGAGTTAAGGATTACCGAGACGCTGGAAAAAGCCATGGCGCCGGCGGCCACCATCGGACTCAACTGCCCCATCGCCGCCAGCGGAATCGCCACGACGTTATAACCAAACGCCCAAACCAGGTTCCAGCGAATCGTCGACAGCGTTGCGCGGGCCAACTGAATGGCTTGGGCAACGGCGCGAAGATCGTGGCGCAACAGCGTGACCCCGGCGCTCTCCACGGCAACGTCCGTCCCGGACGCCATGGCAAAGCCCACGTCGGCCTGGGCCAATGCGGGCGCGTCGTTGATTCCGTCGCCCACCATTCCGACCGCACCCGATCCTTGGTACCGTTTCACCACCGACGCCTTGTCCCCAGGCAGAACCCCAGATTCAATTTCGTCGATCCCCACCAGACGCGCCACATTTTCGGCCGTCCGCCGGTTGTCTCCGGTAACCATCGACACCTTCACGCCCATCGTTTTTAGCTGCGCCACTCCATCTGCGCTGTGCTCTCCGACCGCGTCCGCCACGGCAAGCACGGCTTCGAATCGCTGATCCACCGCCAAAAGGACCGCGGTCTTCCCTTCGGCCTCCAATGCTTCCATGCGTGCCTGCGCCTCATCCGGGAGAGCGATCGCTTTTTCGTCAAGCAGACGCGCGCTCCCCACCATGACCTCGTGGCCATCGACGGTCGCACGGATCCCCCGCCCCCCAAACGATTCGAAGTTCGTCGCCACACCACCCTTTTTCGCGGAGGCAATGGCGCGAGCGATGGGGTGCTCAGAGGACGACTCTGCGGCCGCGGCAAACGCGGTCGCATCGTCTTTGGAGATGGAGCCGAAGGTGAGGACCTCCACCAATTCGGGGTGGCCCTTAGTGATCGTCCCGGTCTTGTCGAGCAAGACCGTGCGGATCGCCCCCGCCCGCTCGAGAACCGTCCCGTCCTTGATTAAGATCCCCAGCTCGGCCCCTCGTCCCGTCCCCACCATGATCGCGGTGGGCGTCGCCAGTCCGAGAGCGCAAGGACAGGCCACCACCAACACCGCCACCGCAGGCAGCAACGCTTCGGCGACGCTTGCCCCGCGAAACATCCAAACTCCGAATGTCGCGATGGCCACCACGATTACCGCCGGCACGAAGATCGAAGAGACCTTGTCGGCAAGGCCCTGGATCGGCGCGCGCGAGCGCTGCGCCTCGCCGACCATGGCGACGATCCGCGCCAGCGTCGTCTCGGCGCCGGTGCGGTCGACGGAGATGTCGAAGCTGCCGGTGCCGTTGAGCG
>OUNM010412551.1_pt1 | contig 24571 bp, 18 predicted proteins | sample 1769961 | NCBI WGS metagenome assembly OUNM01 (sample SAMEA3914820, study PRJEB12502) | metagenome | biome: forest; material: soil | place: USA | collected 2012-03-12 | depth 0.3 m | reverse complement strand
TCGGCCGATGCGAATGCACCGGCCGTTGTTTCTGAATCTGTTACCTTACCGGCACCCAAAGCCCATAGATCTCGCCGTGAGCATTGGTACGGATTTCGTAACGTAGCTCCTGCGCTTGATCTACGATCACAACCTTTTGTCCGATGCCGCGGTGATCGACGTAGAATCCAATAGTCACGGGCGCCTCAGCGTATTCCTGCCTTTCCCTTTCGGCACGTTGTCTGGCAAGCCGGTTCTGATTTTGTGTATCATCCGCCAGGGCTGTGGTTGCTCCAAAGGCAGCCACCACTGACGCGATGAGGGAGATTTTGGTCAGGGTTTTCATACACGGAACTTTGGTTCAACTGTTTCTGCAATGGTCGACTGAACCCGATCGGCCATTCGTTTAATACCCCGGCAGCCCAGTCCAAGCCCTCCACAAGGCCCAAACCATGGTGCAAGGGCATCTAACGTTTCGCTGCAGCATCCGTCCACGCGTGCAACCCGCTGAACAATCAAGGTCCGGGTAAAGTCCGAGAGCGCTATCGGAGAAAGGCCCTCATTCCGGACTTTCCCAACCGCCGGGACGGGAACATACTATGTCCCAACGCCTAAGCCCTCGCTTCATGTTCGCGAAGACTTCACTCATCCTGACGCTCCTGGTGAGCCTGCTGTTCGTCACGCAGGCTCAACCGGTCGCGCAGCCAGTGGAGATGCAAGCGGGAGGCTCCTGCGCCGCAATGGCTTGCACCGGAGGCTGCTGCACCAACAAGGCCTGTTGCCAGGCAACCGGGGAGCGCCAGAGCCGGCAGCCTCAAAGCCCTGCGCCCCGGCATCAGATCGACCTGCAGCTCTCGCCCCTGCTGCTGCGTTTCTGCACGATTTTCCTACTCCCGCCCGCGCCCCGGCATTCACCGGTGATCTCGGACGAAACGAGCACGGCCCATAGCGTGCCCCCGCTCGTTGCCAGCTGCATCTGGCTGACCTGAGCCCGGACTCCACAGGCGAAGTGTGCCCCGTGCACACGCTCACCCTTGGGAAGTCCATCGCTCAGTGTCATGAAACCATTTCCTTTCCTCTTTTGTACCCTTTCGTTCTTTACCGCCGCACAGGCTGAACCGGTCGAAAAATCCGCCGCCAGCTCCTCAGAATCTCTGTCCCTCGGCGCGGTCACGCAGGCCATTCTAGCCAGCAATCCCTCAATCAAGGAAGCACGCGCCCGCTGGGAAGCGGCGCAACAGCGCGTACCCCAGGCCCGCGCCTGGGATGATCTGAAGATCAGCGCCGACACGCGGCTCGCGCGATTCGCGGATGTCGCTGCCAACAGCTTCACGGATCAAATGTTCAGCGTCGAACAGGCGATCCCCATTTCCGGCCGGAACCAAAGCCGCGGCCGCGTCGCCACAGCCGATGCCGCACAGGCCTTTGAAGACTTGCGCCGCAACGAACTGGATACCGTAGCAAAAGCGCGCGCGGCCTATTTCCGCCTCGCCAAAGGTTACGCGCTGCTCGATCTGCTTCACGCCAATGAGACGTCGCTCCAGCAGTCGCTGGAAGCAGAGCGAGCCAAATTCGAAGCTGGTGGACAATCCCAAGCCACGGCGCTCGCCGCCGAAAACGAGGTCACGAAATGCGAGGAGATGCACCGCGATCTGGAACGCGCCATTTCCGCCGAAGAAACACAGCTCAAGGTTTTGATGAATCGCGACGTCTTCACGATACTCGGCAAGCCAGCCGACCTATCTCGCGACAGGCTGCCATCTTCCCTGAACACCGAGCGACTGCGAGTGCTCGCTCTTCATCACCGGCCGGAAGTCTTGATGGCAGACCTGGCGGTCGCCAGCGCTGCAGCGAAAGTTGAACTGGCAAAACGGGACTGGATCCCCGATCCGTCCATCACCCTCGAAGCCCAGCGCTACAATGGCGCCTCACAGGGAGTGAGCGAAGTAAGTGCGGGCGTTTCCTTCACGGTACCGTGGTTCAACAAAGCAAAGTACCGAGCCGAAGAGGCGGAAGCCGCAAAAACCCTCGAAGCCGCCCGCCACGCAGCCGAATCGGCTCGCAACGAAACGGTCGGCCTATTGCGAGACCACTTATCAACCGTCGATACTTACCATCACCACCTGGAACTCTTCGACACCCAGCTCATTCCAAAGGCACGGCAGGCCGTGGACGCCACGCGACTGAACTTCGCATCCGGAAAAGCCAACCTGCCTGACTTGCTCGCCTCACAACGAAACCTTTTCGAACTCGAATCGACGGCACGCGAGCACCTTACCGATTACGAAATCGCACTCGCGGATTTGGAATCGCTCGTCGGCGCCGATCTGCAGCTCTTCCCGTCAAGCAAGGCCACAACTAACCGGAGGGCGAAATGAACCGGAAGACATTCCTGACGCGGCTCATTGTCACCGCCGCCGGATTCCCCACGTGGCTGACTAGCTGCTCGAAGTTATCGAGCTCTGCCAGGGATCAAAACGTCGATTACTACACCTGCACCATGCATCCTTCGGTGAGATCGCAGGACCCAAATGGGAAATGCCCGATTTGCTCGATGGACCTCGTACCGGTGATAAAAAAAGGCGCCACCGCACAGGTGCCAGGGAATCCGCCAGGTGGCAAAGGAACGCCGGAAGAGCCGTCGACCTTCACCGTGCCTGTCCAGCGCCAACAGCAAATCGGCGTAACTTACGCGACCATCACGAGCAAGCCGCTGCAGCGCAGCATTCGTACGGTCGGCACCGTATCATGGGACAAGACCCGGTATCGCGAATTCGTCGCCCGCGTGGATGGTTACATCCAGGATCTGGAGATCTCGTCTCCAGGAGAACCCGTCTCGGAAGGCCAGCCCCTGCTTACGATCTACAGCCCCGACTTATCGACCGCCGAACGGGAGCTAGTGAATCTGCTCGGGACGCGCGATCACACTCCAGCGACAGACGCGGCCCTCGGCAGCAGCCATCTCATCGAAGCCGCACGCCGCCGACTCGAGCAATGGGGTATCACCCCGGAGCAGATCGCCGACTTGGAGAAGTCTCGAAAGCCGTCCGAATATCTGACTCTTCGCTCACCGTTCAGAGGCGTCGTCCTCGATGTTCCTGTCGACCAAGGCCGCAAAGTCATGAGCGGCGACCGCCTGGCCGCGGTGGCCGATCTCTCCCAGGTATGGATTTACGCGGACTTTTATGAAGACGATCTGCCCCTGCTCTCCGCAGGGAAGAAGGTCCAGATTCGCGCGAAATCCTATCCGGCCGAGACGTTCGAAGGAAAATTGAGCCTTATCAGCCCTACACTGTCCGCAATGACGCGGACGGCGAAGGCACGCATCGACATCACAAATACCGACCTAAAACTAAGGCCGGGCATGTATGTCGATGTCGAGTTATCCACCGACATTGTCGAAGGCCTCGCTGTCCCTGTAAGTGCCGTCATGCCAACCGGCTTGCGCACGCTGGTATTCGTGGACCGGGGCGAAGGCAAATTGGAGCCTCGCCCAATCGAGCTCGGGCAGAAGTATGGAGACGATTACCAGGTCATCAGCGGACTCAAGGAAGGCGAGCGCGTCGTCGCGAGCGCAAACTTCCTCATCGACGCCGAGTCCAAAGTGCAGGGCGCACTGAAATCCTTCGAGCAAACTGCGACGCGCCCCGGCCAGAAATAAGCGAGCCGCCCAAATGGAAAAGCCATCATCCGCCACAGCCAGCGAAACGCTGATCGAACGCATCATCGCCGCGAGCGCGCACAACAAGTTCCTCATCTTCATTTTCACCATCTTCGCACTCGCCGCTGGCATTTACGGACTCCTGAGGACGCCGCTCGATGCCATTCCGGATCTCAGCGACGTGCAGGTGATTATCTACACCGATTGGGAAGGCCGATCCCCCGACTTAGTCGAGGACCAGATCACCTACGCGATCTCCAGCCGCTTCATCGCCGCACCGAAGGTAAAGTTCGTGCGAGGCGAATCGATGTTCGGAAAGTCCTTCGTCTATGTGATCTTCGAGGACGGCACCGACATCTACTGGGCACGCTCACGCGTGATGGAGCTGCTTAACTCCGTACGCGGAACGTTGCCCGATGGCGTCAATCCGGTCATCGGCCCGGATGCAACCGGCGTGGGCTGGGTCTATGAGTACGCGCTTGTCGATGACTCCGGGAAACATGATCTCGCTGAACTCCGGTCACTCCAAGACTGGCATCTGAGATATGCTTTGGAATCCGTAAAAGGAGTCGCCGAAGTTGCCCCGGTCGGCGGGTTTGTGAAGCAATACCAGGTCGATCTCGATCCCAATGCCCTCGCTGCCTATCATCTTCCACTTGCCGATGTCGTAAGCGCGATCAAGGCAAGCAACGGCGACATCGGCGGAAAGATCTTCGAAGTCGCGACGACCGAGTATTACGTACGGGGCCGAGGTTACATCAAGCGGATCGAGGATCTCGAAAACATCGTCCTGAAAGTACAGGACGGCACGCCAGTCTATGTGAAGAACGTCGGCACCGTGCATCTTGGCTCCGATCTCCGACGTGGAATCGCGGAACTGGATGGAAAGGGCGAAACCGTCGGCGGAATCGTCGTGATGCGCTATGGCGAAAATGCGCTGAACGTCATCGGCGGCACCAAGCGGAAGTTGGAGGAAATCAAAGCCTCTCTGCCGGAAGGCGTGCGGATCGTACCGACTTACGATCGCAGCGAACTTATCAACAACGCGATCCACACACTCCGCGAAAAGCTGATCGAAGAAAGCCTAGTGGTCGCCGTCGTCTGCCTGGTCTTTCTGTGGCACGTCCGGTCGGCTCTGGTTGCCATCATCACACTGCCAATTGCCATTATCCTCGCATTCCTGCCCATGTTTTGGACCGGGCTGACGTCGAATATCATGTCCCTTGGCGGAATCGCCATCGCCATCGGCGCTATGGTCGACGCGGCAATCATCATGGTGGAGAACGCCCACAAGGCGCTCGAACATTTCCGCGATGAGCACGGCCGCGAACCCGATCGCCTCGAGCGAACGCGCACCATCATCGAGGCGGCGAAGTCCGTGGGTCGGCCTCTCTTCTTCTCGCTGCTTGTCATCACCGTCAGCTTTATCCCGGTCTTTTCATTAGCCGGGCAGGAAGGCCGACTCTTCAAGCCACTGGCCTTCACGAAAACATTCGCGATGTTCTTCGCCGCGATGCTCGGTATCACGCTGGTTCCGGTACTGATGTTACTCCTCGTCAGAGGCCGGATCGTGGCCGAATCCAGAAATCCCGTGAACCGGCTTCTCATCCGGGCTTATACGCCAGTCGTCAATTTCGTGCTGCGATACCGGGCCTTCACGCTTGGCGTCGCATTGGTGATCCTCGCTGCGACTTACTATCCTTACTCTAAGCTAGGCAAGGAATTCATGCCGCCGCTCAACGAAGGCACGATTCTCTACATGCCGACAGCCGTGCCGGGAATGTCGATCACCGAAGCGGCGAGGATCCTGCAAATCCAGGACCGCATGCTCGCGAAAGTCCCGGAGGTTGACCACGTCTTCGGCAAGGCGGGACAATCCGAAACTCCGACCGATCCGGCGCCGATCTCCATGTTCGAGACGGTCGTCACGCTCAAGCCGCACAACCAATGGCGGCCCGGCATGACTTGGGACAAGCTCGTCGCGGAGATGAATCAAAACATCCGGACTCCAGGCATGGCCAATATTTTCTGGATGCCCATTCAGACGCGCACTGAAATGCTGACGACAGGCTTCCGCACGGTCCTGGGAGTGAAGGTCTTCGGCCCCGATCTCAAGCAAATCGAAAACGTTGCCGTCGAGATCGAGAAAGCGCTGAGTGATTTACCGAATACCCGCAGCGCCTTTGCCGAGCGCACGACTGGCGGCTATTTCCTCGATTTCGAAGTGAACCGCGAAGCCGCCGCCCGATACGGCTTGCGCGTCGGCGATATCAACGACGCCATCGAGACCGCAATCGGCGGAAAGACAGTTTCCACCACGGTCGAAGGACGCGAGCGCTATCCGATCAGCGTTCGCTATGCGCGCGACTTCCGGGACGACCTCGACTCGCTCAAGCGGGTTCTGGTCGCAGCACCGATGACTCAGGTCACAGATGCCCGTGCGCAAGCCAGCCCAACTGGCGCCCCGTCCTCGACCGAAGTCGCGCCGCAGATCCCGCTTTCGCTGTTAGCCAATGTTAGTTACAAGACGGGCCCGCCATCCATCCGGAATGAAAACGGACAACTCGTGGGGTTTGTCTTCGTAGATATTACGAGCAGTAACATCGACGACTACGTTCGGGCGGCGAACCAGCGGATTAAGGAACGCGTCAAATTCCCGCCGGGTTACTACATCCAATGGGCCGGCCAGTTTGAGTATCTTAAGGAAGCGGAAGCGCGCCTGCTGGTAATCGCTCCGTTCACGCTACTCATCATCTTCGTGCTCATCTATCTCAACACGCGCTCCGTCGGAAAGACCGTCATCGTCCTGCTGGCAGTGCCATTCTCACTCGTCGGCGCATTTTGGACGCTCTATCTCCTGGACTATCACATGAGCGTCGCCGTCTGGGTCGGACTCATCGCGCTTGCCGGCCTCGACGCGGAAACCGGCGTGGTCATGCTCCTCTACCTCGATCAAGCGTGGGAGAAATACCGCGCCGCGGGTTACGTGCGCTCCATGGACGACCTTCTTGCCGCCGTCAAGGAGGGCTCGGTTCAGCGTATCCGCCCGAAAATCATGACCGTGTGCGCCATCCTTTTCGGCTTATTGCCGATCATGTGGTCTCCAGCCACCCAGGCGGGAGCGGATGTCATGAAGCGCATCGCCGCACCAATGATCGGCGGGATCATCACCTCGGCAATTCTCGAACTGCTGATCTATCCCGTGATCTTCGTCCTCTGGAAAGTGCGCACGGTGAACTCGGCAACATGAGCCGATTCACCTGCCTTACGCATTCCTTCGTTGGTCGCTGAATGCGACGCCTACCGCGAGATATCCGACTGGCTGAAAATCTCGAACCCGTGGCTGCGGAGCACCGCGCACGCGCATTCGTTGTCTTCCACATGAAGCGCCAGCGCCGTGCGGCCGCGCGGATGCGTCAGCAGAGCGTAGCTCCCGAAGATATTGACCTCCGCGGCGAGCAGAGCCGTAAGAAGACGGCCAAGCTCCGTCGGGCCCTCCTTCAATTCCACGACGCACAGCTCGCACACCGAGAAAGGAATATCGTGCTTGTGAAAAATCCCACGAACGCTGTCCGGGTCCGTCACCACGATTCGCACGATCGAGGTATCCGCCGAATCCTGCACGCTGATGGCGAGAACATCGACATTGTGCTCATTCAGGAGCTTCACGACCTCCATGAGTGCGCCGACCTTGTTTGGCAGAAAGACAGAGAACTGATTGACCCTCGGACCGTCCAGCTTCTCGGCGGTGGAAAAAGACTCAAATGTCATACGGATTGCTTTGTGCGGGTGCCAGAATGGGGCGGCAATAGCGCGGCCGGACCAACCGGCGAAACGACCTGATGCATATCAGAAATCGTTCTCCGGCACGGCTCTGCGCGGTTGTTTACTTATAAGAATAGAGCAGACAGAAGGTGCTGGGGTCCCCTTCCTTCAATTCAACTTTGACGTAGTAGGGGCCGCTGGCCTCCGGCGAAAAGCCGGCAGCGGCCTTGCCGTTGTCGGTGTACGGCTCGGAAGCGAGCGGTTTGCCCGTCTCATCGTAGATGGACAGGGCGATTTTCTTGCCCTGGGGAGCGGTACCCACGGAAAACCAATATTGGTTGCCCGCGTAAAGATTGACCTGAACGAGTTTCGGCTTTCCGGGCTCGATGCGCCCAGTCCAGTGGCCTTCGCGCAGATTGAAGCCGTCGTTCGTGAACGCGCCAGCCACGGTGTAGGCGACCCGGCGGGCGGCCGCCTCGTCATCGTTCTCGGCGCAAAGCGGCCCCGCCAACGCGCCGAGCGCCAAGGCGAACATCAGGATTCCACGCTTCATTTCGTCCCTTTCTTCGCGAGTTCGTTCATGAGGTCGGAAGTGAGAGTATTGAGATTCTTGATCGCCTCGACCGACGGTGTCTGGTCACGCGGAAAGGAGACGGCCCGCTCGATGTCGGCGAGCTTTCCACGGACTTTCTTGAGGGACTGATCGTCGCGCAGCTTCTCGGGCAGTCCCATGACCTTCTCGCTGAGAAAGCGGACAATCGCGGGCTGGCGGAGAAGCCTGGCGCCAGCTTCGGTGTAGTGTTTTGAAAGGTAGTCGGACATCACCTCGGTGCCGCGAATCCATCCGCCGAGGGTGACGAGCGTCACCAGATCCTGGTCCTTGTTCTCGATCATGGCCATCTTCACCTCGTTCTGAGTGGCCTCGAAATTCTCCTTCAGGGTGTCCCATTCGCCATGCTCGGCGAATTCCGTCAGGCTCTTGCCGCGGTTGAGGATGTCCTGCTGCACCCCGAGCGGCTTGGCCAGGGTCATGATGTCCTTGCCGATATTTTTGACCTGCTGGGCATCCTCGGCCTCCACTGCGATGTAGCCATCCGCAATGAGGCCGCCGAGATTCAGCGCCATCTGCGCACGGCTGGAAAGATTCGTCGGAATCGGCGGGCGGATTTCCCCGGACCAATCGGGTTTTCCGAGCTTGTTCAGCGCCGCCATGAGCTCGGCCGGCGTCGGAATCGAGAACGAATCGATCCTCGCCGCCGAAGCCATCTCCTGCGACGTCAGGGGCGCGGCGTCGGTCGCGGACTGGCCGCGGGCAACGGCGCAAAGCGCCACTGCCGCCAGCCCCCCGGCGAGCGTGCGAAAATTCCGGATCATCCGGAAACCATAGCCGACCCGGCGTCGGAATGTCATGCTGCAAATCCACCGGAATTGAGGAATGCCGAAACGCCACGCAGGTGGAATCCCAGACACGGCCGGACCACCCGGAACGGCGTCGCTGAGGGCGGCCTTCGCCATTTTTCCGGTTTCCTCTGGCGCGATTCCCGCGCTCAGCTTTTTCCCGTTGCACTTTGCATCCGTGAACCGCAGTCTTGGCCGCTTTATGAAAGCCAAGGTCATCGTCATGCCGAAAAAGAGCGTCCTCGATCCGCAAGGGGTCGCGGTGCGCGACGCCATTCATCATCACGGCGTTCCGTCGGTGAAATCCGTGCGCGTCGGCAAGTTCATGGAGATCGAAGTCGATGGCGCCAACGAGGCCCAGCTGCACGAAATCTGCCGCGACCTGCTCTCGAACCCCGTCATCGAGGACTACACCCTCGAAATCGACGCCGCGAACTGAACTCCGCGGGACGGATCAGCGCGACGGCGCGAGCATCTTGCTTGATATTTTTGGCAATTGCTTCGTAGTTCCACCCATGAAGTCACTGCGCTATTTCTTCTGCGTGGTTTTCCCACCTGCGGCAGTCCTGCTCACCGGGCGTTTTTGGAGCTTCGTACTGAGCATCATTTTAACGGCGTTTGGCTGGATACCCGGCGTGATTCACGCCATCCTGATCGTCAACGATTACCACGAGGAATCGAGGCTTCGCCAGCTGGAGCAGAGCATGCGCCTTACTTGAACTAGGAATGGCTCGCGTAGGCGGTTCTCGACTGGATCACTCGCCGAATCCAGACGGCAAGCATTTGCCCAAGAACCACTTGCGACAAATAAAACGCCACAGCGAAACCGCTGGCCGAACCTCCCTCGTCTCTCTACACTTACCCGTTTTCCATGAAAGCCGCCGTCGTCCGTTTTCCAGGTTCCAATTGCGATCAAGACTGCCATCTCGTTCTTCGCGAAATGGGAGTCGATGTCGATTACGTGTGGCACAAGGAAGACTCCGTTGCAGCGTATGACCTGATCGTCCTGCCCGGCGGCTTTTCGTATGGCGACTACCTGCGCTGCGGAGCGATCGCCCGCTTTTCGCCGGTGATGAAGTCGGTGATCGAGGAAGCCGGAAAGGGCAAGCATGTGCTCGGAATTTGCAATGGCTTCCAGATCCTGTGCGAAGCCCAGTTGCTTCCCGGCGCGCTCGTCCGCAATCGCTCGCTCCATTTCGTGTGCGAGCACGTCCGCGTCCGCGTGGAAAATTGCGCGACTCCTTGGACCCGCGATATCCCGACTGGAACGGTGATGCGCATCCCGGTCGCACATGGCGAAGGCAACTACGTCGCGGATCCAGAGACGATTCGCGAATTGAATCACAATCGCCAGATCGTGCTCCGCTACTGCAATCGCAACGGCGCACTGGACGATGCTGCGAATCCGAACGGTTCGGCAGAAGGAATCGCCGGGATTTGCAATCGTGAGCGCAACGTCTTTGGCCTCATGCCGCACCCGGAACGCGCCTGCGATCCGCTTCTCGGCAGCACGGACGGACGCCTGATCTTCGAATCCATCCTCACCTCGCTCGGGGTGAAGGTGGCGGCGTAACAGATCGGGGCAGAGGCCTCGTTTCAGGTTAATCTTTCGGCCCGGCCAGCTTCGGCAGAGCCACACGCTTGCCTTTGGCTCACGGCGGAAATTCGCGGCTACCCTCGCCGCGCTGATTTTTGGGCTGAAGCACAGTAGCCCAAAAGCGATTTCTTCAAGGCCGCGTTCCGTACGCCGCCTCGCACGTCAGCCGCCCTGTCGGCACCCCGCCTTCAGGCAATCACGAGTCCTTCTTTTGATCCTGCGCCGGCTTGTGGACCCGCTTGCGCCGCAGACGCATCCAGTTATTCCAGGTCTTCCGGAGCGCATCCTTTGGCGAGAGATACTGCTGGTTCAGTTCAGTACCCTTGCTGATCTGGCTCAGGATGCCCTTCACGGAAAAATCCGGCGTATTCAGAATCGTGTAGGCCGTCCCGATCGCCGCCTCGTGATGAGCATCGCTGCCGGCCGTCATCGGCAGCTTCTTGGCCTGCGCGTATTCGTAGGCCATCCGGTTGTAGCGCTTGAACGTCGTCGCTGCGTTGAACACCTCCAGGGCGTCGATCTCCAGAGTATCGAGCACCGATTCGCGAATCCCCGCGCGGAAAAGATCGTACGGATGCGGAGGAATGGCCAGCCCTCCCATTTCGTGCACCATCTTGCAGACCTCGGCTGCCGGCGTGCCCTTGAGATAAGGCAGGATCACACCCAAGCATAGGAGATGCCCTTCGGCGGTAGTAACCTCCACTCCGGGAATAATCAGAAAATCGTCCACTGGCTGCCCATCTTCGCGGACCAATCCCTTGTCGAGCAGGTAGCGGCAACCGTCCGACGTGTTGTGATCCGTCAGTGCAAAACCGTTAAGCCCCTTCTTCCGGGCCGACGCAATCAGTTCCTCGGGACTGCTTACTCCGTCACCGGAAAAGTACGAGTGGCAATGCAGGTCGATTTTGTAAGCCATGAAATGAAAGATGCCGGATCGTCCCGGTGCGATGCAAGATTCCCAAAAAAAGGAAATACTGTGCCCCTTGCATCGAATCCGCCGTCTCGCCCATGATTGCAAGCATGAGTATCGGATTCAAAGAGTGGGCGCTCGTCTGTGAAGCGCTTGGTTCAGGCCGTCAGAGCATCATCTTGCGCAAGGGCGGCATCGCCGAGGGCCGCGCGGGCTTCCGCTTTCAGCACCCGGAATTTTTGCTTTTCCCCACGCTCTTCCATGAGCAGGCGGTCAAGATGAAGCTGCCGCCAGAGACGCCGCTTCCCACCTTGCGCGCTGATGGCCAGATCGAAGTCCGCTACGGCGTCCGCGTAGAGTGGACCGAAGACCTTTCCGACCTGGAAGTCATTCGTCGCCTCGCGCCGCTGCATCTCTGGCAGGATTCCGAGATCGAGAAGCGCTTCCGGTACGATGAAAAGGAGGGTGTCAGCATTGCCTTCGTGCGGGTTTTGCGTCTCTCGGAGCCTTTCATTTTCCCCGACTCTCCGAAATTCGGCGGATGCCGCTCCTGGATCACCCTGCCTGACCTTCCCTCCGAGATCCGGCTCGAGGAAGTGCTCGATGAAGCCACTCATCGGCAGCGCGAGGCAGAGCTGCGCGCCCTGCTTCAATAACGGGCGGCGCTGATTTCAGATCTTTCAATCGTCAGTACGAACGGGAAGCTCACTCGCGCCGGTCACTTCAGCAACGGCGCGAGTTTCGCTGTCAGGGCCTGAACAGAAAATGGCTTCTGGATGAAGGCCATCGGCCCTTCATTCTCAAAAAAGCCGTGGGCGATTCGCTCGCTGTAGCCACTCATCAGTAACACTGGAAGCTCGGGAAACCGCTCGTGAATGATCTGCACGGCGCTCCGGCCGTCGAGATGCGGCATGGTGAGATCCATGAGCAAGGCACGGTATTCGCCGTTTCGGTCGACCACCTTTTCGATCGCGGCCCGGCCGTCCGCGGCGAGTTCCACATCAAAACCAAGGTGGCGCAGCACCGCACTCGTCGCGGCGCGGATCGTTGCCTCATCATCGACGAGAAGGATAGTCCCGCTGGACCGCCACTTCAGGCCTGGACCGGAAGCCTGCGGCTGACTTTCAGGAGCCACGTTGGAAGGCGGAAGGAGCACGCGAAAGGTGCTGCCCGCCCCGATCCTGCTCTCGACCGAGAGCGCCCCGCCATGGCTGCGCACGATGCCCAGAACAGCCGCAAGCCCTAGCCCGCGCCCCGCAAACTTCGTCGTAAAGAATGGATCGAAAATCCGGGGCAGGACATCCGCCGGAATTCCCGGCCCCGAGTCGCAGACTTCGATGAGCACATAGTCGCCTTCCCGAAGATCTTCGCCTGCCTTGCATTTCGAAAGGAACGCGCGATCCGCGTGAAATAGCCGCGTGCGGATGACCACCGCATCGGATCGGGCATCGAGCGCTTCAGCGGCGTTGGTAACAAGATTGATGATGAGCTGCTGAAGCTGGCCGCAGTCCGCGGAAACCTGCGGCAGGCCTGGTGCGAGATCCAGCGCCAGCCGCGCGGCAGGGCTGCCGGCTCCAGCCTGGAGCAATTGGATCGTCTCCCGCGCAAACGCGCTCAATTCCAGCTCTTCCTGCATCATCGGCCCCTGGCCTGCGTAGAGCAGCATCTGCTGGCAGAGCTTCGCCGCACGCTCCGACAACATTTCGATTTCCGCCAGATGCGGATCGATAGGTGAGCCTTCCGGCAGCATGTTCCGGCCGAGCGACGCGTTGAGGGTAATGGCGAGCAACAGGTTGTTGAAATCATGGGCGATCCCGCCCGCGATTGCGCCGAGGCTCTCCAGGCGCTGGCTTTCCTCCATTCGCTTCTGCAACTTGCGCCGCTCCTCTTCGGCCGCCAGTCGGCCGGTATTGTCGCGAAAAATCACGACGCAGCCCGTGATCCGGCCGTCATCGTCGCGGATCGGTGCGACGCTCTCGTCCACAGGGATCTTTCGCCCGTCCCTCGACTGCAAAAAGCGCTCGCCGCCCATGGTGATGGCAAGGCCCTCGCGCATCGCCCTGGCGAGCAATTGCGGCGTCGCGCTCGGCGCGTCCTTCTCTGCGACGGCAAATACTTCCACCAGCGGACGCCACAGCGCCTCGCTACGCGGCCAGCCGGTAAGGGCCTCGGCGACAGCATTGAGAAAGGTCACGCGCCCGTGGGCATCCGTGGCAATCACGCCGTCACCAATGCTTTTCAGCGTACTGGCCAACCAGCGCTCCATTTTGCGCGTGCGGGTTTCCGAGCGATGACGATGGAGCGCGACCTCAATGGCCGCCCGCAGTTCGCGTTCATCGAAAGGCTTCAGGACGTAACCGAAAGGCTCCACCAATCCGGCACGCTGGAGAGTCGCTTCGTCGGCATGGGCCGTCACGAAGACGATCGGGATGTCCATGAGCTTGCGCAAGCGGCCGGCTGCTTCGATCCCATCGACACTGCCGCGCAAACGAATGTCCATGAGCGCGAGATCGATCTTCGTCGCCTGAGCCTGCGCAAGCGCATCCTCCGCCGTGTCCGCCACGCCAGCGACCTCGTACCCCATCCTGCCCAGGCGCTCCTCGAGGTCCATCGCAACCAAGCTCTCGTCTTCCACCACCATAATCCGGAGCGGACGAGCGGTCGTGATTGGTGTTGGGCTTGCGTGGATCGGCATGGACGCCTTGAGATTCGAATCAAACTGGGACTTTCACTTGCACGGTACATGCCCCCATCTGGGAATCGACGGAAAATGTAGCCCGCAGCTGTCTCGAAAGCGATCGGATCAACCGCAGCCCCAACGTGGGTGCCTTCTCGACATCGAAACCCTCTGGAAAGCCCGTTCCGTCGTCCGTCACCCGCAGTTCCAGCCCACCGCCATCCGCTGGAGAAAGTCCAACGAGGATTCGCCCGTCATTACGCCCTGTAAACGCGTGCTTGAATGCATTGGTAATCAATTCCGCCGCAATCAGGCCCAGCGGAATTGCGATATCGAGATTCACCTGCACGGATTCGCATTCCATCTGCATCCGGACCGCGCCTGAACGGTCCGCCTGTCCACGCACCAGCAGGCCAGCGAGTTCGCGCAGGTGTTCTCCGAAATCGATCGTGGAGAGATTGCGCGAGCGATAAAGCCGGTCGTGCGCGAGCCCCATGGCGTGGATGCGCGCCTGGCATTCACGGAAGATCTCCACGTCCTTCGGGTCGTGCAGATATCCCGACTGAAGCTGAAGCAGGCTCGAGATGACCTGCATGTTGTTCTTTACCCGGTGATGGATTTCGCGGAGCAGCACCTCCTTCTCTTCGAGCGATGCCTTGACGTCCCACTCCCGCGCCCGGCGTTCCGTCACGTCGAGGATCTGCTTCACGAAATGCGCCGGTCGTCCTTCAGAGTCCTTCACCATGTTGACGGTGAGCAGGATCCAGATGATGCGCCCCGAGGAGTGAAGATATCGCTTTTCCATCTGGTAGTGCTCGATCTCGCCTGCCAGTGCTGCCCGGAAGTAATTGAGATCGGCTTCGAGATCATCGGGGTGCGTAATTTCCTGAAAGGAGCTCGACCGAAAGCTCTCCTCGGAGAGCCCGACCATCTCGCACAAGGCGCGGTTCACCTTCAGCCAGCGGCCCTCAAGGTCGATGAGAGCCATCCCGATTGACGAGTGTTCAAAGGCCATCCGGAAACGCTCCTCGGTCTGCCGGAGCTGCTCCTCGGCGGTCTTTCGATCCGCGATTTCGGAGCGCAGTTCGGCATTCACGGCAAACAATTCGCGGGTCCGATCGGTGACCGCGAGTTCGACCGCGGCGACGTTTCCGGTGATCTGCAGCAGCACGTAACCAAGCAGGCTCGTGAAGAGAAATGCGCCACCCAGCACCGCCCAACCCACCAGCGATTGTTGCGACGTGAGATAATCTGCAGTGGGGGTGAACTGCATGCGCCATTTCCGGTCAGCCACGTTGATGACCGTTTCCCAGCGGTGGACGGAAAAGATCGTCGAAGGGCGCTGTGTGCTATCCTTGCACGAATAAACAAGCTGCGGATTGGCCGGATCGGTGACGTCTTCGACGCAGAGATGGAACAATTCAAATCCCGAGGAAGTAAAAACCGAGTGAACGAGCTGGTCGATTTCCACCGCGCAGTTGGCGCAGCCAAGGAAACGCTGCCGTCTCAGTTCCGTCAGCATCGCCGCCTGCACGGATGAACCCGCGGGAGCAGCAGCGTGCAAAGCGCGCGCATCGGCGCCACCCGCATAGACTGGAACGGTCAGATAGACGCCCATTCTTCCCGATCGATTGAACCGGATCGGAAGACTCATCCTTTCCGCTCCCGAATCACGGGCCGCCATCAGCGTTGCATACCGCTTTGATTCGGAGCCCGTGTCGAATCCCAGCGTTCCCGGCGTTCCTTCTTTCATTTCCACGAAAAGTGCCGGGAAATACTCTGCACGTTCCCGAGCGCACACCCGCCGGCCATCGACGATCTCCTGGATTTCAAATCCGGACAGCCCTCGCTGTCTCCCAGTCTCCTCAAACTCCGCACGAGCAGCGTTTGTAATCCGAGGAAGCCAGGCCAGCGCTTCAATCGTGCCGCTCGATTCCAGCACCGCTGCTGAGAAGGTGTGGAACTGATTCCAGTCAACGTGTTCGGTGGCTTCGCAAAGTCCCGCCAGGCCATGCACGACCGCTTCGTTTGATTTGAGTGCCAGGGTCAGGCGGTTCAATTCATCCCGGCCTCGGTCCTCAAACACGCGTTGCCGCTGGCTGCGTTCGACCTTGTTCACGTACGAAAAGACCATCACGGCCATGACAAAGGCGACGCTCACCGGCACTGCTACCGAGCGCCAGCGCTTCTGCCAGATCTCTCTCGGGTGCCCGAAGGCAATCAGTCCCAGGATCGAAAAGATCCACACCCCGAGGGTGTCGCCCGTCCACCATGTGCACCAGTTGCCCAGCCACATGTTCGCGTGCACGACCCCGCTCACGGCCAGCGTCGAGACGCCCCAGGTCGCTCCAATCAGGCAGGAAACGGGACCGCTCACGACCATAAAATTCAGGATCTCGCGGCTGCGGATCAGCGGAGCCGGCCAGCCTACATAGCGACGAACCAAAGCCGCGCTTGCCGCAGCCTGAATCGATGCCCCGATGCCAACGGACGCGGCAATCGCCAGCGAATGCAGGGATTCGATGGAACTGAAAGCCGTGCTGCCCAGCCCGGCATTCACGCAGAATGATCCGAGCCACACTCCGGGCAGGCATCGCGGCCCGAGCAGGAGCACGCCTGAGAGTGCAACTCCCGCAGCCGGCCAGATCGCAGTGGCATACCCCGGCGGCATCGCCAGCAGCAGGCTGAGCTTTCCGGAAACGAAATAAACGGCGGCCACCAACAAGACGTCTCTCCACCACCGGCGGGCAGCTTGGAAAGAAGTCATGGTTTGGCGTTTATCACAGAATTGATAAAGCCGGTTCCATGCCTACCATACCCCATAGATCCTTCACTTGGGATGGAAGAGAGAATCGTCCGGGCAAGCATGATCCAAGATCCGGCCACACGAATCAGATCCTCCGCGATGCTAACTAGCTTTTATGTTCCGGCTGAATTCCAGGCGGTCATGCTTTTATTTAAAATGGCTCTATGGGCCCTATCCGAAGACCAAATGACTAAATCTCTTTAACCAAATGCAGGAGGATCCGGCCACCACACGGGCTGCAACTTCATGGAAAAGCTATCCTCAGCCACCGCCAACGGAGATTTGGTAATTTCGTAAAATTTGGAAATTTGGCCTATTTCATCCGCCCGCCTTCAAAGCAATCGCGCAGCCTGCGGAGCATAGGTCCCGCGAGCCACGGCTCTTCTAATTCTCCCGAATCGGAAGCTGAAACGTCGATAACGGGAATCCTGCCGAGTTCACCACATTCCCGATCGAATAGGGCTGCCATCCATAGCGCACGTCTTTTGGAGAAGTCACACCAGCGGCATGAACCACGACGTTCTGCCCGGCCAGCGTCGCTTCCGCGGGATGAAACACTCCATCCGCGCCAGCCAGTTCAAACCCCGCAGGCGTTGATCCATTGCTCGTGGAGAGGCCCGTCCCTGCATATTGCACTGCAATCGCGACGTTTCCGCCACGATTCCTTGCTTCGATAGGCAGCGGACATGGTAGCGCGGTCGAATCACGATAAACAACGCGAAGAGCCGCCGCGGCCAGCCGCTTGCCAAGCTCGTGCTTGTTGGTCGGATGAACATTCGTCGGATTCCCGATATCGCTGCAAACGGCCAGCGCACAGTTGGGAAGCTGGCTGATCGCACGGCGCTGCTGATCGCGGAATTCCGGCCAGAAGTGGCTCTTGTACTTGGACGTATCGATCGAGCTCAGCTGGCAAATCAGCCACGGGAAATCGCCCAGCCCCCACTGCGCGCGCCAGTCCTGCACCATTGCCTTGAACAGCGCCTCGTGCTGCTCGACGCGCCATTTGGGATTTGCGACGCCCGCCTCGCCCAGATGCGACAGCGCATTGCTCTCGCCTTGGTACCAGAGCACTCCGCGAATCGCGAACGGCATCAGTCGCGCCGGTCCTGCGTCCCAAAGGAACGCCGGTTTGAAAAGATGATTCGGCCCCAGGTCATCTGCCGGAGCAGTCGCAAGGTTCGTCCCAAGATGAGCCAGGGCGCGGCCGATGCACCACGGTTCGAGCGCGCTCTGGTTTTCAAGCCAGTGCGGCGCAACCATCGGAGCAAGCGCCGGATTACGCGCTAGCGCCGCCCGGCTGATCCATGCTTCCGCGGGGCTCCCACCGATCGCGAGGTTGATCAATCCCACCGGAACATCGAGGGCATGCTGGATCTCCTTTCCGAAGAAATAACCAACCGCGCTGAATCCTCCGGCCTTCGCCGGCTCGCAAGGAATCCACGCTGCAGAACTATAGAATCGCGCCGGCGTAAGCCGCGCCACTGCATCAGCGCTCAGCGGCGCGCCATAAACACCCTGGCCAGCCCAACCCGGAGACCGCAGGCGAATGAGCGGCAGGGCCGCGGCCTTCTGCTCGGAAGCCCATGTTGCTTCCTGATTTAGCCGGAACTCCATGTTCGATTGCCCGGCGCAAATCCATACTTCGCCGACCAGCACATCGTGAATAGTCGCGCAGATCGCGCCCCCGCTGCGAACACTCAGATCTCGGCCTTCCTTGCTCGCTGGCAACGCAGGCAGGCGAGCCATCCACTTACCTTCGGCATTTGCCGTTGCCTCTGCTCCGCTACCTCCGAATTCGACAGTCACCCGGGTGCCCGCTGGCGCCGATCCCCAAACCGGAAGAGGCGCATTGCGCTGCAGGACCATGTGATCCGAAAACAACTCATCCAGCGAAACACCATTCGCCCGCCCTTCCGCAGCCGCGAAGACGTGCCCTGATGCCCAGAGCGCCACAAACAGGAGCAAAGAAAAGCCCGTCTTAAAAACGGAACAAAGCATCGGGGCAGAACAATAGCGCATCACCACTCTACCGCTATCCAAAGACCCGAAATCCGCGACGGGCGAAAGCTTGTCTCATGGGGAGACAAGCTTGTGGCACGCCCCCTCGAAGACGAATTCCTATCCACTTTCCACGTCATGGGCCACTCGCGAACACGCGCCGTGAGAAAGCGCAATCTCTGCAATGACTTCTTCATCGACCTCATTGGGCGTCAGCGTGAAGCCAACCTTTGCGGCGACGCGCTGCATTTCCAGATTATCCGGCAGGATGTGTCCGATGATACGATCCAGCTTCTCCCGGCGACCGATCTCCACGAGCAACCGCAGCAGCCGCGTCCCAAGGCCCCGCCCCTGCCAGGCATCAGCGATCAGAAGGGCAAACTCGCCGCCATTCAAATGATGCAGCTTGCTCAGGCGGCCAACACCGATGATCTCCCGCTGGCCGGTCCGCCGAATCTTCCGTTCAGCCACGAGCGCGATTTCCCGATCGTAATCGCAGAAGCAGATGCGGGTGAGACGCTCATGCGCAATGCGCTGCTCCACATTGAGGCTGCCAAAGTAGCGGAACCGGACGCTGCGCATCGAAAGATGATGATGAAACTCCACCATCATCGATTCATCTTCCGGCCGGATGGGCCGGATGACGACGGGCGCTCCATCCCGCAGCTTCCAACGCGAAATGTACTGCGTCGGATAAGGCCGGATCGCCAGCTGTGGAAGACGGCTGAGCGCAACCGAATGATCATGCACGATCACTCGGGCATCGAGCACGACAAACCCTTCCGGCGAAGCCAGCAGCGGATTGATATCCACTTCCCTGATCAGCGGCTGCTCCGCGATGAGAATGCTGAAACGGACCAGAAGCTGCGCCAGGGCTTCGATATCCACTGGCCGGCGGCCACGCACACCTTGGAGCGCCTTGAAGACCCTCGTTTGCTCCATCATCCGGCGCGCGAGCGTCGCATTCAGCGGAGGCAAGCCCAGCGATCGATCGTGAAACACTTCCACGAGCTCGCCGCCCGCGCCGAAGAGCAGCACCGGACCGAACTGCGGATCCAGGCTGCTGCCAAGAATCACTTCATAGCCGCGCTGCGAGGCCATCGCCTGCACAGTCACGCCACGAAATCCGTCCGTACAGCCGTGCTCCTCCGCAGACTTTCGGATCGCTCTCCACGCGGCACGCACCGCTCTGGCATTGCGCAAGCCGAGCTTTACGCCGCCCACGTCCGTCTTGTGCGTGACAGTCTCAGACCACAGCTTCAAGACAACTGGATATCCAATCTCTCCGGCCGCACGCACCGCCGCTTCCTCATCTGCCGCTGTGCGTGTCTCGCAAACGGGAATTCCATAAGCAGCCAGAACGCGCTTGGCCTCCGGCTCGGTAAGAATCGTCCGCTCCTCGGCTCGCACCGCACGAAGCATCTCGCCAACTCCAGCCGCCGCAGCGCTGCGTTGCGCCGCCCCGGGCGGAAGCGAAGGCGTCTCGTAAAGACTACGCAAATGATAGCTGTAACGCCACATCGCCGCGAATGCCTGCGCCGCGGCATCCGGTTGCGAGAAAACTGGAATGCCTGCGCGGTTCAGAATCGCCTCGCCGGGAGCCACCGCAGGTCCGCCCATCCAACTGGCAAGAACCGGTTTTCCAGCCACAGCCGCGACGCGGGCAAGCGCCTCCGCCGTCCCTGGGGAATCAGTCATCGCTTGAGGCGTGAGGATCACGAGCAGGCCATCACATCCCGGGTCCTTCGCCACGATTTCCGCTGCCCGGCCATAGCGAGCAGCATCTGCATCGCCCAGAACATCCACCGGATTGCCATGGCTCCAATGCGCCGGAAGCACCTGATTCAAAGCAGCAATCGACGCTTCCGAGAGCTTTGACAATTCCCCGCCGCTCGTAATTAGCGCATCGGTCGCCAGTCCGCCCGGACCACCCGCATTGGTGACGATCCCAAGCTTCGGACCGCATGGCCGTGGTTGCTTACCGAGAACATCTGCCATCGCAAACATTTCGCCAATCGTGCCTACGCGCAGGACGCCCGCGCGCTGGAAAGCCGCATCGAGCACGTCATCACGGCCAGTCAGCGAACCCGTGTGCGAAGCCGCCGCCCTCGCGGCATCGGCAGTACGCCCAACCTTCAGGACAACGATCGGCTTCGCCAGCGCCACTTCCCGCGCTGCGGAAAGAAAGGTCCGCGCGTCGCCCACGGACTCCATGTAAATCACGATGCTCTTCGTATGAGGATCATCTCCCAGGTAGTAAAGGAGATCGCCCCAGTTCACATCGGCCATTGAGCCCACGGATACAAAGGCGCTGAAACCCGTCCCGGTCTGCTGACTCCAGTCCAGCACTGCCGTGCAAAGCGCGCCGCTCTGGCTGAGAAAGCCGACACTTCCCGGCCGCGCAATTCCCGCGGCGAATGTGGCGTTGAGCCCGAGATGCGGCAGCATCACCCCAAGGCAATTCGGCCCGATGATCCGCATCGTTCCGCGATTCGCCAGGACCTGACGCTCCATTTCCACACCCGCTGGACCGGATTCTTTGAAGCCGGCCGAGATAATCACGCACCCCTTCACTCCGGCGTCCCGGCACTCCGCAATCACCGCCGGCACGGTCGCCGCAGGTGTGGCGACCACGGCCAGGTCCACCCTTTCGGGCACGGACGCAATAGAGGGGAATGCATGCAGGCCCTGCACTTCGCGGTAGCGCGGATTGATCGGATAGACCTTTCCGTGAAACGAGCCCGCTCTCAGATTCTCGAGCAACGTCCGGCCGACCGTTCCCGGTTTTTCGCTGGCTCCAATGACAGCGACTGAGCGTGGCGCAAACATCGACTCGATCACAGGCCGCTTTGATCGCCAGAGATCGGTGGCGCGCTCCGCTTTCCTACTGGTCGCAGAACCGGTCACGGTTGGATTCATGTTTAAAAGAGAAGAGTATATTGGCGGTCGAACCAGCGCGGTCCGAACTCACGCATGCGCGTGGCTCTTTTCCCCGACCACCAAAACCGGGCATGGCGCATGGCGCACGATCCCTTCCGCAGTGCTGCCCAATAGCAGGTGCTTCAAGCCGGTATATCCGCGCGTGGCACAGATAATCAGGTCAAAGTGTCCCTTCCTCGCGAATTCCGGGAGCTTCGCAAGCGGGGCGCCGTAGAGGATCACGGAATCGCGCAGAATCGCGGCATGACACTCCGAAGCGGCCTGCTGGCTCAATTCACGCCGCGCCGCGTCTGCGCAGACTTCGGTCAGCACGGAAAGGTCGTACTCAGCCTGCAAGATCGGCGCATCACCCGGCGTGATATTGACGCAATGCACCAGCGTGATCTGCCCGCCAATTTGCCGGGCAAATCGTGCGGCATATCGCAAGGCATAGACCGAGCGCGGAGAAAAATCGGTCGGGACAAGAAGCTGAATTGGAACGGAGAACGGAGTCTCATGGCCGCCCGTCTCCACACCGCCCTTCGTCTTTTCCTCCTTCCTGCGAATCACCAGAACCGGGCACGGCGCATAGCGCACGATCTTTTCTGCCACACTGCCCAGCAGCACATGTTTCAGGCCGGTATAGCCGTGCGTCGCGATGACGATCAGGTCCGCAGGCCAGGTCCCAGCCTTCGCGGCAATTCCGTCCGCCGCCGGCCCAAGCGTGACCTCCGAGGTAACGCTGAGATCCGCACTGCGATACTTGTCTGCAACCTTGGCAAGTTCCTCGCGACAACGCTCGGCTGTCTGTGTTTCCGAGAATACGATCGGCATTTCCTGAAACCCGGAGTAAGTCGGAATTGGCTCAACGACATTCAGCAGATGAATGCCAGCCCCGCTCGCCCGGGCCAGGAACAGCGCGTAACCGAGCGCCTCGTCCGAAGGCTCGGAAAAGTCAATCGGCACGAGAATTTTCGAGAACAAGCCCACCTTTGGATCGGCACATGTTTCAGTCTCTGGGGTATTTGCAGCGGAAGATGCATCCACTTTCATACCATCAGAATCGCTTGAAGGAGGCCGGAAGGCTCTCCCCTTTTTGTGCTGGCATACACCGCATTTGTGCAATGCACGGCCGCTCTCGCCGACGTCAGCTTTTGCAAATACGCAGCCGCGAGTCCCACCAACGCGTCAAAGATCTGGGCGTCCGTTCATCCGCTGCCAATGCTATCGCATTATCAGCGTTCGACCTGGAACCATTGATGCCGTCAGTTATCGCTTGATCAATATCGCTTCACTGCGCGCCTGCCGCATCGTGAGAAAATGCCTTCGCGTCGATCTCAGCTTCGGGCAAATTTGGTCCGCTCCACTTCAGGCTGAGCACCGGCGAGGCGGCTGCGGCATGCCTCACATAGAGCCGGAACGGGTGACGCCCGGCGTGAAGCTGCGCCGTCCCGCTCAACTCCGTTCCTCCATGATAACCCGCATCGGCATCAATCACCGTGGCATCATGAATGCGAAGCAGCGCGCCGGTATTCGCAGTGAGATGGAATTCGTAAGCGCCATCGGCCGGCACTTCGATATAACCGGAGAACAGGAAAGCCGCGGCGCCGTCGGCGTGCACCTGGTTGAGGCTGGGCGCGGAAACGACCCCGTGTGCATCGGCCGCCCGCACGGCAATCCGCGGCACCCAAGGAAAGGCTCCCTTCCACATCTTCCATTCCACGCCCTCGGCCGTCTTACCCGGATTCGCCGCAGGCACAAACTCCGCATCGTAAGGCCGCTTGGCTGCCGGGTCAGGACGGCGCTCCTGAAGGACCGTGTCCTTCATCCGCTGCTGAAGAGCCGCAAAGTCCGGCTTGCCGCCGAGATCGGTTATTTCCTGGGGATCCTTGACGATGTTGTAAATTTCGAATGGATCAGAGTGACTTAGAACGTTATATCGCACACCAATATAGTCACCGACCCGGATCGCCTGCATTTGCTTGCGAACCCTGCCACGGTGCGCTGGCGCGAAGGCATTGAACGAAGGCGTCTTGCCGCCTTCAAAGTATTCGAAATAGATCTCCGACGGCTCCTGCTTCCCCTGCCCTGTCAGCGTCGGCACCAGCGAAACACCGTCGCTCCGGGCCGGCGCCTGTACCCCCGCCACCTCCGCAAACGTCGGCATCCAGTCCCAGAAAGCCGAAGGCTCCTGCGCCACGCGATGCGCGGGGATGTGGCCCGGCCAGCGCGCGATGGCCCCCACGCGGATCCCTGCCTCCCAGCAATCCCGCTTGATTCCATCAAAGGGGCCGAAGCTATGAAAGAAAACGGGGGAAAGCGGCTCTGGAAGATAGGACTCGATGCTGGGGCCATTGTCCGAAGCAAAGACGACCAGCGTATTGTCGTCGATATGCAGATCCTTCAGATACTGGATCAGGTCGCCGACACAGTCATCGATCCGATGGATCGAACTGGCATAGCGCTTATAGACATCAGGCCAGGGTTTCTCGGGAGTGGCCGGGTTGTGATCATCGTCCCATGTCGCATTGGCATACTCGGGATAACAGTAAGAGTCCGGCTTCCCATCCGCCGTATTGATCATGTGCCCCGGCTTTCCCAGCCATTGGATGCCGCCAGTCTTGCCTCCGCCGGCAGGAAACGGGCTGGGCGGATACTGCTGCTTTGCGTGAGGCGTATCGTAGGCGAGATACAAAAAGAAGGGTTGGCCGGGATGCGATGTGGTCCGCTCGCCGATCCATTTCTTCGCGCGCGCGGTGAAGAGGTCGGTCGTGTAACAGCCATCGTAAGCGCCCACGACATCCGTCGATCCTTCGAGAAGCATCTGCTTGTCTTCCTTGGGATAATGCCAGTGCCCCGCG
>OUNM010674506.1_pt1 | contig 24597 bp, 35 predicted proteins | sample 1769961 | NCBI WGS metagenome assembly OUNM01 (sample SAMEA3914820, study PRJEB12502) | metagenome | biome: forest; material: soil | place: USA | collected 2012-03-12 | depth 0.3 m | reverse complement strand
GGGGGGGGGGGGGGGGGGGGGGGGGGGGGGGGGGGGGGGGGGGGGGGGGGGGGGGGGGGGGGGGGGGGGGGGGGGGGGGGGGGGGGGGGGGGGGGGGGGTGGGGGGTGGGGGGGGGGGGGGGGGGGGGGGGGGGGGGGGGGGGGGGGGGGGTGTGTGGATGGTGCCCGAGACCGGGGAACAATTCATGTATCGCGGGGTAGGGAAGGAGGTAAAAAGCCAAGTTGGGGTTTTACCAGGCTGTGAGTGGCTGGCGAACGAGGATGCCATCCGGCTTTTTTGTCTCTCTCTTGCGTTGCCTGCCACCCAGCCACACGTGTCGTCCAGTCAGTTGCATGCAAGGATCCTGGGGGGGAGAAGGAGGAGGGGGGGTTGAGGGGTTGAAAACGTGTGTGTTACCCCCCTTCCCCACCACCACCACCGTGCCTCCTCGCATTCTTTGGCCTGTCTGGTCTTGTGGCGTGTCGTGGTCCGCCGGTACTGCCCGGCTTGGACAAGTAGCCACCCGGCCGATCGATCGTCCCTATCCGCTGGCTCCCGCTAAAACTTACCTTTCTGGTTTAGTGGTGGTGCTTGAGGCCTCTTTTGGTCGAGGAAGCGTGTGGCTTCCTCGTGCTGTCGTTGCTGGCTTGGATGGGAAGAGGGGAGGGGCGGAATGGCGCGAACGGGGATGAGTGTCCGTTCTGGTGTAGAACTAGATCGTAAAGGTGTCGGCTTGGACCTGGGATGACGCCAGAGTGTGCAGTGGAAGGGGCTGCTACCTACAGAAGATGAGACAAATACTGTGCTCTCAGCGTGTAGTAGACAGCTGCAGTCTGCCTGCTCGGTTCCCCCCTCTGCAGTGATGGCATTTCAGCAAGCCACGGGCAGGGCAGACCCAAGTTTCGCCAACTCCCTCAACCCTTCACAGCGGGAGAGGGATTCAACTCGGCAATCTCGGCCGACTTGACAGCGACCCGCGCCGTCGATGCATGCAGTCAGCTCGGGTTAGTATATCGTGCAGAAGCCTCGATGCCTGCTGCTGATGCGGGCGGCCCCGATCACAGATGGCATTGCTTCTCTTGGCACACAACTCAGCTTGAGAGTGAAGGCCGACGCGGAGAGAGCCGGGTTCTCAAGAACCTCCTCTTCTTGCTTTGTTGAGAGGAACCGTTGGTTATGTAACATGTGGCTTGCGCGGGGAACACCCCGGTGCTGCAGTCATCAAACGATTTCCTTCCTTCTTTTGGCGCTAGGGACGCGTGGTTTACTTTTCCCCTTCGGTACTTGAAGTACGGCGGCGAGGAAGGCCGGCGTCGGTGATCACTGCAGTCTTGAATCCCCAAGGTGACAGCCGATGAGGATTCTGTATCAAACACTCCTCCCTCTGCCAGTTGAGCCCAGAGAAGCTTGCTTCCCCTTCAGTTGTTTGTAGAGTTGGTGGAACCCGAGTCAAGCATCTCGGAGCCGGCGCGGGGACGTGACGGGGGATTAGTGAACAGGGGTAGTGTGAGGGCTTCGCTTACCAGCACTGACCAGGGGCAAAATAGAGGTGAGACATTGTCACAACGGTTGAAAAACGGCGTGGATTTTTGCCCAATAGGAACGGAGCAGCCGGGTGATTGAGGCTTATTGGCCGTTTCAGGGGCGTGACAACATCCCGCCCTGGCGGCATCGGTTGGGGGCCGACGGTTGTCTGCCCTCCCCGCAAGCTTTGCACAGTCCGACGAAGAAATCTCAAGAACGGAGCGGGCTTTATGCCTGAGGCTCATTTTCCTTTCCCGCCGGGCGCAGCATCCTCCAGCTCGTCGTTGCCAGGGCGTGGGAGTCTGGGAGACGGACCGTGAGGGATGAGATTACCTTTCAACAGCCCGAGGAGGGTTGTAGCAGCGGGACCCGACACCTCGCTGCCGCCTGTCTCAGGTGCCGCTACTGCCCTGGACATACTGTGCGCTTCCCCTGGGACGTTCTCCGCTTCGTCCGCTTGCCGTGGCCGGCTGCAAGCCGGGCATACCTCGTTCTCAAACCCAGGGAGCGGCCCATCTCTGCCGAGTACGCCATTTGCGTGCGGGATGCCAGAAAAAAGAAGCAAGGGGATGCAGGAAGCACGTTGGTGACAGGAGGGGGTCGGGTTGACTGTCCTGCACAGGAGTCGGCCACCCGGTTGCTGCTCTCCTGCTGCAACGACACCAGGACCTTGCCTGCGTCAGCCACTCGCGACAACTGCAGAAGGACAGTTCCCGATGAGTCTTCCCGCGGAGGGCGAGATAATCGCCGGGCTGGTGGGGTGGGCCGTCGATGCCGGGTGGTGGTGTTGGGAGCTGCCGAGGCTGCCTTGCCCACGACGACGATCAGCGTCGTCAGCCACAGAACCTTGGCTGCAACTTCGGCACGGCAGAACCGCCTGGGCCGTCTCAAGTCCCAATAGATCTCAGGAGCTGCTACGAGGTCAGGCGAGGGGCTTGCCATTCCCAGGCTCGGCCGTCGCCTTTGTTGGCGCAGCTTGATTGCTGGACAAGCCAACTGGGGAAGGATGTGCAGCAACCGACCACGGATTGGTGACCGCTCTCCACGTCCCGCCGGGCTGTCACTCGTTGATCTGCATGGTCAGACGGCCTGGTGGTTGTAGTGCTGCGAAGGCGCAAGGGGGTGACAGGATGCGGTCCGGATCGTCGAGGGAGGTTCGACTCGTGCCCGCTGTCTCCGCCCGGGTCCTTGAAGGATTGCCAACACCTCATCTTGATCGCCTTGGTCTAGCAAGTGAGCAGTGAGCAAGTTCCGTGGCGAAAACCTGGTTGTGGCTTGGGAAAGGGCCCGGGGAGTAAGATGCGAGATAGGATTCTGTCACTAGCTCTGTGATCAGCCCGAACACCAAGCTCAACCGTATCCAAGGACCTCGCTCGCGGCGGCTTGGTTGCCGCTCACAGGCGTGTGGACAATGGAACCGCCGTACTCGAGGAGTGGTGCAGCCCTAAGCGAGTGATCCAGCGGCATCGAGTGCCGTGGCCGAAGGGATCTTTTCACCATCACTAAGTATGACGAGCTCTGGCCGGACGCGAGGCACCCACGGCTCACCCGTCAGGTGTTACGAAGCCTCTTGGGAACTTCCTCATCTGGACCTGGTGAGAAAGCTTGAGGTGGGTCGGGAGAAAAGTTCGAGAGTCGCAATATCGAGGACACCCTGTCATAACCGCGCCTGATATAGGACCAGGTCGTCGGGAGGGAGAGCAGCGCCACAACGGGCTCGCTTCCTTCTTTGTACTAACCTCGAATTCTTTAATCCCGCGACGTCGTATCGCCAAGTGTTCCGCTCAGTGTCTTGTCGGCGAAATTTGACCAACGAGATCGGAGTCATGCGCACAGTTGGCATTGTGTTGGCCTGGCGCCGGCAGCTAACCCCGAGTCCGGACGCCTCATTGTGCCGTTTCTCGTCCCCCTAGAGGCGGGAAAGTCTCAGGGCGGACGCAATGCTTTGTGGCGTCGTGGAATACTCCTTCCACTGGCCCAAGACTTGCCATGTCGGCCCAACGAGAGGTCCCGGTTGTACTCGAAGAGCCAGGCAACTTCCGAGCCCGGACGCCTCAATCTAAGGAGCCAGGCTTTCTTTGTGATACTTTGATACTGCACGGGCTTGAGTGACGCGGACACACACACCACCGAGGCGTCGGGAACAGTTGGCTGGGTGTGATAGGCTACCATTCAGGCCCAAATGGCGACTGACTGCTCCGGACGGGCCCGAGAAGGAAGCTCCAAGAGTCGGCGTTACACTGGGTGAGCCAAAGATTTGGAACCAGGATCGATAGTAGCACCCTGCGTGCCGGTAGCGGGCTCGGGCGACCCGAAAGGGTGTCGAGGGGGTGGGGGGGCAGCCTCGTAGGTGCTGAGATACTCTCGAGAGCCGCTGAAGGGACTCCACAGAAGCCGTGTCACGGTACCAAGCAGTGAGCGAGAGCGAGAAGCCTCTCCTCGAACGTCTCGATGCGACGTTAGTTGTTGAAGCGCAAATCAGCGGCGGATCCTGATTTGGGGGGCGGGCACGCAAGGGGCTGAGACCTGGCCGGTCGGAGATTCTGCCCTGCGTCCAGATGACTGGAGAACGTTGAGCCACGCTTGACACACTTACGAAGCTTCTTGGGTGGTTTGTTTGCATCTGGATGCTTGATGGCAAGCTTTGGCATCGTGTCTCGATAGCGACAAGCCCTCGGTTGAGGGAGATCGCCCCTGCGCTGATCGACAGATTCCACAAACTCTATTCCCTTTCGAAGATCGCCCCGGTTACATCGGAAATATGGACCGGGACTGCCCCCCTGTTTTCCCTGCCGTCCCTGGCGCCCGCAGCCCGCGGAGCACAGGGCAGAGCGCTGTCGCCGGAGCATGGGTTACATCATCACCCGCCATTCTTCTCGAATCGAGATTGGAACTTTGCGAGGCCATGTTCTTTTGGGCATTTGGGCCGCGGTGTGCTCGGTTTGCAGAACAAGGCTGTGTCGCCTGCGACGGCCCTGATGACTGGCGGTGAGGTGAATTTTGAGGCCAGCCGGATATGCGGTACGGGAAGTTTGGTGGGCGTCATTGCGCCGCTGTGGGGCCACGCCGAGGAAGGCAACGGCTCCTCCGATGTCGTTGTCAACAGTCCCGCAGTGCACTGTGTACTGTCTCGAGACTGTCTCCCTCTGGACAAAATAAGCCGTACACCAAAGCCAGTTTTTGGCCCCACTCCACGGCCAACATCAGTAATGCACCTTTCCTTCCACCACACCAGATTTCTACCCAATGTTTTTACATTAAGGTAGACTTAGAAGGCACCATAACAGACCAACAGATTACACTTTGAACCATCAAAATCGGGTATGTTTTGGCCGAGAAATCGTGGATGGTGTTGGGAACCGGTGCTCTTGGTGTACGGCTTATTTTGGACAGAGGGAGACTGTGTACTACAGTAGTAAGTGCAGACGAGTGCTGCGCCGAATGATGGGGCGATGAGGAGAAGAGGTGACGCGGGCTCCTCCATCGACGGCGTGCATCCGGTATGTGGGTGGCCGGAAAAGGAAGGTGATTGCTTGGGCGCGTTGGTGACATGACATGCGCGCGCAGCGTGGCATATTTCCCGAGCCCAAAGGGTTGAAAACGGTCGGCGATCATGGCCCATGCCCGAAGGGGCGTTGATGCCATGCCGGAACTTAAGCGAGCGGCGCTAAGCCAACGCCACGTCGATCGCCCGCATGACGGGTAATCTCCGTTTGGAAATCCGGTATTGCGCGCAGGGACCAGAGGCTGGTCGAGCGCGACGCTGTCACTCAAGGCTGCAGCCTGCCTGCCTGGGCGACGGTCACACGGCGCGAGCCTTGGGTGATATCGTTCATGATATAGACGGCAATCAAAGAGTGTCCGAAGTACAGCCGCTCCGCCGTCCAACTCGAGCCACAACCACGGAACGAGGCGAAGGGCGGGCAATATCTGTCGACGGCACGCCCGAAGCGGCTGGGCCTGGGCGAGGCGCTTGCTTGAATCGATGTTGATGTCGCTGTGTGTTCTGTATGTATCCGTCGACAGCACCCCTCCCCCGCGCCCGGCAATTTCAAAGACCCAAAGACTCTGGAACACAAACCGATGGCTGGAGAGGTTGTGTGGCTGGCCCGAGCGTTGGCGAGAGCGTGGTCCGATGCGATGTGATGGACTTGGCGCAGCGAGACTGGGGGCGCGATTCGCGGAGTCGTCGGACGCAAGCCAGAGGCAAGCCACTGCAGTGGCGAACGTTGGCGCCACGCCAATGAGGTGACGGCAGCAAAAAACAAAGCCACCGACGGACCCGACTCCAGGAGTCAAGGCACTCAACCCTGGAAAAGTGACGAGTGACGAGTGACGAGACGACAAGAGCTGTGCCGCAAAGCTGCCGCAGAGTTGGCCGGCAAGGTGGCCTGGAACTTCGGCTGCTCAAGAAACGAACTGGGACAAGTGAGCGGCGTCTGGCGGCCAGGAAATGGCTGGAGCGGGGCCGCAGCGGGGCAGACCCGGTCTCCTCCCGGGTCCGGCTCCGAGTGCCCGGCCACATCCGATTTTGAGGGCGGGGCCCCGGCTCTCCAGACATACCTTATTTCGTCCTGTGCTGTGTACGAGTACGACGAGCACCCCAGACCGCGTTACCGAGTATTGGTAACAGGCCTCCATGGCCGCCATGCGATCATCAATCGGGATTGAAACCGGCATGGGTCTTGAGAACAAATAACACAATGCTGTTTCGATATCAAGCAGCCCTCGAGGTCACCCCAAAAACGGTGTGCGTCTCTGAGGCTACAGGCCTAGACATGTGGTGGTTTTTGATCTTCACAATGGAATGGAAGGAGGACAAACATTGGCCGCTGTGAGATTGAGTCACCACCTCGTAAAAACCCTGGAATGCGGAGAGGGAAGGGGCAACCTGTTTCGGGCCCGAGTTCAGTCCCAGTTGAGTGAACAGAATCGTGTTGGGTCAAGTAGCGGGAAGGAACGTCAAGCCCGAAGAAATTGACCGCTCTGCTGGTGCCTGAAACCCCACCGTTTCCGAATTCCAGCACCTGCCCGGAGGCTGGCTGGGGCTCTTCACCTTCGGCACTCCACTGAATCACTGAATAACTGAATTCTAGGCATGGATGGCGACTCAACGCAACCCCATGGCCTGTCCAGAACACACCAAGCCAGAAGCTGCACCGCCTTGCGAGAAACTCAAAACTCGGCGTTCACCGACCACTACGTCCTCGTCACACTCTGAAGCCCGGGTCGGGCAGTTTCCAGAAGCCCTCCCTGCCCTGAAAGACAGAGAGCGTGCTGCTGCAGCAACATGGGACGGCGCTAGCTACGCAGGACGCCAGCGAGGATGCACACGTCCCCTGAGGCAGGGAGGACTGGCGCGGTTAAGAGCGTGCCTGCGTCTGCCGGTGCGTCGTCCCAAGTTTTACATGTCAACGACGTGCCCGAGCGCCGGCGCCTTGGTGTTTAGACTGCTCTCGGGAATTTCGTCCCGTCTTCATGCCTTGAAGCTCGGGTCTCGCTGGTCTGCGGCGAACCGCGGATGTGGCACGGATGTGGCACAACAGGCCCATCTGCCCGTCCCCTCGTGTCCCCTCTTGCTGATTCCGGCCGCCCCAGGAGACCAAAGCGTACCAGGCGCATCAACAGTACCGGATTTCGACATGTCTCCGCTGGCCCCTGCCGCACGTCAAACACAGGGCCAGACAGGCTGCTGTCGTTCCGGCGGGACCCCAGTCGACAATAAGACTCGCTACCGCCGATGATCAAGGACCCCTGGACCCCAGCGCCAATCCGGCTGCCCCTGGAGCCTCCCTCGATCGCGAGTTGAGGTGATCTCTCGAGATTAGCCTTTGTTTCCGAGAATCCCCCCCGCTGTTTCTCCAGAAACGTGCCTGGAGCACGGAGCCTCGCGTCTGCATGAGCCATCGCCAGCCTGGGCCTGGCGCTTGGCTTTGCCGGGAGAGCCAAGGCATCATCCAACGCTGACCAACCTGCCCTCGTCATGCCCAGCGTCAGAGGTCCTCGCAGGCGTGCGCTGGTGGTTGCCGGCGCCGGCGGCAGCACTGCTGCGGGCGGTTCTGGTCCTTGCGCAGGGCTGCTAAGCGACCGCAACGGTCGTATCCCAGCGCATGCACGAAACAACAGTCCACAACCGCCGCGTCCCACCAGCGCCCTATTCACCTAACCTTAACGCTGGAGCGGCACATTCCATGTATGCAGCTGTTCCTGGCCGCCGATTGACCAACTGCCGGGCGGTCTAAAAACGTTTGCCCTTCGGGAGCAGAGGCAGGATGCCTGCTGTCTCTCTTAAGATCTGGCGATGCTCGGTTTCACGGGATCATGCCGACCGCGGGAGACGATTCACTCGTCCCTGGAGCGCATCAAGAACAAATCTCCATAGCGCCATGATCCGGCACTCGCGACCACGCGAGAGATGATCTCCGGCCGCGTTGGATCGGGGAAATTCACTGCACGGCCCAAACAGATCAGAAGAGTTCTGGAAGCGGATGCGGCGAGCACCGCAGCAGCAGCTGCTGCAGGAGGCAGAACCCCAGAGACGCCCGTTTCGAGATGGCAGACAGAGCACGTCAAGATGAACGGCATAAGATCAGCTCAACCATCCGGTCACAGCACAAGCCAATGCAAGCTACCCCTGGTGGCCCTATCCCGCGATGCACCACACGAGACTGGAGTCGATGCTCGTCTCAAGTTTGGGCGGTCCGTGTGTCTTGGCCCAGGGGTCCCCGTCCCAAACCCTCAAAACGCCCAAGCGGCCGAGACAAGACCAGGGTGCTCGGGTACGTACCGATCACCCGGCAACACCCCTCCACATCCAAGCCTCAGGTCCCGGCAGCATCTCCTGTTTTGGCTAGGTGGTCCGTGTGGCAGCCAGTCTCCAGCAAACCGGCAGCTCGCAAAATGCAGGACAATGTGTCACCCACTCGAAGCTAGCGCGGGCACCATGCGGTCGGCGCCACAGTAGAAACGTGCGCACCGCATTTCTTCGACAGAGACTGACGAGCAGTGTGCGTTTCTGCAGTGCCTGGAGGGTGAGGTGGCTCTCTGCCCGCATCCGGGGCGCATAGCATCGCACTGGGCTTCACCTGTCTGGAGGCCTTGGCTGACATGAGCCTCAGACGTTTGGACTCGGCAGATCAATGGCAATCATATCAATCGGGACCCGTCCAGAGACCGGTCCGCTCTCTTGTGTGCTTCCGGCTGGCAAGGCCCAGACAGTGGGCGCCAGCATCAAGTCAGGGCGACCCCCCCGACGCACCCGGAGTCGGAGCCACGTTATAATAGGAGGCGTTATAAGTTCGGACGCATGTACCATGTACCGCAGCACTTGCGGCACGCTACAAGGCAGGGGTGAACTGGGTGATGACGGATGGAGGGGGCGTGAAGGAGGAGGGGGAGGGGGTGTGCAAGGAGGGGTGGCCTTCTCCTCTGATCAACACCGGTCGTGGGCCGTGATCCCTGGTCTGGCACAGCACCCCCAGGCCGCCGGTCAGACCCACACCCAATTTGTGACAACACCTGCTGGCCGCCTGGTCCGGGGATCAACGTGTGGATTTCGTGTGGATTTCCACTTTGATCATCCACATATTCTCCAGGATGTTCGTCGGGAGATGATCTGATGGTACAAAACGCCCCGGTTCTCCCACCCCCATCATCTTAAAAGTCAACAAGCTTCTTCCTCGACGCATAACTACTGCCTAGTACTTAATCCAGCCCACGCCTCCCACACCACGATTTGCCCGACTTGGATCTCTCAACACTGCTGGAGCTTGATATCCCGACTCAACGTCCCCACCTCGCCACGAAAACTTGCAGCCACCCACGGCGTCGTCGCCTCACCACCGAGCAGTTCTCTTTCACACAGCAACCATGGCAGGCACAATGGTCACCACACACTACGCACACGCACCTCAACAAATCCACTATGGCTACATGCCACCACCCTCGCCGCCAATGGATGAGACCAACAAGTGCTCCCTTCCGTCCATCTCGAACCTCCTCGGGCTCGCAGACCAAGGATCGCCGACCTCAGAGACGTCGCCCCAGTCTCAGCAGCAGCAATGTATGCGCAGTTCGGGGTGGGCTACGAGACACACAGAAGGTGCTGACAAGGTCACAGCCCAAGCGTCCAAGCCCGAGACACGGCCCAGCTCATCGCACTATGCCCACTCCGCACTGATCAGGACGGCTCTCCCGCCAAGTCCGCCCATGTCCTCGGATGCGTCCTTTGAGGGGTTCAACTCGCCGTCGACGAGGTCGGTGAGCCAGGTGTCGAGCGGCTCGAACTACTACTTCGAGACGACGCCACCGCTCCAGCTCGAGGCCGATGCACGGCAGATGGCCGCCGCCGTCCCGCGAGTCCCCGTCCACGCCTCGGCATATCAACCGCAGTTCGCCGCTCCGGCGTACATGAGCCAGCCGGCCATGACCTCGTACTACCCTCCCATGCAGGCCGCCGCACCGCCACCTCCGCAACTGTCCGGGCTCTACTACCAGCGGCCTCTTCCTCAGGTGGGTCATCACCACCGCCTAGCATTCACAGCCCGCGTGTCTAACCCTCCGCAGGCATTCCCTCCCGCCCTTCCCGTCTCCGTGACCCTCGCGCCGTCGGCGGGCAACCCCTGGCAGCACCACCACTACATCGCGCCCTCGGCGTCGGCGGCCTTCCCGCAGAGCCAGGACCGCTACATCTGCCAGACGTGCAACAAGGCCTTCTCGCGGCCCAGCTCCCTGCGCATCCACAGCCACTCTCACACGGGCGAGAAGCCCTTCAAGTGCCCCTTCCCCGGCTGCGGCAAGGCCTTCAGCGTCCGCAGCAACATGAAGCGCCACGAGCGCGGTTGCCACAACTACGACAGCAGCAGCACCGCCAGCGGCAGCACCAGCTGCGGCAGCGGCAGACCCTGAAACGAAAAAAAGAAAAGACAGCATACCATACAAAATTGTGTATATTTCTTAATTCCTTCGACAACAACAACCACAATCCGGCCTCCTCCCACCCTCCCCCCACCGATAGACCTCCCCGCAAATCCCGGACCCTGGCGGTACAGGATGCGCGACGAACGACCGACAACAAACACAACAAACCGGTATTTTTTAGTTTCTAATATCTTTTTTCCCCCTTCCGGGCGGCGGCGGCGGCGGCAATCATACATCGGAGTTCAAGGATGAACCATTACCTGCACGGCTTGGCGCATGGGAACAAAAGGGGGGCCTTGTTGGGTTTCGGTTCTCGGGGGTATGGGTATGGATGGATGGATGGATGGATGGGTACGGGTGGCAACTATAACGGGGACTTCGGGGAGGTGGTGACTCGTGGTATTCCTCAATGGCGCAAGGGGTGGTGGTGGCCTGGTTTATGGTCTGGGTTTCGGGTCTGGAAGCATTTGCGTGGGCGTTTTTTTCTTGTGCTTGTGTGGTTGCGGCTTTCTTTCTTTTTTCTATTTTTCCTTTGTTTGACACGATGTATCCGACCAAACGTTCTCCCTTGCTGGGAGTAACGTAATGTGTTATAGATCTTGGGGGTGGGCCAGCCTGCGCGGGCGACTTGTACGACTCGGATGAGGCGGAAGCCTGACATAGCTGAGAGAGAGAGAGAAGAGACGGGCTGGAATGAATGACAAAAGAAGTTGGAAAGATACATGCACATGTTTTTTTGGGTCCCCTGGGTGAGTGCAGCGTCATGTGGTCTCGCCCGTGGCGATGGCGGTGTTTTGAAACGGGAATGGTACCAGGGGCCCCGTCCCAACTCCCAAGCCAGCGTCGCAGATGGAAACACAAATCACTGTCACTGTCACACGAAGCCGAGCCGGCGGCTTGGTGACAGGCGGTGTCTGTCTGTCAAACCAGGCATGAAAGTCTCAAGACACTGCCGTGTCTTGTCTTGTCTTGTCTTGCCTTGCCCTACCTGTCTGTCCCAAGCCAACGGACCCGGAACTCGACGAATTGCCGCGCTTGCGTGCTTGCCCCTGGCCACACAAGCAATTCCTGCGCTGGCTGATGAATCCTTCGTCTGCAGGATGTCACATGCTGGGCAGAGACCAAGACAGTAAGGTAAGAACAGGCAGGGCATCTCTTCTTTTTCTTCTCCACAAAAACAAAACCAAAATAAAATAACAAGGACTCTGCAATCCCCATCCCAAAATCCCCTCTTGCACGCCGCATCTCCGCCCGGCAGCAACGCAACGCAGCGCAGCAAGCATAGCGAAGGGAAGAAAGGCCAGACCGCTTTTTCGGGGTCTTACTCTCTCACACTACTACCGTCCAGGGGCAGGCACAGCAGCACCGAATGGAAGTCGACGTTCACTATTAGTTAGCCCCGGCGGCGTGTCGGCCGAAGCGGGATACCCCACGAAGCAGGGATGATCGCAGATCGCTGCTGGGCGCCGGGGGGAGGGTTGGCTATATCCGGGTGGCATGTCACTGGCGCCTTCTGGGTGGTTCCCGAAGACTGGGCTGCGTTTGGTGGTGATAGTCTGCTTTTGCACGGATATGCTCTGGAAATGTTGGGCGAGGGATGGGGGTTTGGCGATGGGTTTTCATTGTACTTGGGCACAGAATATTCTGTATTAATTGTGCATTGAGTTGAACAACCCTGCCAGAGATCCTTTTGTTTTTTCCCCCCTTGGGATGCAAAGCCGTTGCAGCCGTTGCAGCAGCCAGGGTTTGGAGCAAGCGAAGGAAGGGTCAACAACAAGCGACAAAAGATCAGCGCTCGAGGCTACCAAACCCAAAATTTCCAATGTCAAGTGAACAAAGCAAACCCCCATGCCTCGAGCCCGAGCAACCGGAGAGGCTCGAGAGGGGGCTTTTCAATGATGCGGTTCTAGCGCGCTTCTGGTGTGCGTTAGGCTCATTTCTCCACCCTTGCTGTCGTTGCGGTCTCCCGTGTTCGGGTTCTTGGCCTGCTCCTCCCTCCTTCGGCGGCTTGCCCCGATTCCGCAACTCTGCTGTCGATCCTGGGGCCCGCCCCGTTGTCAATCCCGTCGATCAGCGTGTCGAGATGGGATTGACGACGACGGAAACCGGGAGAAGCAGGGGACTTTCGGACGGCGCGCCAACATTGCCGGGCGGGCTGCAGGGTCGATCAGTGATCAGCGCTGGTTCTTGCCGCGTGCGAGGGGCGTGGGGGAGGGGGAAGCGAAAGCCACACGCCTTCTTTTTTTTGCAACCTGGAAGCAAACAAGCATGGCACTGGCATGGCAAATCGTGGCACAGCAGGGGATCTTCCAGGGCCGATCAGGGACCATTCGGCCAATCATGGCGCGGAGGCCGCGCTGGCGAGGTGGATTGATGTCATGGGAGCCCGGACCAGGTTCCCGACGCAGCGGAAGGACTTGGACAATTGGACTTCGAAGCGAAGTCAAGACTGGGCTTGTCCCGCTAACGTTAGTGGCAAAGCAAAATCCGGCAGGTCCTTCGTGGGCGTGGTTTTTTTTTGGTTCGGTTGCGGCGGGAACGTCATCCATGTGAGCCATGGATGACGGGGAGCTCGTGCCACTCCCACATGTCTGGCCGGGATCATCGCTGTGCTCTGGCGAGTTTCCGACAGCTCGACTCGAGACCCCACCGAGCCGGGATTCTGGGAATTGCCCAAATCGACTGACCTCGTGGCTTCGTGGCTGAGTGCCTGACGCACGGGGTTAGCCGATTGGTCTGGGCGCCACCATGGGCGCATGGGGATATCGGTCGTCTCAATTCGAAGGTATCGCAACATTCGAGATGGTGCTGTTCGGATGGCGCAGAATGTTGTGGACTTGAGAGTTCGGATTGCCTTTTTTTTGCTTTTGATATATTTTGTGGCTGCTGCGGCTGTCGTGGCTGCTTCTCAGCTGCGTGCTCTTTCCTCTCCCTCGTGCAGACGGCTAGGCTGCCACAGCTGCCTCCACAATTCCACGCATGGCATGGCACGTCGAGAAGCAAGAAACACGCAGCAACAGCAAGCCGCAACAGCCCCGCACGGCGCCACAACGACGCGCATTGCCCAATCCGCCAGATCTATTGTTTCACCCGTCGCCACGAGGCGCCGATTGAGCATGCTGCTCGTCGCTCCGCGGCAGCACAGCAGAAGCAAACCGGGCAAACCACGCATCACACGCATCACACGCAGCACACGCAGCGCCGCACCCTGAACCGCACGAGGCAGCATGCACGCTTGATGTCCGACTAAGCCTGGACGGCAACGTTGTGCATCCTCGAGCCGTCATCGATTGGATCATCGCGTGGGATGAGTCGTGGGTAGCCGTCCCGGACCCAACTGCCGCCAACATGCTGTGGAGTCGAGCTTGACGTTATGCAATGATCTGCGAGCTCGACGACGTCGAACCTCGAGCGAACCCGACCCCGAGGATGCGCGAGGTGGAACCACCCCCACTGCCCGGCGCCGTCGCCCCTGGTCTTGACCCTTTGATTACAAAATCCGAGTACGCAACTGCAGCGGGCCGTCGCCTCCTTTCCAGATGTGATGCAGCTGGTGCTGTGTGCTGAAGACACCCCACCGTCCCGGGATGCGCATCCTCCGCATGCTTCCCCGGGAAGATCATCACCGCGATCAGCCGCTTCTGAACGCCTCCTGGGAAATCGTCGCATGGCTGAAACGATGGCGCTCTGCGTGGCGCCGAAAGGCCCGTGGAGATCATGGCGCTAAGCGCACTGAGCACGCACCAACGCTCCCGCACCCATGCTGCCGGGTCCCTCGCTAGCGAGACCTTGACCGCATCAAGGAATGCATTCGCCGGACTCTGGAGCCAAGCTGCCTGGTGGTTGGGGGCCGCCCGCCGGAGCCGCCACGGGGTCCTTGCACCGCGCCAACACCCGCGTTCCCAGAGATCATCTCGTCTCTGCATGCATGTCTCAGACCCGCAGCCTTCCCCGGCGACAAAACCTCGCCAATGCAGCAAGCGCAGGACCCTGCGCGCATCATGTCTTCGAGGGGAAGCACGCCCGAGACACGGCATTAGAAACCAGCGCGCAATCACATCTGCCGCCTCAAAAATGAAATGAACCGGGACGGTGGGAGAGGAGAAAGAGCGCCGGCGTCGGCCAGGAAGCCCTAGCGGCCGAGGAGGCAGCCCAAGGAGCCCACTGGCAATGGAGACGGGCAATCTTTCACGTCGCCGATCAGATGGAGACGCGCGAGTTCGGGCCTCCATCCACCGTTGGTCGAGAACACGTACCCGCGAGGCTGGTCCGTAGCCTCATGCCCGCCCCGCCCGCCGCGCAAAAAACAGAAAGCAGGGAACTTCAAAGAGGGACTTTGATGTACCTTGCCACCTTCTAGCGGCCGGCTGGCGTGGCAGGGTGTCCATTTGACGTTTGCGGGGCTGCCGAGGCACGCTGTCAGGGGCTGGGTAAACAACAGGGGCAGGTTTAGGGTTAGGTATGGGAATTCTCAGCGCGGGCAAAACTTTGTCAACGACGAATTCCAAGCGCGGAGTTTTCTCCGCGACGGTCTGGCGATGGCCTCGATGGCCTTTCATGAGCCCCCTTTCTTGGTCTGGCCGGCGGACAAGTGGCTGCAAGTCACCTAGGTGGCCCCGGCCAGCGCGCGGGGAGCGCACGGCCGAGGCACCGCTGGCCCGCCGCGCTCCCTCAGCACCACGCAGGGACGTAATTCAGCCACATCTGCTCGTTGGAATTGTAGAGAGACCGATTTTGGGTCCCGGAGAGGCAAATTGCCCGTGTCTCCCGCGAGTCAGCGCCGCGAGACGCCGAGTGTTGGCGCCCCTTTTGCCTTCCTGGCACCACTCAGGGGCAAGGCGGCACTCACATGACAGAATTGCTTGGATATCCTGCCTCGTCTAGAGAATAAGACGTCAGTTTAAGACTACAGGTGGTCACCTGAAATGTCGAGGGTCGCGTAACGGTCGAGTGGCAGCGACTCTGCCCACACCGCGTAGATTCAGTCCCCCCACCCGCTCTGCCCGAATTTGCCATCTGGTACGCAAGAGCGAGCCAGAACTGCGTAGCAATTACCACGGGGGCAAACCCAATCAACCCCTGTGGCGTAGTCTCGGGTTTCCGTCTGTTTCCTGTCGTGTCGCCGTCCCGGCGCTTCCTAGACCATCCCCAGGGTTCTCCCCGTTGCCCATCGATACATCCGCCCCCTTCGCCGGGAGCCAGCTAGACGGACACGACCTTGGCCTCGGCCAAGGGGCGAAGGCGATCACTGCCGCACTCCCGTTGGTGTCCGAACCGTCCCAAGGCCCCCCTCACTGTCCCATCCATGTGTTGACGTGCCTGGACCGCCTCTTCCCTGCCCGCCCCTTGCTAGCGGACAATGGACGTCAAGTCTAGCGTGGGCGGGTGTTGATCATCCAAGGGCCTTCCTTCATCCGCCGTTCAGCTCTCAGGGGTAGGCTCACCACCAACCCTTGTGCTCACAGGCCTTTAAGAGCCAAAATGATGATCACCGGTGCGCCCAAGGGGACTCCTGGAGTATTCAGAAGCCTTTTCGGCCCTCCACCCATGTATTCTTTCCATGTACCGTGTACAAGATGCAAGTACCTCGAGGGAATCGTCCCCGCCCCTGACTCCTGCCCATACACGGACCAACCACGAGGGCGAAGGCGAGTCGCGAGACGAAGACACGTGGAGGAAGGAAGAGACAGATCTCCGGAGCATCACATCATGCCCCTCCCCAAGTCAAGTCCGTGGACACCATATCTCCGGCCACCCGGGAGCCAGCACCAGCCACCTAGCTGCAGGACCGCACATCCCAGGGACGCAAAGAGCCGGCGATAGGGCCGTCCAAACGGAAGGGAAGACCCCGACAGAAAAACCCTCTATTGTATCCTAGCCGCCCAAAGTCCTGCTACCGATCGACCCAGCGATCCAGATGGGCCCAAATGGAGCCGCACGGGAGACCCTCTAATAGAAAATTCCGTCTCAGCATCATGCAAAGCCGATCCTTCGTTCAATAATTCCCCCTCCTAGAGCACAGTAGTCGATCATCGAGAAGACACACCCCCTCTCGAGCCCCTCACCCTCGGCATGCGGCACCGGCGCGAGCACAGCCCAACCCACCCGCTAGAAAACCCAGCAGGACATCGTAGTGGGCCCGGGTTTTCGACGCGCAAGCTGGCTGTGGACTGTGTACCGCAGCACGCAGACTCCCTCACGGTCCTGGAGTGTCCCTGATTCATCGTTTCGAACGATCCACGGCACTACTGCGTACTGTCGGGTGTAATTCCCACGACTCATGGCACACCCACTACCACCCCTCACCGGAAGAAAACACTATGTAGGTAGTAGAGCAGCCTCGGCCGCCGCCGCGCATCTCACCAGAAGCAAAGCACCAGCATAAGTAAACTCGGAGACCACCGCCCAAACTCCCGTCTCAAACCTCACCCGCATAACAAGACGCAGACAAGACAGACTGCAACGCACAAACCAAAAGCAAACACGGCGCAGGAAAGGGAGCAAGACATCCAGTGCCGCGCAGCCGGGAAACCTCTCACACCCACCGTCTCCCCTACCATCCTTATCCACCCAACTAGTACCACAAAGTAGTAGCACAACGCAGAACCCAGGATCCCACTCGGTACTGGCAAGCCCAACCCCCCCACCCAGCTGAACAACAGCACTGGAGCCTCTCCCAAGTCCCAGCGCTAGGCACTCTTGAAGTTTTGGCCAGATGGGAAAGCCGCAGCCTCCTCGGAGCGTGTGACGGCAGTTGGTTGGACGGTGCCGGGATAAAACATGCCGTGATATCTTACATAGTATGGTTTGTGGATGATTGGTGGGTCAGGCGTTACACAGTATACTGTGTATAGAAAGCTCTGTTTGTCGTCCAGGGGGGGCGCCAGACATCGTCGTTGGGGGGCACGGGGTATGCCGACAAGACCCTCGGAGGAAGGGGGCGTGATGAAAGCTTGCTGAACATAAGGCACCCTTGCTACTGTGTACGCTTGACATACGGCTTCCTGGCAGTAAATCGAGTAGGTAATCGTTGAGGGGATGCCAGCGAGGGAAAAAAAGGGGGGTGATGAAATCTTGCTGAATGTCGTTGCTACATTGCAAACACGGTGTCCCGGTAATTCCTCTGATCGCCGAGGCGATGAAAACAAGGAAAAGGGGGGTGATGAAATTTTGCTTCATATCGCTCACACAAGCTTGCTGAATGCCTTTGCTGCACTCCGGACATGATGTCCCCGTATTCCGACTGATCGTTGGGGGGATGCCAGCGAGGGAAAGAAAAGGGAGATACCAAATCTTGCTTCATATTGCTCACAAAGCTTGCTAATAAACAAATGCCTTTGCTACGCTTCCAAAACATGGCGTCTCAATAACCGGACTGATCGTTCCAGTACAGCGTGTCGTGGAAAACCCTGCGAACAAGTCAGCTTCTGTCTCTGCTTCCCGGTAAACAAGTGTGAGACTCACTCCGGCCCCGTGGCATAAAAGTCCCAGCCAAACTTGATGCGGAAGAACTGCTGGAGATGGCTGGCCACCTTGATGGCGCCGACGTCGGTGGGGTGCCACTGCGGACCGATGTCGTTGTGCTGCAGGATGCCCGACGTGTTGAAGTGGTGGACAAACGGCTTTGCCTTTCTGCCCGTTTTGGCCGTCTTCTGGGTGACGCCGTCGTAGATGGTGGGGTCGGAGAGGTAGGCGTCCGAGTTGAACCTGTGCGTTGTGAGTCGATGGCCGCTGACGGGGCGGAATGCACTCACCATTTGACCATCTGGTAGATCTCCTTGACCCAGCCGTCAGGGGCGTTGGGGAGATAGGTGTTGCCGGACTGGTAGAAGCCTAGCCAGAGGGACTGTGTGAAATGTCAGGTCGATTTGTTCAGTGACAGTGAACTTGGCAAAAGAAGAGAGAAGACAAAGGAAAGAAACGCACCATGACGACAACCTGGGCGCTTGGCCACTTCCCGTGGACGCCCTGGATGATCTTGGTCAAGCCGTCGATGTAGGCCTCAGTCGACACGTTGTTCGCTACGTTGTTGTCGTTTGTGCCAATGTTGATTACGACTGCGTCGGCAGCAGGGCGCTTGCCAAAGTCCCACGGCTCCGGCTTCTCTGTTTCATCGTGAGTCTACATGGCATCGACACAGACAGGTTCTTTGGGGTCGACTCACCACCGTACAGCACCGAGGCGCGGTAGCTCGTGTCCGAGGTGTAGAACCACTGACTACCCTCCCATGTCAGTGAATAAATTCCCTGTTTGGGAGTGACAGGAGTGGTTCGGGAGCAATGGTGCTCCCGACCGCTCCCGAGGCAGCTAAAAGGGGGCATAAAGAGCTCGAATTGACGTACTGGGCCTGCCCCCGGGGATTTCCCCAGCAGTTCTGATCCGCGGCGCAGATTCCCGGGTAAGCAGTCACGGAGAACTCTGTGTCGCCCAGGCCGGCGCCGAGGCCGCTTGATGTGGCATCAGCATCATCACTTCACCACATGAGCGCGTGGACAAACGTACTAGGCCCAGCTCGACAGGCCTTCGTACGACGTGTACATGCCCGAGGCCAGGCTGTCGCCAATGACCTCGATCCGGCGGCCGAACTCGGGAAGCTTGATCAGCTTCTCTCCCTTGGCGACATGGACAGCCTCGATCTGCACGCCGTATGCCCAGTTTGTCACGCGCAGCTCAAAGGTCCAGGGGTTGACGGGTCCTGTCTGGTCGGAACCCGGTGTCGTCGGGCTCACGAGGAGGTGGGTGGCGCCGGCGGTGATGTTGGTGAAGGCCCAGTCGAGCCCTGCGACCCGATAGCCGACGAGAACGCCATCGCTGGTCAGGTTGCCAAAGGACACGGCCACCGTCTTTCCCGTGTAGCCGAACTTGATGCCCGGAGCACTACGAGTCGTCAGGGCCCTGCCACCAAGACGGTCTGGGAGCCGACTTACGACCACCAGGAGAGGTACTTGGAATCCCAGCGCCCCTTGTACGATATCTCGTTGGCGTCGGCTGGATAGCTCGTGAACGAGTAGGCGGACGGATCGATGCGGGTGTCGGGGAAATCGGCGACCCTGGCCTGGCCGTTCTGGACGATGGTGGCAGAGACGCGGGAGAGCAGAGCGAGGCCGTAGACGGCCAGACCCAACAGTGACACCATGGCTTGGACAACTTCCGGATTCTGGGAGTGCTGCTGCCTGTCCTGTCCTCAACACAAGGCGGCGCGTGACCGGTCTTTATCTGCGGTGCGCTATGGCTCGCACAACGTCATTTGTTTATTTGATGGAACTGTTTCCCGCGACGCCGGGGTTGGGACGGAAAGTCGGCGGGTTGAGCCCGCCGTCGACGCGGGGCCGCGCCATGGCAGAAGGCTGTTGCCCGTATTCGAGAGCGAAGCGACCAGGCCCGCGGTTCTCCTTCCAACCGACTGGTCGGCCAGGCGGGGGGAAGGCGCGGTTGATATCCGGGTAAGGAGCAGCAAGCAGCAGCGGGCCACAAAAGAACGGCTTGTGTCGATGAAGTCGAGGTCCAGTGCTGGAGCGGCATGCAGGAACGGCATGCACGATCTGGAGCGACCGGGAGGCATGCCTCTGCCGGGCCGGATGCATGCCGGCTCTTCCCTAGGTGCTCGGAAGGGGCAGCTCCGAGTCGCTTCCCGCGCCGGCCTACAAAGTAACAAGCATGGAATTTGATCCCGATTCCCGTGTCGTGAAGACTCCCAAATTTTGGAATCATCTGGACTCGCAAGAAGTCAGCCAGGTGGTGGTGATAGTCGGTGTTGGTGGTTTGGCTGTGTGGCTGCTGATTCGTCCACCAAACAGTCCGGACGGGCCTACAAGCAGGTCAGCCCTACAGCGACCAAGCCCATTGGGGGCCTTTCCGCGCTGTCGGGGTCGATTGCGAAACAAGGCCGGCAGCAGGGAATCATGGGCTTTCATTGACTGTCAATTGGAGATCCAACATCGAGATTGTAGATCGTCAACTCCACTCCCTTAGTTCAACCTCTACGGTTCTAAACCAGCTCCGGACAACCACTCGTAAGCTGCCTCTGGTCCAGAACAGATGCGACAACACCAAGCCCGGGTTTTTGCTTGATCATCGCGGGCCGCGGGTTGAGGCCTGGTGGCCGCAGCTCAAAGGCCCGCAGATCAACGGCCTTACTGCAGATAAAAGGGCTGCAGTGCAGACCACCTGCGTCACCCGAGACCACCGGACATTGGACATTGGTGATTCGGGACCAAGCCGCGAGCACAGAGACACATCTCCCTCCCTCTTCTCTCTGCATGTCTCACTCCCAGTGTCTCACCCCCCTCAGGACCCCTGCCCAATGTCAAAGCTCCTTCCCTTCCCCTGCCGTGCCCTAACGCTGCTTGATGCTGGGCCCCACCGCAGCTGCCGGGGTCTGGTGGCGTGCCAGGAAAGATGCGATTCTGAGTGCGCCAGAGCGACCAGACAGGAAACTCGACGTCCTCCATCGCTGCCGCCCACCACCACTTCACTCGAGGTTGGTGTGCACACTCCCTCCCCTCTGCAGTCGGAGAGGTCCAGGCACAGCAGCCGGTGTCGTGTGGCCGCCTCAAACCTGACGCCAGGGCCTGGCACGTTCTGCTCCCACGTGTTTACTAAATCCCATTAAACATTCCCTGATAATTCACGCAACACAGAGTCTTTGTTGAGACCCCCAAGTCAACACTTTTTTTTTGCTTCTGAGTGCACCTTTGAGCTAGCTGCCCGCGTATTCCCTCTGGGCGCAACACCGACCCCGAATTGGTGTGGTTCAGCAATCCGCCGTCACCTGATGCTCGTCCCGCGTGGGGAAAGGCGGTAGAAATAATTAATTAACCCACACCCATCCCACAGCTCCTAGCTCCGGCTCTCAGCGCCCGCTCGAATCGAACACCCCAAGTGTCTCGGAGACACTCAGGAGCCGTGCCCGACCAAGACCGACACAGCACACACGGCTCGACATATAATATACCCTCCCGCGACGACTTGCCGGCCGTCGAGCGGACGCGACCCGACACATGAGACGGGCAGCTCCGGGGGCGGCTTCATTCGGCGTGTCTCACCAGAGGAGGAAGAGGTTAATATTTGGGAACCCGGACCCGTCATTTGATTTCTCCTCGCACCCGGCCCTGCGCCCATCTCCTGCTTTCCGGCGCTCGTGGAAGTCCTCGGCCCATTGCATCGCGCCTCGCACCACACCGCCGCAATTGCCAGCCGGCCGGCCAAGCTGTTATGGCATCAACCCGGTAACCGACACCGCCGGCGGAACCATGACGCTAGACGCACCCACGACGTCGCCGACGTTCGACTTATCGGTGCCGCAAGCATTGCCACCAGCAGCCCGGAACCCGGGTCTCCAAGCGCATACCCCGCAGTCTTGTTCTCCCCCCAGCCGTCACACGGTGCACCGTTCCTCGGGCCGGGAGACAACAGGGTTAGAGTACCTGCGGGCCTAGAGGCCCGAGTTGGACCGTAGACACCGGCGGGGAGCACGCCGACAAAGCCGGATCTGCTGTCCGAGTTCCGCAGCGCTCGCCCGGCGACTTTCGAGTCCGTCGGAAGTCCGCCCGGTGCCCGCCTCGACGGATCGGCAACGCAGCAACCAGATCGCGGCCGGACCCGGCACCGCCAGGCTCCACCGCAGCAGCGCACCAGGTAGTCCGCCAGAACCGGCGCCGCAGCCCCCAGCCTCCCAGCCGCCATGTCGTCGCAACAGCCCCCTCCCGACCCCAACGCGGTGCCCGACACCGCCCTGGGCCTGACCGAAGACCAGGTCGAGCTCCTGCGGCACGGCCAGCAGGCAGTCGCAGCCGCGACCGCGGGATCCACCTCCTCACGGGCCGCCTCCCGCGCCTCGTCGCAGGGCCTGCTGCTGATGGACAGCGGGTCGCTGTCGGCGCTGGGCCGGCACTTCGACCGCGTCATGCAGTCCATCCAGGGCCGCCTCGAGTACCTGATGGAGCAGTCACAGGTCGTGACGCTGAGCGTGTACGACCGCGCGGGCAACCTGATTGACAATGCGGACGCCGAGATTGCGCGGTACCATGATATCATGGCGCAGATTGATGAGCTGGAGCTGGATTTTGATCGGATTGGGCAGATTAGGGAGATTGTGAGGGGGTTTCGGACGCGGGCGGAGGAGTTGGAGCGGGAGTTGGAGAGGTCGGGGGGTGGAGGGTCGAAGAGGGATCGGCATGGGCATCGCAGCCATGGGCATTCTAGTTCTGGGAGGAGAAGGGCGTGATGGGGGGTTCGGCTGACGATGCAAGGATGAGCGCGGGCATGATGAGGGCGCGCGGATGGCGGCCTGCGAGATGCGCCGAAACGCCCACGCCGGGCGGCGACGCCCTGATTCGACGACGAACCACGCGGCGGCGGCATCCACACGGCGAACACGAACGACATTGGCGGTAGAATATATCTGGGTCCCACGACCGACACCGGGCACGGTACACTAAAAAGGAGGAGGATGGGATGGGATGGGATACCTTCGTTGGCCAGGAGAAACCCCCACGAGTGCTCCTGGCCACTTAACCACAGTATTATGTATGCAAGCGGGAACCAACAGAACCGCGACAAGACAGACAGACAGACATCTTTCGTCTTGCTCTGGCCGCCCCTCGCGACGGCTGGGCTGGGCGAGGGATGGACAGAAGGCGTCGCACGACGCGACGCAGCGAAACGCAACGCAATGCGATGGGTGGAGAGGATATGTAATGATGGACGGCATGGGCTTGGTTCACATCGGACTTGACCCCGGCGGCGGATGGATGTCTCGACAAGACTGGGTGGGCCTCGCGGCCGGAAACAAACGAACAAGATGGAATTTGGCCTCGCGGCCGGTCGACTTTTTTTAATCTTTGAGGTTTATATTTTTCATTTTTATTTTTTTCATTTATTGTTGTTGTATCCTCTTTTCGTCTTTTTGGATTGGCCTGGGCGGGGGGGGGTTGTCTGCTTTTTGGTGGTGTTGTTCTTCGTCTGCCTTACACAGGTCATGACTTACGTCACGTCACGTTGTTATGAAGAGGGTGGGTGTTATGACGTGTTGGTGTCTTTTTTCTTCTTCTTTTCGCTGCTTTATACCCCATTCTTCTTGTTGAGTCGGTTGGGTGGTGATCGACCGAGTTTTTTGTTGGCTTGTTTGGTCATGGGGATGGTCTTGCTGTCCTTGGGACGGGGGTTTCTGGTTTTGTGTCTTCCCTCCTGTGGTTGATGGTGGTGTTCGTTGGTTGCTCACGACGCAGAACAGCAAGGCGGAAGGGCGGTTAGGGCGGGGACTTGCTTAGATATGAGTGTATTATATAGAAGTTTGAATGGGATATGATTGATCGAGTTTCTGTGGCTTGAGCACGGCACAGCCAGCCCTTCCCAACTGTCCGTGGCTGGCTCGACGGGATCGTAGATCCAGACACATTCCCTTCCCTGAGAGCACAGAGTGCCGAGTGTCGACCTGACTAGGTACCTCCAATACGCTGATATCTCCAAGCCCTCCTCCCTAGGTAGGTACCGACCCAAATACGCCGGTAAATAAACAACCCAACAACCAAACAACCCATGTCACCCATCCCAACCTAGCCTAACCCTCCCTGAACCCAGCCACAGCAACCAGGCCATCAAACCTCCATCCCCTCCCCCTCCCCCTCCCCATTGAGCACAACAACCCCATTCCTCTCCTTAATCCTCCTCCCAAACCGCCCCGCAGCCCCGTCCCTCACCCGCTGCTCAGCATCAAACATCTCCTTGGCCTGCGCGGCCAGCTCCTTCATGTCGTGCCGCACGCTCTTGGTCAGGATGGCGCTCCACCCGTTGTGGGGTTTGCACTTCTTCTTGGCGCACATATTCGTAAAGTCTGCTTCCCCTGGCCCAGATTCAGTGGAGGTGGTGGCGTCGAGGCGGCCGGCGCGGAAGATGGCTTCCCCCTGCGGGGATGCGAGGAAGAGCGCGAAGGGGTGGGTTGCCGAGACGGTGTCGAGGCGGGCGTCGTAGCCGCAGAGGTCTTTTGCCGTGCCCTTGCCGGCCGCGACGGCGGCCTCGCGCTGGGCGAGGGCCATGTCGATTAGCTGGAGCATTTTTTTGCAGAGGACGATTTCTTCGCCGAGCTGGTAGCGGGATGTGGCGGAGGTGGTGAGGAGGGTTTGTTCTTCTGGGGTGAGGGCCTGGGAGGAGGAGGGGGAGTCCCAGAATGAGGG
>OUNM010534476.1_pt1 | contig 24614 bp, 21 predicted proteins | sample 1769961 | NCBI WGS metagenome assembly OUNM01 (sample SAMEA3914820, study PRJEB12502) | metagenome | biome: forest; material: soil | place: USA | collected 2012-03-12 | depth 0.3 m | reverse complement strand
GCGCTGGGTGTCCTGCGCGGGGAACTCCCACGGTTTGGGCAACTGGTTGGTGGGGCAGCGGTGCTCGAGCACGGCGGCGGCGATGCCGCGGGCGCGAAACCATTCGGCGAGTTCGCTGCCCTCGTGTTCGCTGGCGAGGATGCCGAAGCCGCCGCCGGGGACGATGATGACGCCGACGCCGTTCTTTTTATCCGAGGCCGGGAGGTAAAATTCGAGGCGCGGCTCGGAGATATTCGTGAGCCGGGCGATGGGGGGTTTGTCGCCGGGCTTGGCGGGAGAAAGGCTTTCCTGTCCGGGCGCTTTGAAGTCGCCGGGGGGCTTGTCCCAGAGTTTGATGACGAGGTCGGGCTTGGCGGAGGCGGCATGGATCGCCGGGGCCACGGAGACGAGCAAGGCGAGGAAGAGGGAGAGGGCTTTCATGGGAGGAGCAGGGCACAAGAGCGTGGGTGGGGCAAACTTTTCCGGGAACCGTGTAGCTGCGAAAGGCGCCGCCCTTAGTTTTCTTCATTCTCTCGCCTGCTTCCTGCTTCTTTTTCTTATCCAAATTCCACTCGCCCTCTACGCCGCTTCCGATACAAGCAGCGGGATGCCGCTATTCCTTTTTGAGCCGGACATGCGCCGGTTTGCGCGGGCGTTTCTGTTTTTCATGCTGGGCTGTGCTCTTTGGCTGGTTGCCTGATAGCCTGAGTTGAATAAGCGGGTGCGTGGTTCCGTCGTTGGACAAGTGCCCCGCTTTGTACATATTCCATCGCCGCCGTGCCAAAGGGCCCTAAGAGTTCCCCACGCTCCGGCGTCTCTAACCAACATGCTCCGTAAACTTACTGCTTTCTGTGTCCTGTCCGCCACCGCTTGGGCGCAATTGCCGCCTTCGGCGTTGAACCCCGGGAAGGCGGCACAGCCTCAGCCGGCGCGGCCTTTGAATCCGCTCAATCCGCCGGGCGCATTGAATCCTTTGAACCCGCTGAATCCGGCGCGTCCGCAACCAGCTCCGGCGGCTCCCGTGGCGCCCGCCCCAGCGGCTCCGACGCCCCCCGGCTTTTTCGGGGCTCCCGCCGCGCCGGCCACAGACGAAGCGCCCCTCACCGATTTTGCCACGGCCGCACCGAATGCGTTGACGGCGGAGGAACAGGCGCAGGGTTGGAAGCTGCTGTTTGACGGCACGAAGCTCACCGGGCTGAAAGGCGTGCAGCGCAGCGATCCGCTGGCCTCGGGCTGGAAAATTGCGAGCGGCGAGCTGAATTTGCCGAAGGAAATCCGGGACATGGATCGGATGACGGGTGGCGATCTGATCACCACGGAGACGTATTACGATTTCGATTTCCGCTTTGAGTGGAAGGCCACGGTTTCGGCGAACGGCGGCGTGCGCTACATGCTGGCGCAGAGCCTCGGGCAGACGCCGGTGGGGCTGGAGTACCAGATCATCGACGACGTGCATACGCCCATCGGGCTCAAGGGCGGGCGGCTCCGCCGCTCGGGCGCGCTCGATAACATTCTGCCCGTGGGCGAAAACGCGCAGCTCCGCACGGCGGACCCGCTCAACCGCAAAGGCGACCCGTGGAATGAGGGGCGCATCGTGGTGCGGGGCAATCACGTGGAGCACTGGCTGAATGGGGACAAGGTGCTGGAGTTCGACCTCGGCCCGCAGCTCCGCACGCTCGCGGAGCACAACGCGGAGAAGAATGCGCGCTTCGGCCCGTACTTTGGCTCGAAGATGAAGACGCAGCTCTGCCTGCTCGATGAAGGGACCGAGGTGGCCTACCGGAATTTGAAGATTCGCGCGCTGGCGCCGCAGGCAGTCGCGGCGCCTCCCGGGCAGCGGCCCGTGACACCAGGGGTGCCCGGAGTGTCAGGGACCGGGGTGAAGCCGGGGGTGCCGGATCCGTTTTTGATTCGGCCGAAGCGGTAGCAAAGTAGAAGCGCCTTCCAGGCGCTTTGAAATGGAACGCCCAGCGCCTGGAAGGTGTTTCTACCAGGCCAGCCGCACGGTTTTGGAGCGGCCGTTTACTGGCTCCTCAATCTTTCTCGCAAGCTCTTGGGATTCTGGCGAAGGTCGAAGAGGATATGGACGAATAACCGGCGACCTTCCAAGGTGTAGAATAGGCCGATATTTCTATCTTTCAGGAGAAAGCGGCGGAAAGGCCGGGAGTAAATCGAGCCGAGTTCTGGAAACACCGCGAGCAAGGCCAGCGCATGCTCGACCATCTCCAGAAATTCGTGCGCGGCCACCTCACTCGATTCCAAGCGCGCGGCAAACATCGCGTCCAAATCCCGTTCCGCCGCGCTGAGCCACTCGATGGCTTCAACGCGCACGGTACTTGGAAAGCAGGCTAGCTTTGACTTCGGCCCACGATTTGGGCTTTTCGGCACGTGCTAGAAAGTCCGCGCGCCGGGCCTCGAGTTCGGCGACCAAATCCGGCGAAACGTGTTCCACTCGCTGACGATCCCGAACGGACTCCAGCAATTCAAGGGCGAGCGTTTCGCGTTCGTCGTCGCTGAGGGCGGCCAACTGTGGCAATGTCTCGATGACCATGTGCTGAGGCTATCGCAGCTCGCGCGGTGCTGCAAGCCGGCAGTGCCGGACCGCTTTTGATCTGACCGGAGCGGTAGCAAAGTAGAAGCGCCTTCCAGGCGCTTCTACCGGGCGAGCCGTGCGGCTTCGGGGGCGAGGTCGTGTTTGGGGTAGTCTTTGGCGATGCTGGCCCAGATTTTTTTAGCTTCGTCTCTTTGGCCCAGCTCGAACATCGCTTTGGCGCGGTAGAAGTCGGCGAGGATTTGGAAGGGGTTGTCGCCTTGGATGGTGCGGAAGCTTTCGATTTCCTGCAGCGCTTCGTTCCAGCGGCCGAAGAGCATGAGCACGCGGCCGCGCAGGAGGAGGAAGTCGCTCTCGTATTTGGCGAGCGGGTGCTCGGTTTCCCACTCGAAGAGTTTGTCCTCGGCGGCCTTGCGTTCGCCCTGGTCGATGAGGCCGTTGATGGTGATGGAGAAGGCGCGATCCATCGCGGGGAGTTTTTTGCCGCCGGTTTCGTCGGCGATGGTTTTCTGCACGCTTTCGTACTGCGCGCGGGCTTCTTTCACTTTGCCGAGGAGGCGGTAGAGATCGCCGACGCGCACTTTGGCCATGCGGGCGAAGTCGGTGTTGGGCTGGTCAAAGGCGAGGCGCTGCGCGACTTGGAGGGCGTCGGGGCTTTTCAGGCCGAAGACGAGGATGTCGAGTTCCAGCGCGGTGAGCTGGGGGAATTTTTTGCGCGCGGCAAGGTCGAACTTGTGCAGCTCGGCGATGGCGGCGGGCGGATTCGTCTGGCCCAGTGAGCGGATGCGCGCGAGCTGCGCGGTGAGCCAGAGCGGGTCGGATTGGTTGTTGTTTTTCGCCACCCAGGCGGTGCCGTAGCGGCCGAGCAATTGGTCGGTGCCGAACTCGCTCACGAGCACGAGATGGCCGGCGAGCGTGATGGGAGAAAGGCGCGCGGGATCTTCTTTTTCGATGAGGCCCAGGTAGCGCGCGACGTCGCCGTCGTTCTCGATGCTCGCTTCGTGCGGCGTGCCGTTGAATTCGATCTGGCGCGCGCCGCTCGTTTGCTGCGGGCCGTTGGCGAAGCGCACGATGACACGCGCGGGCGCGGGGCCGACGCAGACGCGATCGCATTCGTCGCCTTCGAACATGGCGCCGTCGCTCCACTCCCAGCGCGCGGTCCAGCCGGCGGGGAGCTTGCCGCGCACGGAACACTTCGTCTCGAAAAGCCACTGGCCCTGGTAGCCGATATAGCTCGCCACGCGCGCGGTAGGCTGCGGGACGGGCCAGCCTTGCACGTGCTCGATGGCGCCGGCCTCGGTGGTGCCGGGGTGCACCCACGCGCTTGCGGGGATGGCCTCCAGCTTGCCGCCTTTTTCCCAGCCGAGCACCATCGTGGGCGGAGGTGTAGCGCCTTCCTTCGCGGCGTAGTAATCGATTTTCACCACGCCTTCTGGCGCGTTCGCGGTGCCTTTTTGCACGGTGTTCGCGTTGACGTGCGGGCCGTGTTTGCTGGGCCAATCGAAGATCAGTTTGTCGTTGGCGAGGACGAAAGAGGCATCGGACGAAATGGTGTAGAGCGTGGCCTTTTTGTCCGGCAGCCGCAGCAGGCCGGTGTAGTGGCTGAGAAAATTCGCGCTGTCGCCGAACGGATTTTCGCCCTGGCTGATGGTGCTGACGAAGCCTGCGCCGTCGCTGTCCTTCGCGCTTTTCCACGCGGATTCGAGCTGCGCCCAGTCGTCCATCTTGGTGCCCGCGGGCATGCGGCGCGTTTCGAGGAGCAGGCTGACTTTCGGCGTCCACTTCACTTCGCGGCGCTGGCGATTGCCGCCGTAGTAGACGAAGTAGTCCTGCCCTTGGGTAAGATTCTGCGCGAGGAGCAGGAGCTTGTGCGCTTCCATACGCGCGACTTTCGCGAGCGGGAGCTGCGCGCCCTTGGCGTCGGTGAGCACGACGTCGCCCATGTTGGGCTGGGTGATGCCGAGCTCGGGGACTTCGAGGAGCCAGCCGGCTTCGGGGATGGTGGGGTCGGTGCGGCCGGCGTGGAAGCTGGCGCGCATCGGGGCGTCCTGGATGGCCCAGGGAGTGGCGGCGGGGGCATTACTGGTCAGCAGCGCGACGGCGAGAGCGGAAAAGAAAGAACCCCAGCGCGGGCTGGTCCTGGGAGCGCCACCCTCAAGGGTGGCTTTGTGCATAGCGCAACGCGCGTGACAAAAAGTGGCGCGCGTCGCGCATAGGGAGAAGCCACCCTGGAGGGTGGCGCTCCCGGGACTCTCCCGACGCGGCGTACTCAAATGGTTTTGCGACATCGCGACTTACTTCTCCTCCACGAGCGAGCGGAAGTAATCCGCCACCTGGTCCTTGTATTGCGCGGGGGCGTCGCCTTCCTGGCCGCCGAGGAGTTGTTTGTCCTGGGCCTTCGCGCCGTCGGTGGCGGCGAAGGTCATCACGTCGCCGCCGGCCACGCCGCCCTGGATTTCTTTCAGCCGGCCCATGATTTTTTGGTGGAGGTTGGCGCTGTCCTTCATGCGGCCTTCGCGGATGGCCTGGGCATTGTCATCCATGAGGCGGGCGACCTGCGCGAGCGATTCGCCGCCGCGGATGTAGAGCAGATTAGCCTCGGCCATTTTCTTCGACGTCTTTTGCGCGAGCTGCGCCTGTGCGGCGGCGGCCGCGGTCGCGGCGCGCGCGGGGGCTTGCGTGGCTCGGAGGCGGGCGTCGCCCTCCATGCCCTGGCGATCGCTGAAACCGGAGGCCTTGCCGCCGCCGGTGGCGCGAGTCTTCGACGGGCCGCCATCGTCTTCCACCTGGCCTTGCTGCTGCGCGTCGCGCGTGCGGCGGGTGGTGGGCGTGTCGCCTTCGAGATTCTGCGTTTTGCCGGCGGCCATTTCGCCGTCGCTCATGCCCTCGCGTCCGCCGCTGCTGCGGCCCATTTGCTCGTTATGATTCGGGCGCTCGTTGCCGCTGCGGCCCTGCGCGCCGAAGCCGGGCATGGGGCCATCGCGCACTTCCCAGCCATTCGCGGGATTCATCGCCATGGCCTGATTGCTCGCGGGGTCCTGCACCTCGTCCTCGATGTCCTTCTGCGCATCCATGAGGTTGCCGACGAGGTCCTCGAATGCGTCGGCGAGCGGGAGCATCGGGATGTCGGGCATCTCGGTTTTGTCGAAATTTTCCATCTCCCATTTTTGGGTCTCCGTCTTGCTTGGGAGCCACATCTCCATGTCGGCGGCGATTTTCTTCGCGGCTTCGATGCCGTCCAAAATGCCCTGCTCCTTTTGCACGGCGATCTCCTGCGGCTTCAGCTTGTTCTTGGCGACGTCGTCTTTGTCGGCCTGCTGCACATCCTCGAAAATGCTCACAATTTCGCCCTTCATTTCATTGCCCGATTTGGTCTCGGGGAAGGCCTGCAAGTCCGTGGTCATTTGTTCGAGCACGTCCTTCATCAGGTCCTTCTGCTCGTTGAATTCCTTCGCCGTGGCGACGTCCTCGGGCTTGAACTCGGACTTGCGCGCCATCTCCTTCGACTTCTCCAAAATCTCGCGCTGAATCTCGGCGAGCTTGTCGAGCTTGCCTTTCATCTCCTCCACTTTCTTGCGCAGGTCGTCGGCCTTTTCGCCGGCTTCGGCGAGCTGCCATTGGTTCAGCAACTCCACCATCTTTGCGAGGTTCACCACTACGCGCTGCTCGGTCTCGGTGGCGGGCGCGACTTGCTTCGCGCTGAGCTTTTCGGCGGCGCCGAGCATGTCCTCATAGATCTTCAACTGTGCGAACATCGCGGCCACTTTGCCGAGGCGTTCGCGGAAGGCGGCGTCGCCGATGCTGGCGTTCTTGCTATCCTTCTCCACGCCGCTTTTCACCTGCTGCGATTTGTCTGCGAGGGCGTCCTGGCGCTCGCCGAGCTGCGCCGGAGCACCGCCGGCCTTCGTATCTTTCAACAGGTCGCGCTGCTTCTTCAGCAAGTCCTCCACGCCGTTGATCAGCTCCGCGATGTCCTGCTGTTTCTTGTCTTCCTCGGCCATCGCGGGCGCGCCTTGCAGGCGGGCGAGAATCATCGCCTCGCTCACCAGCGCGCTGGCGAGGAACTTCTCGCGGGCGGTGTCCTTGGCGGCGTCGGCGTTGCGGAGGCTCAGCACGGCGTCCTTCATTTCATGCTGGCTGAGCGCGATGAGCGCGTCGCGCACATCGGGCGAAACGGCGTTGGCGGCGAGCACGAGCTGCTTGCCGATGTCGGCGATCTGCACCTGCTTGCCGATGAGGCCCGTGAGCGGTAGCGGGGCGGCGTCCTTCTTCAGTGCCGCCGCCTTGCTCTCGGCGAGGTTGGATTCCTGCAATTTGATGAGCGCGTCGAGGCCTTGCGTGAGCTTGTTCGCCGCGTCGTCCATCGTCTTCGCCAGCTTGTCGCGCGATTCGAGGTTCACGACGATCGGGCGCGACATGGTGATGCCCGGACCGGTGACGTCGTTCTTGTCCTTCGCCACCACGCGGAACGTGATGCGCTCCTGGTCGCCTTCGGGGACGAGTGGCACCTGTGCGGTGGCTTCAAACTGCGCCTTACCCGCGGCGTCCGGGAAATCCTGAATGAGCACGGCGTCTTCCTTCTCGTCCGTGCTGCGGAAGACCTGCACGCTGGCGAGCGCGAAGGCGTCCTCGGCCTTGAAATGGATCGGCAGCTTGCCGCCTTTCACGCCGACGACCTGGCCGCCTTCCGCGGGATCGATGACCGCGATTTTCGGTGCCTCGTCGGTCTTCACCCCGACGGAAATATTCGCGGTGTCCATCGTGTTGAGCGCGTCGATGAAGCTCAGCCGCACCGATTGATTGGCCATGGGCTTCAGCGCGAACATGCCGCGCGTTTCGCCGTCTTTTTTAATTTCCACCACGTTGCCTTTTTCGTCGGTGGCGGTGAGCTGGGCGATGGGGTTGTTGAATTCGACGGAGACCATCACCGCCGAACCGGGCGTGACGTTTTGCAGCGCGGAGAAATCGCGCACTTCATTCGACTTGAGGCCCGTGTACGCGGGCGGGATGACCGTCGCGGACTTCGCCTTGATAGCCGTGCGCGGGCGCACCAGCAGGCCGAAGGTAGCGGACTTCGCGTCGCCGGCTTCCACGTAGTATTCCAGCGGTTGTTTCACTTCCTTCCACTCGAACGAAAAATCCGGCTTTCCGGCGTCACGCGCCATCAGCGTCTTTTGCCACGTGGAACCCGCCTCGCGATACCACAGCCAGGCGCTCTGCGGCACCGTGCCGCTAAGATGTGCCGCGACTTCAAACGGACGTCCGTGCGGCACCGTGTCGTTTTTGCCGGGCCGGAGATCAAGGTGCGTGCGCGTGAGCGGGTCGATGGACGCCGACGGCATGAAAATGCGCTTCGCGGAATTGGAAAAATATCCCGGCTGTGCGACGGCCCAGACGAAGATGCACGCGATGACAATGCCGCATGCAAGCCCGAGCCGGCGGAGGAGACGGCCATCGAAGACCACGTCCCATTTCACGCGCGGGAAGGGGTCGGTCATTTCGTTGAAGAGTGCCGTGCGGACCGCGCCGCCGGGCAGCTCTTTGTCGAACTGCACTGCGGAGATGAGCACGTTGCCCGCGCCGGCGGTGGCTTTTTCGATGCGGCGGGCCACGGCTTCTTCGCTGGGGTGGTGTTTAAAGGCGCGCCACGCCAGGATGCCGCCGGCGATGAGCGGGCCGAGCACGAGGGAGAAGGCGGTCCAGCGTCCGGTGGGGCCGAAGTGCAGCCAAGCGTCGAGGAGGAGAAAAACGATCAGGGCCAGGAAAGAAACCGCGCCCCCCGCCAGCGCCCAGCGCGCGCCCAGGGACAGCCGGAATTTTTGCGCCGTATCGCGCAACACAGCGTGGACGGTGGAGGTGGAGAGTGCCATAGGCCGGTTTGCGGGTATTACTCTTTAGGGTGTCAGGGATAATGACACCGGGCAAGGGGGGATCTTTGGCGGGAATGTGGGGGGCACTGCGGGTTTTGGAGGCTGGCTGGCGCTGGTCCTTCCCCACTTTCCCTCTTCCCAACCCTTTTCCGTTCCGCTTTTCTCCCGAGCGATGCCGACCAAAACCACCAAGCCGAAATACAAACGCATTCTTCTGAAGTTGAGCGGAGAGGCGTTGCGGTTGAAGGGGGCGCCGGATACCATTTCCCCCGAAATCGTCCACCAGCTCGCGGAGGAGATTCGCGATGTCCACCAGCTCGGGGTGGAGATTGGGATTGTCATCGGGGGTGGGAATATTTGGCGCGGGCTCAGCGCGAGCCATCGGGGGATGGAGCGGACGACGGCGGATTACATGGGGATGCTGGCAACGGTGATCAATGGGCTGGCGATTCAGGCTTCGATTGAGGAGCTGGGGATTCAGACGCGGGTGCAGACGGCGATTCAGATGAATGCCATCGGCGAGCCGTTTATTCGCCGCATTGCGGTGAAGCACCTGGAGCGCGGGCGCATCGTGATTTTTGTCGCAGGCACCGGGAACCCGTTCTTTTCCACCGATACGGCGGCGGCACTGCGAGCGAATGAGATCGGCGCGGAGGTGGTGCTGAAGGCGACCAAGGTGGACGGCATTTACACGGCGGACCCGAAGAAGGACCCGAAGGCGCAGCGCTACGATCAAATTACCCACATGCAGGCGCTGCAGGAAAAACTCGCGGTGATGGATGCGACCGCGTTCTCGCTCTGCCAGGAAAACCGGATGCCGATCGTAGTTTTCGATCTTTTCGCGCCCAAGAACCTCGTGAACGCTGTGCTGGGCAAGCCGGTCGGAACACTGGTAACACCCGAATAGCATCTACCTTTATGGAACCTGACGAAATTCTCCTCACCGCCGAAGAAGGCATGGAAAAGGCCGTGGACTACATGACCCACGAATTCGCGGCCATCCGCACCGGCAAAGCGTCGCCGGCCCTCGTGGAGGGCATCGACGTGGAGGCCTACGGCGCCTCGATGAAGCTCAAGCAGCTCGCGATGATCAGCACACCGGAGCCGCGGCTGATCGTCATCAATCCCTTCGACGCCTCAACGGTGCAGGCCATCGAGAAGGCGATCAAGGAAAGCAAGATCGGCATCAACCCGGCGGTGGACGGCAAGATTATCCGCCTGCCCATCCCCGCGCTGAGCGAGGAACGGCGGCGCGATCTGGTGAAGACGTGCAAGACGATCGCGGAGGAAACGAAGGTGCGCGTCCGCTCTTCGCGCCGCGACGGCATGGAGGCGCTGAAAAAGGCGCAGAAAGACGGCGGGATCACCGAGGACGATCTGAAGACGTTTGAAAAGGACGTGCAGAAACTGACGGATGATTACGGCAAGAAGGTGGACGACGCGCTCACGGCGAAGGAAGCAGACATCATGAAGGTATGAGGCGGGCGCTTTGCATGCTCCGGGGCGCTTTCGCACGTAGCTGCGACCGGGAGGTCGCAGTCTGCAAGCTCCCGCTTGCAGCTACGTTGCTGGCGGCGCTCGCTTTGGTGGGGATCACGGGCAGCGCTTTCGCTGGTACTCCGCGGCCGGCGCCGGACTTCGGGTTTGACGGCGTGGGCGGCAAAAAGTCGTTGCGTGGACTGCGCGGGCAGCCAGTGGTGCTGGTGATCACCAAAACGCCGAAGACGAAAAATTTCCGCAAGGAGATGAAAACGCTGGAGCCGATCTACAATGCTTTTGCGGGCAAGAGCGTCGTGTTCGTCGCTGCATTTTCCGAGGGCGAGGGCGAGGTGCCGAGCAACATTCCGTTCGTCATCGCCAACAATGGCCCGGGTCTGGCCAGCACGTACGGGATGTCGGGCGACATCCTCGTGGCGGTCATCGGCAAGGACGGGAATCTCGACTACGTGGCCGACCATCTGGTGCCGGCGTGGCGCGTGCGCGAGGTCATCGTAAACAGCTTCGAGGTGCAAAACCAGGCGCGCAAGGAGCAGCCGAAGGGGCCGCGGCCATAGCGGTGCGCGAAGGGGCGCTGATCATGAGGGGTTCACGAGAAACAAAGGATTCCGCAATGAGGCGGCGCCCTTTGGAGTGCGGTGGCAGAGCCCGCGCCTGCGGGCGGCGACACCGCTTTGGAGGCTGGCAGGGATTTTTGGCTGGCGGCAGGGAAAGGTTTCCGAACCACGGTCCTTGCACCCATTTCGAAAGCTGCTCCTCTCCTCCCGCGCAAGCTCTCTCCGCCATCCAAAGCGGTGTGGCGCTTCGCTTCCCACCGCAGTCCAAATTAGCGCTCCGCAAGATTTCTCATTAACCTTCATGTCCAGTCAGTTCGGCCAGCTCTTTCGCATCAGCACCTTCGGGGAATCGCACGGAGGGGCGGTGGGCGTGATTGTGGATGGGTGTCCGCCGCGGATTGAGCTGAGCGAGGCGGATATTCAGCGGGACCTCGACCGGCGCCGGCCGGGGCAGAGTGAAATCGTGACGCCACGCGACGAGGCGGACGCCGGGAAAATTTTGAGCGGCACGTTTGAGGGACGCACGATCGGCACGCCGATCGCGGTGGTCGTCTACAACAAGGATGCGCGGCCCGATGCGTATCGCGAGATGGAGACGGCGTTCCGGCCCTCGCACGCGGACTACACCTACCAGGCGAAATACGGCATCCGGAACTGGCAGGGCGGCGGGCGGGCGTCGGCGCGCGAGACGATTGGGCGCGTGGCGGCGGCGGCGATTGCCAAGAAGGTGCTGGCGCAGCTCGCGCCGGGGCTGGAGATCGTGGCGTATGTGAAATCGATCCACGCGCTCACGGCGGAAGTGGATCCGGCGACGGTGAAATTCGAGCAGGTGGAGGCGAATATCGTGCGCTGCCCGGATGCGCCAATGGCGGAGAAGATGATCGAGTTCATCAAGGAAGTGCGCAGCGAAGGCGACAGCGTGGGCGGCGTGATCGAGTGCGTGGTTCGCGGGTGTCCGCCCGGCTGGGGCGAGCCCGTGTTCGACAAACTGGAAGCGGATCTCGCGAAGGCGATGCTCTCGCTTCCCGCAACGAAAGGCTTTGAAATCGGCAGTGGCTTTGCGGGCACGCTGCAAAAGGGGAGCGAGCACAATGATGTGTTCGAGATGCGCGAGGGCGCGGTGCATACGCGCACGAACCGCAGCGGCGGCGTGCAGGGCGGCATTAGCAACGGCGAGCCGATCTTTTTTCGCATCGCGTTCAAGCCCACGGCCACGATTTTTCGCGAGCAGGAAACCGTGAGCACGAGCGGCGAGAACACGCTGCTCAAAGCACGCGGCCGCCACGACCCATGCGTGCTGCCGCGCGCCGTGCCCATGGTCGAGGCCATGGCCGCGCTGGTCTTGTGCGACCATGCCTTGCGCCAGCGCGCGCAGTGCGGATAGTGCCCGCGCGCCATGAGCGAGCTCAGCCCCGATGCCCTGAAGTCGATTTACCTGCTGGTAATCGGCATCTTCACCGTGTTTCTCGCGTGGAGCGGCTGGCGGCAGGGGGTGTGCCGGCAGTTGATGACACTGCTGGCCATTGTGTCGGCGTATCTCATGGCGTGGTATGCGGGCGGGCAGGTGGCGCCGCTGTTTGAATTTCTGCGCTACCCGGAGCCACTCACGCGGCTCATCGGATCGTTTGTCGCGGGGCTCGCGTCCTTCTTCGCCATCCGCACGCTGCGGCTGCTCTTTTTTAAGAAAACCGCGCAGCAAAAGCCGGGCGCCCTCCGCATCAGCTCCGCCGCGCTCGGCGCGATGCTCGGCGTGGTGTTTGGCGGCGTGCTGCTGATTCTCTCAAGCGATGTCATCCGCATGCTCGGCGCCATCGCGAGCATGCATGTGAGGATGGCCGAAGTGCACAAGCACCAGCCGCCGCCGGTCGTGGTGGAGGGCCAGCCCGAGCCGCCGGCCGCGCCGCCGATCGAGGAGCCCAATATGCTCATCCGCGGCCTCGCGAAGCTCAGCGATGCCCTGGATACCGGCAGCACGGGTGATTTTCTCAAGCGCTACGATCCGGTGCCGACCAAAGTCTACGCCACGGTGGCGAAGCTCGCGCTGATGGTCGCCAATCCCGATGCGCTGAACCGCTTTCTGGCGTATCCCGGCGTGGAGAAATTGGCGCACCACCCGAAGCTGATCGCGCTGCGCAATGACCCGAGTGTGGCGGCGCTGCTGGCGAGCAACAGCTACCTCAAACTGCTGCGCCACGAGAAGGTGGTGAGTCTCGCGAGCGATCCGGAGTTTGCGGCGGAGATCCGCAGGGTGAACTTCGACGAGGCGCTAAACGCCGCGCTGAAGACGCTGCCGGGCGGGGGACCGTAACGAAGGTGGCGCACGCGGCCCTCCGCGTGAATTGAAAGCACAGCGCCAGCGCCATCCATTGTAGCTGTAAGCGAGAGCTTGGAGACTGCGGCGGAGCTTTCTCGCTCCGCTCGAGTCCGGTTGCAGCTACGAGAGCAAGGCGCTTCGCGCTTTGGTTCGAATCACGCGGAGGGCCGCGTGAGCCACATTGCGGGCGCTACTTGTTTTCCGAGCAGCCGCCCGTCTTGGACCACTCGGCCATGCGGCGGTTCATTTCCTCGGGGGAGACGTCTTCGATGTGCGTGGCGATGTTCCACATGTGGCCGAAGGGGTCGAGAATGCGGCCACTGCGGTCGCCGTAAAATTGATCCTTGGCCGGCATCACGACTTTCGAGCCGGCTTCGACGGCGCGGGCGATGGTGGCGTCGACGTCCTCCACGTAGAGGCTAAGCGTCAGCGTGGTGCCGCCAAGTTTTTCGGGCGTGGGCGTGTGGCCTTCATACGGATCGGAAAACATGAGGAGGCCGGAGCCGATATCGACTTCCGCGTGGCCGATGCGTCCATTCGGTTCGCGGAGGCACATGCGCTCTTTGGCGCCGAAGACTTTTTTGTAAAACTCCAGCGCGGCGCTGGCGTTGCTGACCGTGATGTACGGCGCGAGCTGTTGATAGTTCTTGGGAATCGGGTCGGCTTTCATGGCAGAGTGGGATGCAGGACCGGAATCGGGCCGAGCGCAAGGCACGGATTTTCACGTTCCGACGACAGCCTGCATTTGACTCGCCCGCGGCCCCGCGCTCAATAGCGCCCGCATGTCACAACTCGGCCAGCTTCTCATGACCGGCGTGCCCGGCCTGGAACTCGATGCGGCGACCGCCGCGACCTTCCGCCGCCTCCAGCCCGGGGCGTTCATTCTTTTCGGGCGCAATATCCAATCGCCCACGCAACTGCGGAAGTTATGCGATGACCTCCGCGATCTTTCGCAGACACCGCCAATCATCACGATCGATCAAGAAGGCGGGCGCGTGTCGCGGCTGCGGATGATCGGCAATGAGCCGCCGAATGCGAACCAGCTCCGTGACCGCGGCGACCTCGGCCTCATCACGGCGCACGGGCGCATCACGGGGGGGCTGCTGCGCATGTTCGGCTTCAATCTCGATCTGTGCCCGGTGCTCGATATTTCCTTCGACGACGAGGCGGACAACAGCCTGCGCGGGCGCTGCTACGGCAATGACGTGGCGCAGGTGATCCAGAATGCGACCGCCTTCAACGACGCGCTGAAAGCCGCGGGCGTGCTGAGCTGCGGCAAGCATTTCCCCGGTTACTCCCGCTGCCCCGCCGACGCGCACCACGAGCTGCCGACGGTGAAGCTGGAGCGCGCCGACCTCGACGCACATGAGCTCGCCGTGTTCCGCCATTTCAGTGCGCCGGGTGGCCCCGGCCCCGGCTCGCGCGTGGACAGCATGATGATCGGCCACGCGTTCTATCCGTCGCTCGACGACTCCCGCGTGCCGACGTCGCTCTCGCCGCGGATCATCAAGGACCTGTTGATCGGCGAGCTCGGTTTCCGCGGGCTGGTGATGACCGACGATCTCGACATGGGCGCGATCCTAAATCCCTACGGCACCGGCGACAGCGGCCTGGCCGAAGTCATCCGCCTCGCCATCTGCGCGGGCAATGATCTCGCGATGATCTGCCATCGCGTGGAGATGGTGGAGAAAGCGCACGAGGCGCTCATCACCGTGCCGCGCGTGGAGCTTGAGCGTGCGCTGGCGAGCGTGGCCGTCTTCAAGACAAAGCTCACCCCGCCCGACCCGTGGGACGAAGCGGAGTTCCGCCGCCGCGATGCGGAGGTGTGGGACCTGCGCGTGGCCACCCTCGGCCCCGAGCGCGCCGCGCAGCGCAGCGCGGAGGACGGCAAGCGGTCGCCGGTGGAGGTGTACTGAGCGGGGCGAGCCTCAGACCCTAACTCCCCAGCCTCATCCCCGGCTGCAGCCGCGCGCCGTGAAGAAATTGGGCGCCGGTCACGCGCTGGCGGCCTTCGAGTTGCACTTCGGTGAGAAGCACGGAGCCGTCGCCGGTGCCGACGAGCACGCCGTCTTCGCCTGCAAGGATCACGCCGGGAGCGCCGGGTTGATCGGGGCGCGGCTGAGCGGCGAAGACTTTCAGGCGTTTGCCGTCGAGCGTGGTGGCGGCGGCGGGCCAGGGGTTCATGGCGCGGATTTTGCGCTCCACCGTCTGCCAGCCGGCGGCGAAATCGAGCGTGCCGTGTTCGCGCGTGAGTTTGCCGGCATAGGTGACGCCGTGGCCCGGCTGCGGCACGCGCGGGGCGCGCCCGCTTTCGAGCAGCGCCAGCGAAATGGCCAGGGTGCCGGCTGATTCGAGGGCGAGGCGATCGTGGAGCGAGCCGCCGGTTTCATCGGGCGCGATCATCATCTCGCGCATGAGCAGGATGTCGCCGGTGTCGAGCCCTTCGTCCATGTACATCACGGTGAGGCCGGTCTTTTCGTCGCCGGCCTCGATGGCGGCTTGAATCGGCGCCGCGCCGCGCCAGCGGGGGAGCAGGCTCGCATGCAGATTCAGACACGCGGCGGATGCAGCCTCGAGCACGCCTTTCGGCAAAATCTGGCCATAGGCCATGACCACGATCACTTCCGCGTTCCATGCGCGCACCTGGTCGATGGCCTCCGGCGCGCGCAGCCGCGGCGGTTGGTAAACGATGAGGCCACGAGCGAGCGCCTCCTGCTTGATGCGCGGCGGCGTGAGCTCGAGCTTGCGGCCCGCCGGCTTGTCCGGCTGCGTCACGAGCGCGACCACCTCGTGGTTCTCCGTGAGCCATTGAAAGACGGGCAGGCCGATGTCGCCGGTTCCGATGAAGACGATGCGCATGGACGTCCAGCATCCACTACGCCGCACCGGAATTTCAACCTCCGAACGTCAGGGCGCTACTTTGGACTGCGGTGGCATTCGAGCGGAGCGAGAAAGCTTCGCCATAGGCGAACCCGCAGGGCAGGCGCGGAGGCGCCTGGCAAAGCGGAGCGGCGACACCGCTTTCAGGATAGACGAGAGCAGGTACGATTTACGCGCGTGCGTGCGCCGACGCCTGCGCGTGCGAAAACTCGACAGCACGTCGTGATACGGGCGCGCACTCTCACTTGCTCCGCTGTCCGGCTTTTCTGAAAGCGGTGCCGCCGCCTGCATTCACAGGCTCGGCCACCGCAGTCCAAAAAATTGGCCCGCGAGCTTCCGCTCGCAGCTACATGATTACCCGAGCTTCGAAGACACGAGGCTTTCGAGTTTCACGATGTCGGCGGCGAATTTGCGGATGCCTTCGGCGGTCTTTTCCGTGGCCATCGCGTCGTCGTTCACTTCGTAGCGGAAGGCCTTCTCGTCGTAGGTGCGCTTCGGGATGTCCATCGCGGCGGCCTTGGCGGCGTCGAGTTTCCTCGTGATCGGGTCGGTGCTGGCCTGCAGCTCGCCGAGGAGGTTCGGGCTGATGGTGAGGAGGTCGCAGCCGGCGAGTTCGACGATTTCGCCCTTGTTGCGGAAGGACGCGCCCATGACCTCGGTCTTGTGGCCGTACTTCTTGTAGTAGTTGTAGATCTGCGTGACGGAAACGACGCCCGGATCCTCGGTCGGCGCATAGTCTTTCTTCGTGGAGGCCTTGAACCAGTCAAGGATGCGGCCCACGAAAGGCGAGATGAGCGTGATGCCGCCGACGGCGCAGGTCACGGCCTGGGCGAGCGAGAACAGCAGCGTGAGGTTGCAGTGGATGCCTTCTTTTTCGAGCACCTGCGCGGCGGCGATGCCTTCCCACGTGCTGGCGATTTTGATGAGCACGCGCTCGCGGCCGATGCCGTTCTTTTCATACAGCGCGATGAGCTGGCGGCCCTTGGCGATGCTGCCTTCCTTGTCAAAGGACAGGCGGGCGTCAGTCTCCGTGCTCACGCGGCCGGGAACGATCTTCAAAATTTCGAGGCCGAAGTTGACGAGGATGTGGTCGATCACGTCGTCCACGCGCTTGGCGCCGGTGAGGCCGCTGTTCTTGCGGTCGGCCACGGCTTTGTCGACGAGATGCGCGTATTCCGGCTTCGAGGCGGCGGCGAGAATGAGCGAGGGATTGGTGGTGGCGTCCTGCGGCTTGTAGGCCTTCATGGACTCGAAATCGCCCGTGTCGGCGACGACTTTGGTGAAACCCTTGAGTTGGTCGAGTTGCGTAGTCATATGAAGTTTGGAAAAGTTACTTCACGCTACCGCTCCGCGGGGGATGTGGAAATGGTTATTTTTGGGGTTTGGCGCGGTGGTTTCAGTGTTCCGTCCAGTATGCAGTGGCCGGCTTCGCAGCCGCTTTCTGGTTACTGAACACTGAACACTTCGAGTCCTTCCGGGACCTTCAAATCCTTTACGCTCCTTGCAAGCATGGGCCTTTCGCCGCTACGCTGGAGGCGCTTTCCACCTCCGGAACTTCACGTTTTTCTGACAATTTCCGCACGCCACCCTGACACCGCGCCGGCGCCTTCGTGCCAGCTTTGAAACTATGAAAGCAAAAGTCTTTGCGCTGCTCGCCGCCTTCCTGGCGCTCCTCACGGGCGCGCGGGCCGATGGCCTGATCATCATTCACAATCCGCCGCCGCGGCCCATCCCCGTGCCGCCGCCGCCGCAATGGGTGCGGCCGCACTACGTGTTCGCGCCGCTGGAGGTGACGTTCCACAAAGTGGACATCAAGATCGAAGGCCAGCGTGCGACGACGCACGTGGACCAGGAATTTTTCAACCCCAACGACGCGCAGCTCGAGGGCGAATACATTTTCCCGATCCCGAAAGGCGCGCACCTTGACAAATTCATGATGCGCGTGGGCGACAAGGACATGGAGGCCGAGCTGCTCGATGCGGGCAAAGCGCGCGCGATCTATGAGGACATCGTGCGCCGGCAGAAAGATCCCGCGCTGCTGGAATACACGGGCCGTCCGGCGTTCCGCGTGCGCATTTTCCCCATCGAGCCGCGCTCGACGAAGAAAGTGTCGGTCACTTACACCGAGCTGCTGAAAGTGGACGGCGGCATCGCGAACTACGTGTATCCGCTGAACACGGAAAAATTCTCCGCGCAGCCGATCAAGACGGTGAGCGTGAAGGTGACGCTGAATGAAGATGCGCCCATCAAGGCGCTCTACTCGCCCTCGCACTCGGTGGAGATCAAGCGCGACGGCGACCAGAAGGCGACCATCGGCTGGGAGGCCACGAATGCGCGGCCCGACACGGATTTTCAGCTCCTCTTTTCCACCGCGCATACCGAGGTGGGGCTGAGCCTGCTCACGCAAAAGAAAGAGGGCGAGGACGGCTGGTTCCTGCTGCTCGCGTCGCCCGGCGCGGACATGACGAAGAGCAAGGACGTGAACCCGAAGGACGTGGTGTTCGTGCTCGATACCAGCGGCTCCATGGCCGGGCGCAAGCTGGAGCAGGCGAAGAAGGCGATGAACTTCTGCGTGGAGAACCTGAACGACACCGATCGCTTCGAGATCGTCCGCTTTTCCACCGAGAGCGAGCCGCTGTTTGAAAAGCTCGTGGACGCGAACAAGGGGAATCGCGACAAGGCGCTGAACTTCATCAAAGATCTGCGGCCCATCGGCGGTACGGCCATTGCGGACGCGCTCGACAAGGCGCTCAGCATGAAGCCCGTCGACGCCTCGCGGCCTTTCGTAGTGGTGTTTCTCACGGACGGGCGCCCGACCATCGGCGAAACGGATGAGGATCGCCTCGTGGCGAAAGTGGCGCGCGACAATGCGTCGACCACGCGCATCTTCTGCTTCGGCATCGGCACGGACATCAATACGCACCTGCTCGACAAGATCACCGAGCGCACCAAGGCGGCATCGCAGTTCGTGCTGCCGGAGGAGGACCTGGAGGTGAAGGTCTCGAATTTCTTCACCAAGATCAAAGAGCCGCTGCTCACGAACATCAAGCTGGAGTTCCCCGCAGGTGTGAAGGTGACGAAGCTTTATCCAAACCCGCTGCCCGATCTTTTTCGCGGGGAGCAGCTTGTGCTCGCGGGCCGCTACAGCGGCGACGGCGAGGGTGACGTGGCGCTGGAAGGCACGCTCAACGGCGTGCCGAAGCGCATGACGCAAAAGGTGAAATTTTCCGCGAACGAGACGGGCAATGAGTTCATCGCGCAGCTCTGGGCCCTGCGCCGCGTGGGCTGGCTGCTCGATGAAATCCGGCTGCGCGGCGAGAGCAAGGAACTCCGCGACGAAGTGGTGGACCTCGCGCGGCGCTACGCCATCGTGACGCCGTATACCAGTTACCTTATCGTGGAGGATGAAGCGCGCCGCGGAGTGCCGGTGACGAGCCGGAGCTTCCAGTTGCTCGACCAGGATCGCGAAGCGCAGAACTTTTACCGCAAGAGCTGGGGCGACCTCAGCGAGGCCAAGGACGGCTATAACGGCGCGCTCGCCGGCCGCGCCAACAGCGCGCTGAAGAACGCGCAAGCGCCCGCGCTGGCGCTCGACCGCGCCCGCACCGAAAACCTGGGCGGCGTCATCGCGGGCAATGCCCCCGCGACCGAGGCTGCCGCCGGCGGCATCATCGCGGGGAAACCTTCGCTGGCCGACGGCAACTACAGCGGCGGCTACAACTTTGAGGCTGCCAAGCGCGAGAAGCTGCTCGGCACCGCCGCCGAGGTGCAGCGCCGCGTGAACGCCGTGGACCAGGCGACGTGCTGGGTGAACGGCAAGGCCTTCTCACAGAACGGCAACCTGTGGTGCGACACTTCGGTGCAAGCCGTGAAAGGCGACACCAAGCGCACGCGCGTGCAGTTCGCCTCGAAGGAATACTTCGATCTGCTCACCGCCAAACCGGAGTCCGCGCAATGGCTCGCGCTGGGGAACAACGTGACCTTCACCTTGGCGGACCAAGTGTACGAAATCTACGAGTAGCCACTTCCGCCGCGTGTCCCCGGCCGGAAACGGGGCGCGCGGCAACGGTGGCGCGGTGACACGCTCTAATTCTGGCAACATGACTATAGAAAATTATACCATGAAACACCTCCGGATCGTTCTCGTCCTGGCCGCCCTCTTCCCGGCGACTTTCGCCGGCGCCGCGCAGCCGAATCTTTCGAATCCAGCCATTGACTTCCCCGGCTACTTGCGGACGGCGCAGGAGGTGGATCCGGTGCGGCGGGCCCACCGTTTGACGGAGGAGGAATTCCTGAAAATGGCCGCGGAGCCGGGCACCGTGGTGCTCGATGCGCGGAGCGCCGACAAATATCAGCTCCGCCATATCAAGGGCGCCGTCGGCCTGCCCTTCACGGATTTCACCGAGGACACCCTCGCCAAGGTCATCCCCACGAAGGACACGCGCGTGCTGATCTACTGCAACAACAACTTTCGCGGAGACGAGCGCGCCTTTGCCCGCAAATTCGCCGGCGCTTCGCTGAACATCTCCACCTACGTGAACCTCAAGGTCTACGGCTACAAGAACATCTATGAGCTCGGGCCGTTGCTCGACGTCGACAAAACCCGCCTCCCCTTCGAAGGCACCGCTGTTTCCAAATAATCCTGCACCATTACCACACCATGAAACGCATCCTCACCGCTTCCATTCTCGCCGCGCTGCCGCTGCTGGCCGCGGACGAGCCCAAGGTTTCCAAGCCTGCCGCCGCGGTCCCCGCCGAGGCCAAGGCCGCTGAAAAGAAGCCCGAGCGCCCGCGCATCGAAGTCTGTTTTGTCCTCGATACCACCGGCTCCATGGGCGGACTCATCGAGGGCGCGAAGCAAAAAATCTGGGGCATCGCCAATGACATCATCGCAGCCAAGCCCACGCCGGAAGTGCGTTTCAGCCTCGTGGCGTATCGCGATCGTGGCGACGAGTATGTGACAAAGCGCGTGGAACTGACGGACGATCTTGATGCCGTTTACGCGAAGCTGCGCCAATTCCAGGCGGCGGGCGGCGGCGACGAGCCTGAGAGCGTGAGCGAGGCGCTCGATGAGGCCGTGCAGAAGATCGAGTGGAGCCAGGACCGCTCGGTGCTGAAAATCATTTACCTCGTGGGCGACGCCCCGCCGCAGCAATACCCAGACGGCAAGGATTGGAAGAAAGTTTGCGAGGCCGCCGTGAAGCGCGATCTGATCGTCAACACGATCCAATGCGGGGCCAACCAGCGGACCACGCCAGTGTGGAGGGACATCGCCGGCCACGGGGAAGGCGCCTATGTGGCCATCGCCCAGGACGGCGCGGTGGCGGTGATCGAGACGCCGCAGGACAAGGAGCTCGCGGAACTCAGCGTGAAGATCGGCTCGACGTTCATCGCCTGCGGCACTGCGGATCAGCGCCGCTTTGCCCTCGCCAAACAGGAGGCCGCCGATTTCTCGGTGGGCGGGGCCACCGGGGTCGCGACCGCGCCGAAAGCCGCGCTCAACGCCACCGCGGATCGCGCAGCTTATAACTGGAACACCGGCCGCGTGGTCCAGGGCGGGAACGAGTTGCTCGACGCCCTCAAAGAAGGCCGGATGAAGCTGGCCGAGGTGAAAGCGGAAAGCCTGCCCGAAGAATACCAAAAGCTGTCGCCCGAGGAATTGAAAGACGTCGTGGCCAAGAAGCAGGCGGAGCGCGAGACCATCCAAAAGCGCATCGGCGAACTGAGCAAAGAGCGCGAAGCCTTCCTCACCGCCGAGCGCGCGCGGCTCATCAAGGAGCACAAAGCCGACGGCTTCGACGCGCAGGTCGCCGCCACGCTACGGGAACAGGCGAAGAAGAAAGGGATTAAGTACGAGTAAAGGCAGGGACGGCGACAACGCGGCGCGAGTGGTAGCTGCGGCCGGGAGGCCGCAGACCGCAAGCTCCCGCTTGCGGCTACGTCGGCACAGCCAGCGGGAACACGGACAGCACGACGAACAGCGAAAGCTTCTGCAAAAAAAAAGGGGCCAAAGAAGCATGTGTAGTGACCGTAGCTGCAAGCGGGAGCTTGCAGTCTGCGACCTCCCGGTCGCAGCTACGTGCGCTCACACTTCCTATCCCGCTCCTCGAAGAGACCAACCACACACGCACGGCGTCCCTACCTGCGCGCTCGCGAGTTTATTTAAACTCCGTGGCGAAAAACTCTTTCATCGCCTTCCACGACGCTTTGTCGGCGGCTTCGTTGTAGGCCTGGCCTTTGCTCGGGTCGTTGCCGGCTTCGGGTTTGGTGAAAGAGTGGACGGCGCCCGGGTAGGCGATGAATTGCATCTTGGCGCCGGCTTTCTTCATCTCGGCTTTGAAAGCGGTGACCTCATCGGGCTTCACGAAAGGATCGTCGGCGCCGTGGCAGACGAGGAGCTGGGCGGCGACTTTGCCGGGCTGCGCGGGCATGGAGGTGGCCAGGCCGCCATGAAAGCTCACGACTCCCTTGACGTCGGCGCCGCTGCGCGCGAGCTCGAGCACGCCGGTGCCGCCGAAGCAGTAGCCGATCGCGCCGAGGTCTTTGGTGTTCACGCCAGGTTGAGCCTTGAGCTGGTCAAGCGCGAGGGACAGGCGGCGGCGGTAAAGGGGGAGATCGCCTTTGTATTTGCCGGCCTCCTTGCCGCAGTCCGCGGGGTCGGTGGGGCGCACACCCTGGCCATAGATGTCGGCGGCGAAGGCAGTGTAGCCGAGCTCGGCGAGCTGGCGGGCGCGGGTCTTCGCGTAGTCCTGGAGTCCGGTCCAATCGTGCACCACGAGCACGCCGGGGTGCGGGCCCTTGATGGCGTCGTCATAGGCCACGAAGCCTTCGAGGACGGTGTCGCCGTCTTTATAAGTGACGGTTTGGGTTTTGATTTCGGCCATCGAAGGGAGAACGCCCGCGAGGGCCACGGCGAGGGTAACGAAGTGCGCTTTCATGCTGGCTATTCGATAGTGGAGGGGTGGACGGTTGCAAGCGAGAGGATGTGCTCAAGGGCGAAGGGCCTTGGGGGAAACCTAAGGAGACGCTGAATGAAGCGGGTCGGCCTGCCTGCCGATGTCGATGCCTCTGCCTCTCACTCCCTCTCGCCCTAAAAAGTGAGAGTCAGCGGCAAAACAGAGGCAGGGCGCTCGCATTAAATCAGCCTCTCCGTAAAGGAGCGGAAGCGAGCGAAGGGTTCTTCCGGCGCACTTTTCGCGGCGCGAACTCGTAGAAGCGGCTTCCAGCCGCTTTCGTGGAAACGTGCATCGCTCAAAAGCGGCTGGAAGCCGCTTCTACAGACAAAGACCAAACGACGCGCGGCTTGGCAGCAGCGCGTCGTCGGCGGAAAGTGAGAAAAGGTCGCGAACTACTTCATCAGCAGCGCCTGGCGGGCGCGCTTGATGGCGTTCGTGATCTTGCGGTGGTAGTGCGCGGGCACGCCGGTGGTGCGGCGCGGCAGGATCTTGCCGCTCTCCGTCACGTAGCGCTTGAGGAGTTCCGGGTTCTTCCAGTCGATGGCGTCCAGCGCAATATCGATGCGGCGGCGCGGCATCATGCGGTTGGCCTTGCGGAAGGCGGAACGGCGTGCGGGCGTTTTGGGTGTGCTCATGTTACTTACTTGATTTCACGGTGCACCGTCCGGCGCTTGAGGTTCGGGTTGTATTTCACCTTCTCAAGCCGGTTCGGCGTGTTGGGGCTCTTCTTGTTGCGCGTGGAGATGTAGCGCGAGACGGGTTTCCCCTCGGCCTTTGCCTCCGTGCATTCGAGGATGATGAATTCTCGTGCCATGGTTGTTTAGTCTTCGGATTGTGGTTTCTGCGGTGTTTCCTCCGCCTCCTCGCCATCCTCCTCGCCTTCGCTATCGGTGAGACCGAAGAGCGAGGTGACGGCGGCGCGGCTGCGCTGAAATTTGCGGGTGCGCTCAAACTCCGCCTGGCACTCCACGGTGAGGCGGGCGAAGGGCAGCGCTTCGAGGCGGGCGGCAGGGATTTCCTTGCCGCTCATTTCGCAGATGCCGTAGGTGCCACCTTCGATGCGCTTGAGCGCTTCCTCGATTTCGTAGAGCGCGTCCTGCTCCTGCGAGAGGAGGGAGAGCGCGAAATCCTTGTCGTAGGCATCGCTGCCCGCATCGGCTTGGTGCATGCCAAAGGCACTGGCTTCGCTGCCCTCGGGGCGGGAGCGGAGCGTGTCCTTGGCCACGCCGGCCATGGAATCGAGCATCATGTCGCGCAACACTTGCAGGCGCTCACGTTGCTGTTTGAGAAAGGGTGTAAGCTTTACCGGCTTAGGCGGGGTTGGTCTTCCGTTGGTCTTCACTGACGATACTGGAGCTTTGGTTTCCGTTTTGGCCTCTTTCTTTTCAGCTGCTTTCGGCGCAGGCTTGGCAGCCTTCGCTGGAGCGGCTTTCGCCTTCAGTACGACTTTTTTTGGCTGCGATTTCGGCATAATTCTAGGTGTCCCGGAAAGAAAAGGGCGGGAGAGATACGCATCCACCCCCCTCTCTGCAAGGGGAAATGGTAGCTTTTTTACGGGGCGTGTGGGCTTTCCTCCGCAGCTTTCATACCCCACCTTGGGCTTCCGCGCAACCGGGGTTTTTCGGGAGAAGGCGGAGGCAGGCCTGAAAGGAAGGGAAGAGACCTGATGACGCCAGGGACGAAAGAGACAAAAAGGACGCGCCCTTAATTCCGCTTCGGCGTGACGATGTGGTAGAAACGCTGCGCCAGCCCGCTGGCCGGATCGATCGACTCGCTAATTCCCGCCGTGGCGGGTGCGGGGATATCGACGAGCTTATGCCACGAGGCCTCGGTGAGCGTGTCCTTGTATTCGATGGTGTAAGTCTTTCCCGCCTGCGCGAAGAAGCTCACTTTATAATGGCCGCCGCTCTCCGCGGACGTGTGCGCGAGGAAAACATCGTGGGCGTCATTGGGCGCGGTGCCGGCAAGATATTCGCTCGCGTTGCTTTGCCCGTCGGCATCGAGATCGAG
>OUNM010654211.1_pt1 | contig 24626 bp, 20 predicted proteins | sample 1769961 | NCBI WGS metagenome assembly OUNM01 (sample SAMEA3914820, study PRJEB12502) | metagenome | biome: forest; material: soil | place: USA | collected 2012-03-12 | depth 0.3 m | reverse complement strand
TACGCTTACTGAACGGTCGCCGAACCGTTGTTGCGCTCGATCGCCAGGGCGATCAGCTTATCCCACGCCAAGAGCGAGTTCAGGTGCGCGTAGATGTGCGTCAGCGCGCCGTTGTCGCGCAGCTCGACCAGCTTGTCGCCGGTGAGCGCGCCCAGCTTGGCTTCATCGACCGCGAAGTATTCCGCGATCTTTTGCGGCTCGCCCGGCGTGCCGTCCGGATTTTGCGGACGGTAGATGGTTTCGCGCGGCGACAGCAGGTCGAGGCCGCGCAGCAGCTCGACATACGACTCGGTGCGGCGGCGCTCGGTTTCGAAGTCCGTGCAGAACTGCATGGCGTTTTCGACGAACGGCGTCGCCTGGCCGTTTTCGAAGAAGGGCACGTCCGGATTGCTGCGGGTGACCATCGGGGCTTCGGAATCGACGCACAGGATCATGCGCTCTTCGCGCTCGTCATTGGCGAAGACGAAGGGATAGCGGCGCGCAAACGCCGGCAGATAGGCGTCCGACTTGAACAGGCCTTCCGGCGACACGAACAGGTTCTGGCCGGCCGACAGGCCCATGGCCGCCACCGGCATGAAGTTTTCGCCGATGAAGACGATCGGGAAGCTGAGCGAGGCGGCCGGGAATTCGGCGACCGTCAGCGGCACGACGTTCGTCTCCGCCACGAAGGCATGCGGCGTCGAAAGGGCGACGATGCCCATGGTGCCGTGCGTGTCGGGGCTGAGCGGCTCGGGATTCTTATAGAAAAGGACGTTCCCTGTCAGAGTGGCGTCGTTGTTTTGCTCTTGGGCCATTGGTCACTTGGAAGGTTGGAAAAAAAGCGAGCCTCGCTTCTAGCGCATGGCGTTCCTGTGGGCAAGTGACGTAACAGAAGAAGGGAACGGCGCACGGCTTCGTGTCCCAATTGCGATAGGCCTGTCCTGTTTTGGGATGATTTTCCCTGGCGGCGTGATAGCGTCCCGCCCATGAACCCTGCCCGCCTCCTGCCGTTCCTCCTCGCACTCCCGGGCCTTGCCCTGCCCGCGGCGGCCGATCCGATCGCCATACGCGCCGCGGCCGTCACCTACACGGTCGATCCGGCGACGCTCAGGATAGACGCCGCACCCGACGGCGAAGCCCCCCTGCCCGTCATGCCACCTCTTCACGCGCCCGAAGCCGTCGCACCCCGGCAGGACAGCACGGGTTGGCGCTGGACCGACGCCGAAGGCCGCACCATCACGGTGGGAACGCAATCCCAGGCCCTGCACGTGACGATTGCGGCCGCCACGGGCGCCAAACTCGACTGGGCGCTGCCGAAGGCGTCGGACGGTACGTGGCTGGTGCCGGACGGCGAAGGCATGGCGTACGGGGCCGGCGATCCCTTCTGGCGCAAGGCCTACGCGGAGGAGGAATGCCTCGGCGGCACCACCCTGCTGTCCTTCCCCGCCTGGAGCTATATGGCAAATGGCCACGCCGTCACCTACGCCCTGGGCGACGGCCTTCTGTCCGATCTGTGCCTGCACGACGACAACGGCTTGCAGGGCGGGCTGAAACACAGCTTCGAGGACGGCGCCAGCACGCTCGACCTTCTGTTCGCCGTCGGCCCGGCCGAACCGCTGGCCCCCGCCCTCTTCTATCGCCAGGTCATGAAGGACCGCGGGCAGTTCAAGTCGTTTGCCGACAAGGCCGTACCGGGCCTGCCGCGCCTGTTCGGCGCGCCCCAGGCCTATGTCTGGGGCGACGGCCGCGACCTGGCCTTCCTCGACGCCCTGAAGACCCTTGGCATCAAGCGCCTGACGATCAGCTACGACCAGGACCCGGCGACGCAGAAGCATCTGGTGCGTTCCGAATATCTGCACCGCGCCGAAGCCATGGGGTATCTGGCCGGGCCATACGAGTCGTTCGACAACGCCCAGCCGGCCGCCACCGCCGATACCCCCGTCGCCATCTGGGGCGACCTCTATCCGTCGGGCTGCATCCGCGACGCCGGTGGCGAGATCAAGCACGGCTTCGCCAACCGCGGCTGCGAGATGTCGAGCGAAGCCGTGGCGCGTCATCCGGGCGCGCCCAGCCCGTCGTCGCGTTACGCCGGCCACGTCAAGGACGGCGTCAGCCAGATCTTTATCGACGTCGACGCCTTCGGCGAATTCTTCACCGATTTCAGCCCCGACCACCCGATGAGCATGGCCAAGGATCGCTTGAACCGCCTGGCGCGGCTGAGCCTGGCGATCACTCAGTACAAGCTGGTCATGGGATCGGAAAACGTCACGGCCTGGGCGACCGGAGTCACCCATTATTCGCATGGCACCGCCCAGGCGCACGTCTCGCCGCTGTGGAAGCTGCAGAACGACCGCGAGCGTTTCGGCGGCTACTGGCCGCCCGACCAGCCGCCGCTCTTCTTCAAGCCGGTCGCCCTGACGCCCGACGAGAGCCGCCTGCTGGCGGCGCCGGCCGATCGCCTGCCGCTGTTCGAGGCCGCCTTCCACGACTCGGTGGTGGCGGCCGACCGCTGGGAAATCGGGCTCATGAAGTTTGCGGGCGAGGAGCGGCAACGCTTTGCGCGCGCCCTGCTCTACGGTACGCCGACCCTATGGAACCTCAACCAGAATGAACTGGAACGCACGGGCACGTGGCTGAAGGCGGCTCAGGACGATTTTCAGATCGCGCACGGCTGGGATACGCCCGTTGCGCTCACCGGCTTTACCTGGCTGACCCCGGACCATCTGGTCCAGCAAACGACCTGGGCCGACGGACGCATGCTGACCGCGAACTTCGCAACGGCGCCGTGGCAAGGCCTCGAACCTGATTGTGTGCGCATGACGAAACCAGGCGGCAAGCCGGCCGACCTGTGCCCGCCGGCGGCTCCGCGGCCTTACAAGCCTTTGAAGCCTTTCAAACCCTAAAAGCTCTTGCTCAGGCCGACAAAGACGCCGCGGCGCGGGCCCCATTGCGGCGCGCCGACGCCGATGCCGCCGCCGTCGCGGATCTCATAGGCGCGGTCGAACAGGTTGACGACATCCAGCCGCACGTCGATGCCGTGCGCGAAGGTGTGGCTGATGCCCGTATTGACCTGGGCGTAGGCCGGCAGGCGGCCGCCGTTGGGCACCGCGCCGTCGGTGCGCAGGCCGGAGCCGTAGATGGCGTCCATCGACAGCCGCGTCTTTCCGATGCGATAGGTCACGCCCAACGACGCCGAAGTCCTCTGGTCGTGGTCGACGAAGATGAAGTGATCGGCGACATAGGCCTGGTCGGCCGGATCGAAGTTGAATTGCGACGACACGATGTCGCGGCCCTGCGCTTTCGAGAACGCGATATTGCCGTAGGCGGTGAGCGGGCCGTTCTGGTAGTTGGCGGTGAATTCGACGCCCGAATTGCGGCCGTACCTGTAATTGAACGGCGTCAGCACGATCGGGGCGCCGAACTGGCCTTCGTCGAGAAGATAACGCGCGACGCGATGGTAGGCGTCGACGCCAAGCGTCAGATTGGGCGTCACCACCTGCTCGACGCCCAGATCGTAATAGTTGTCGCGCTGGGCGAACGGCACGTCGTTGAGGCCGGAAATGTCGAATGAGGTGCCGGCGAACAGCGCCTGGGTCTGCGTGGCGATCAGTTCGTAGGGCGGCGGCGTGAAATAGCGCGCATAGCCGCCGTGGATCGTCGTCCCCTTCACCGGTATCCACACGAAGTTGACGCGCGGGCTCCATTGATCCTCGGTGCGGTAGGAGTTCAGCTTGTCGTAGCGCAGACCGTAGTTGAGGGTGAATTCCGGCGTGATCGACCATTCGTCCTGGACGTAGGCGCTGACCGTCGTCGAATTCTGCCGGCCGGCGTCGTCGATGACCACCGGCACGTCGGACGTCTGGTCGCCGTTGGCGTCCAGCATGAAGACGTGGCTGACCGTCTTCGACGTCGAGCGATCGGCCGAGATGATGACCCCGCCGCGCAAGGTATGCGACGGCGTGACGCTCCACGACCCTTCGGCCTGGAGGCCGGCGGCGACGTCCTGTTTGTCGGCGGCTTGGGCGATGCCGTTGAAGGCCAGTTCGCCGTCCCAGTCGGGGCTGTAGGTCAGCTGCGACTGGCGCGCGAACAACGAGATCTGCCCCGTCGCGTGGTCGCTGGTCTTGAGGTACGACACGATCGCGTAGTCGGTCGTCTCCTTCTGGCGCGAATTCAGGTTTTCGCTGAAAAATTTGTCGACGCCGTTGACGCTGTAACCTTCGCCATCGTCGGCTGAATTGAGGCCCGGCGTATTGGGCATCTGGAAGCTTTGGTCGGACACACCGGCGATCAGCGACACGCGGCTGGTGTCGTCGATAATGTGATCGAAATAGCCGAAGCCGATGACCTGCGCCGTACGGTCGTGCAGGGGCGTATCAGTATTGTACGGGCTTTCGATGCCGAGTTGCGACTGCTGGTAACTCAGCGAACCGAAGGCCGTATTGCTGCCGAAGGTACCGCCGTAGCTGACACTCGGCTGGTAAAGCCCGTGGCTGCCGCCGTAGAGCGACACCTCGCCGCCCGGCTTGGCGCCCGACAGGGTCGACATGTTGATGACCGCGGCCGTCCGCAGGCCGTACTGCGCCGGCAAGGCCCCGGTGATCATCTGAACGTTGGCGGCGAATTTCGGGCTCAGCACCTGGCCGAAATTGCTGAGGCCCTCCGGCAGGATGACGCCGTTCAGCCGGTATTGCACGCCGTTATGATCGCCGCGAACGTGAAGCTGGCCATAGGAATCCTGCGTCACCCCCGGCGCCTGCAGGATGACCTGGTTGAGGCCGACATTGTCGCCCCCCGGCAGGCTGGTGATCAGGTCCTTGGGCAGCGACACGCTCGACGCGCCGATATCGGGCTGGATCGAGGCGCGGGCGGCATCCAGACGGTGCGCACGTACGACGATTTCCTCGATCGGGTCGTCCTTGGCGCCCTTGGTATCCTGCGCGCGGGCCGCCCCGGCCAGGGCCAGGACGGACAGACCGGTCAAAAGAATGGCCTTGAAAGATGGCGAGCGCATGAAAACCCCACATGAGCGATGTACGGAAGTGTCAGCGGCTTTCCGTGTAGACATCGCGATAAAATGAAACGATGCTGCGTATGCGAGATGACTATGTAATAATATAACGGTCGTCAAGGCAAAAAATGATACATTATTACATTTTTGTCGGCAGCCCCGCCTACGTCGTTTGCCGGTTGCGAAATCGGACGCGCCGCCCTACCTTAGGCGTATGAGTCACGCCTGCGGCCACCACGATCATGATCACACTCCGCCTATGGACACGGCCGTGCGCCTGGCCGAGGCCCAGACCCTGTGCGCGGAAGCCGGCGAGCGGATGACCACGTCGCGGCTCAGGACCTACGAGTTGATCCTCGAGGCGTCCGCGCCGGTCAAGGCCTACGACGTCATCGACCGCTTCCACCCCGACGGCGCGGCCAAGCCGCCGACCGTCTATCGCGCGCTCAGCTTCCTGGAGCACATGGGCCTGATCCACCGCATCGAAAGCCTGAACGCCTTCGTGGCGTGCGGCGCCGGCGACCACGCCGCGGGTAGCGGCCATACGGCGGGCTTCCTCCTGTGCGACTGCTGCGGCCAAAGCGTCGAAATCGCCCTGCCCGTACTCGGCGCCGTCGACGAGCGCGCTTCGGCCGCCGGCTTCAAGGTAAATCGCATCACGCTTGAGGCGCGCGGGCTGTGCCAGGCGTGTCGCGACGACGATTAACCTCAAAATTATACCGTTTCCCACCGAAACGCCGATTGCGATCACACTTTGTTAGGGTTACCGCCGCACACAGGGCGGGCTCGATTTCCCACGCGACTCGTGCAAACGTTTTAATTGCCACATCCTGCCTCGTGCCAACAAAAACCAAAACATGACTGCCGCCACACTCCAGCTTATCGATCCGGTTTCGCTGCGCAATATTCTGGACCTGCACGCCATGTTCAAGGCGCAAAAGGCCGGAGGCCGCATCGCGAATCTCAGCTACATCGACCTGACCGAGATGAAGCTGGAAGGCATCGACCTCTCCGACGCCAACCTGACGGGCGCCCGGCTTTACGGGGCGTCCCTGCGCGACGCAATTCTTATGCGCGCCAACCTGTTCGGCGCCGACCTGCGCAATGCCGACCTGCGTTTCGCCCGGCTCGACCGCGCCGACCTGCGCGGCGCCTGCCTGCGTGGCGCCAACCTGACAGCGGCTTCGCTGATCGGCGCCGACCTGCGCGAAGGCCAGATCGCCTTCAAGGACGACAGACAGGGCCTGCGCCTGATGAAGCACGAACGCCGCCCAGGCGAGCTCGACTACGCGATCCTGAGCGGCGCCGACCTGTCGGGCGCACGCCTGAATGGCACGGCCGCGGTTTCGACCGATTTTTCCGACGCCAACCTGACGGGCACCGTCTTGTCCCAGGCCAAGCTGCGCAAGGCCAATCTCGACGGCGCCGTGCTGAACGGCACCGACCTGTCGGGCGCCGATGTGACGGGCGCCACTTTACGCGGCGCGGTCATGGTCGATACGGCGACCGCCGGCTGCAATCTCAGCGAAGCCGACACGGCCGACATGCTGCAGACCCCGGTCAGCGTCTATATCGACGACGAGCCGCTGGACGCGGTCCTGAGCTTCCACGAGGAATGGGTGCGTACAGGCGGCGCCAAGGGAGCGCGTCAGGCACTCAACAGCGTCGATTTCCGCCTGGTCATGGATATGCGCGGCCGCATCCTGTCGACGCTCGATGCCGCCGAAAGCGTCTTCTTCGGTCTCGACCTGAGCGGCGTCGAGATGCAGGGCGCGAACCTTGTGAATGCCGACCTGAGGCGCTGCAACCTCAGGGGCGCCGACCTGCGCGGCGCGCGACTTTTGGGCGCCAAGCTGAACCACGCCGATCTCGAAGGCGCCAAGCTCGGCCCGCTAGAGCTGGGCGGCGGCCGGCTGATGCGCACAGACATGACCGGTGCCATCCTCAACCACGCCAGCCTGGTCAATGCCGACCTGACGCGTGCGCGGATGATCGGGGTTAGCGCGGACAATGTCAAAGACAAGGGTGCGAATTACACCCTGGCCGAGCGCTAAGGTCTAATTCGCTTTTTGCCGCTCGCGATCGTTCTCACGGTTTTCGATAACGCAGCGCCGCAACCATTGCGGAAAACGCCGGCGAAGGTTGGCGCCGGCTAGGGTAGTAAAGATGGTAGCCTGTAAAGGGCTCGCACCAGTCTTCCAACACCCGCAGCAGCCGACCGTTTGCGATGTGTCGAAGGACCTGGTCCTCAGGGACGTATGCCAGGCCAAGACCATCCAGGGCAGAATTTATTCTGAGCGTCAGGTTGTTATAGACGAGTTGGCCGTCCACCCGAACGTTTAGCTCGCGGCCGTCCTTTTCGAACTCCCAGGGAAATAAGCCGCCATAGGTCGGTAGGCGCATATTGATGCAGTTGTGCATTGTGAGGTCATGCGGGGTCCGGGGTCTTTCCCGGATCTCGAAATAGCCCGGCGAACCGACGACAGCCATACGCATGTCAGGTCCGATCCTGACCGCGACCATGTCCTTGGCCACTTGCTCGCCCAATCGCACGCCGGCGTCGAAACGCTCTGCGACAATGTCGGTCAGGCCGTAGTCAACGATGATCTCAACGCTGATATCGGGATATTGCTCAAGGAACGCCTTTAATGCCGGTTCCAGGACCGCCACGGCGGCATGCTCTCCCGCATTGATCCGAATGGTTCCAGCGGGTCGCTCTCTCAGCGCCGTAAGTGCCGACAGTTCAGCCTCAATCTCCTCAAACCTCGGCGCCAGCGTTTGCAGCAGGCGCTCTCCGGCTTCCGTTGGCGAGACACTGCGCGTCGTCCGGGTCAGCAGTCGAAGGCCTACCCGCTCCTCCAAGCCGCGCACCGTCTGGCTTAGTGCCGACTGCGAGACGCCGAGCTTGGCCGCGGCGCGGGTAAAGCTCCGTTCCTTTGCGACATGCGCGAAGGCGGACAAATCGTCGAAGCTTGGCATGGCATTCATAAGCAGGCCTTATAATGGCATGCCGATTATAGCGCCTAATCGAATGGACGTGAAACGCTTAAATTCCAAACGTCGAACGGCTCGAACAGGAGAGAAAACATGAAGCGCATGATCCTAGGTCTGCTTTTGCTCGCGACGACGGTCCAGCCGTCTTACGCACAAGTGGCGTCGCAGCCGCCAACCGAAACAATCCAGACGGCAGCAATCCAGACACCGGAACAGCAAGAGGTCATCGATCTCTCGAGGAAGACGTGGGCATGGATGGCGGACAAGGACGTTGGATCTCTGAATGCCCTGTTCGATGACAAGGCGATGTTCACGCACATGGGCGGCACTTGGGGGAAAACTCAAGAACTCGAGACCATCAAAAGCGGCGCCATCTGGTACAGACACGCCGAGGTTTATGCGGTCTCCGTCAACACATTCGGCAATATGGCCGTCGCCCTGCAGGATATCGACCTGCAGGCGGTCGTCGGGGGAAGACAAGTCACCAGCGCGTTTATGGTGACTGAGGTTTTTTATAAACAAAGCGGCCAATGGAAAATGGCGCAGCTGACATTTTCACATTTGATCAGGCCGGTAAAATTGCCTGGCGCGAGTAACTAAGCATGAGCAGTACAACTCCATCCGTCACGCTCAACAACGGTTTGTCGATGCCGATCGCAGGCTTCGGCGTTTTCCAGATTCCCGATCCCAAGGAGTGCGAGCGCTGTGTCATCGACGCAATCGAAACCGGCTACCGCTTGATCGATACGGCCGCCTCCTACCAGAACGAGGCGGCTGTTGGGGCAGGTATTCGCAACAGCGGCATCCGACGTGAAGACCTGTTCGTGACCACCAAGCTGTGGGTCCAGGACACGGGATATGAGAAGACGCAGCGCGCCATCGATGCTTCGCTGAAGCGCCTGCAACTCGACTATCTCGACCTGTACCTCATCCACCAGCCGTTCGCCGATGTGCACGGCTCCTGGCGTGCCATGGAAGAGGCCTACAAGGCTGGCAAGCTGACGGCTATCGGCGTCAGCAACTTCCAACCGGATCGTCTGATGGACATTGCGGCATTCAACGAGGTCACCCCAGCCGTCAACCAGGTCGAGGTGAACCCCTTCCAGCAACAGGTCGAAAGCGTACCGTTCATGCAATCGATCGGCGTACAGGCAGAAGCCTGGGCACCGTTCGCCGAGGGACGCAACGGCCTGTTCCAAAACGAAGTCCTGGTCTCAATTGCGAACCGATACGAGAAGTCTGTCAGCCAGGTCGTTCTCAGGTGGCTCGTACAGCGCGGGGTCGTTGCCCTGGCCAAGTCCGTACGAAAAGAACGCATGGCCGAAAACCTGGCCATTTTCGATTTCCAGCTCAGCGACGAAGATATGGCCCACATCGCCACGCTCGACACCGATACCAGCAGTTTCTTCTCACATCGCGATCCCGCGATGGTCAAATGGATGAGCGAGCGCAAGATCGACATTTGAATTTCGCCAGGACACAATCATCTCGACGTGCTGATGTGGATGGCGTCGATCGCGGCCGGGCGCGCAGTCGCGCTTGCCGAAGTCCGAGGTTTCGGAAAATGCTCTCAAATCCAGCGAAACTTTCGGAAAATCCATAACAAGCCGACACTGATCGCCAGCATCAGCCCCACCACGATCCAGAACGATTCCGGATTGTGCAGCCCCGGCATCGCCTCGAAATTCATGCCGTAGATCGAGGCGATCAGGGTCAATGGCAGGAAGATGACCGAGGTGATCGAGATCACCTTGACGATGTTGTTCTGTTCGAGATTGATCAGGCCGAGGGCCGCGTCGAGCAGGAAGGTGATATTGCCCGTCACGTAGGTGGCATGGTCGCTGAGCGAGGTCACGTCCTGCCCCATGGTGCGCAAACGGTCGTGCCAGTCGCGGGCGTCCTCGCCCTTCAGTCCCGTCGCCTCGCGCTCCAGTCCGCCGGCAAACGCCGTCAGGCGCGCCAGAGACACCAGCGAATCGCGCGCCTTGGCGATGTCGTTCTGCGCGCGGCCGAGGTGGTTCAGGATGGTTTCGAGTTTTTCCTGGCGGCGCGGGCGGAAGATGGCGCGCGACAGCTTGTCGATATTGCCGGCCGCCTTTTCGATCAGGTCGGCCGTCCGGTCGATGATGACGTCGACCAGGTTCAAAAAGGTCATGGCGCCGCTGGCGCACAACACCGGCTGCTTTTCGATATGGTCGGCGAAGATCGAGAACGAGGCCGGGTCGACATAACGGATGGTGACCAGCCGCCCCTTGACCAGGACAAAGGTGACGGGCGCGGTTTGCAATTGCTCCTGGCCGCCGAAGAAGGCCACCAGCGCCGTCATGAAGGCCGCGCCCTCTTCAATATAGAGGCGGCTCGACGTCTCGATCTCGTCCATGTCCTCACGCGTCGGCAACAGCACGCCCAGGCGTTCTTCGAGGCTCAGCTCCTCGTCGCGCGTCGGATTGAGCAGGTCGACCCACACGGCATGGTCGCCGACGTCGACGCCGTGATTCGTATAATGCAGCGCATGCAGCGGGCCGCGGCCGTTGTCCGGCAGAGGGTGATGGCTCGCCGGACTGCAGGTATGGATGGTCAGCATGCCGTCTCTCGGATTGCACGAATCAAAAACGCCGGTGAGTCTCCTCACCGGCGTCGCAAATTACCTTGAAAAGGCCCGCGGTCAATTATCGGGCCTCGTTATTGGGCGCTGCCCCGCACATTGTGCAGGTCGATGTCCTTGGAGGCGTTGCGCGCCGCTTCGACGTTCGAATCGAGCTTGGCGACCAGTTCCTTGACGTGCCGGTGATGCGCGCGGAAACCGTAACCGGACGGACGGCGGCCTTCTCATTGCCGGGGGTCAGAGCCTGGCGGAGGTCGGCGGGAATTTCGGCGGGCTGGGCCAAAGCGATCTGGACCGGAACGGCCTTGCGGGCGGCGGCGGTCTCGAGCTTGGCCGGCTGGGCCTCGCCCTTGCCGCCGTTATAGATGAAGCCGTAGGTCGTATAGATGGTGGTGCCCAGGTCGTTCAGCGGGCCATACCACACCTTGACCTTGCTCCAGTCGCCCTTGTCGGAAACGTCGAGTACATTGACGTGGTCTTCGACGCGGCCGCGACGGCCGTTGACCGGCGACCAGTTGGCGTGGGTGATCTGGATATAGCGGTCGGTGATGATCTGCGACACCACGGCGACGTGGCCCAGCTTCATCTTTCCCTGCGACTTGAAGACCAGCACGGCGCCCGGCTTGGGCGTCTGGCCTTCGTCATATTTTCCGGTGGCCTTTTCCCACCAGGTCCATGCATCCCCGAAGATCTGCATGCCGGTGAGCTGACGTGCGAAGGTTACGCACTGTAAGTACGGGCTGGAGGAAGTTGCCTTTTCGGCTGAGATTTTGGTCGTTTTGTGAGCCATGGTCTTCGCTTCGAGCGAACCGGCGGCACAAAGGGTGGTTACGGCACAAATCAACGCCGACAAGGTTTTCCGCATGCACTCATACTCCGTCACTGTTAGTCCTGTGACGTGGGTACAACAGAAAAATAAAATTTCAAAGTGCCATTCGCGTGAACGGCGTAAAAAAATTAACGCTGTTTTGCGAGCTTGTAACCCAGTTTGTTAACCATTTGCTCGCCCCATCGGCGAACAATACGCCTGAACGGCAGCTCGACCAGATGGTGGGCCAGCATGGACAGCGGCACCAGGGCGACAAGGCCCGCGAGCCACCAGGTGAAAGGCAATCCCTCATCGCCCAGATTGAGGACGGCATGGACGGCCTTCAGGAACACCCACTTCCATGGCACATAAATCATGTAGGTGGCAAAGCTAATTTCACCGAGGTACACAAGAATTTTTGACGACAGCACGCCCGGACGGTCGCGGTCCATGCCGCCGACCGATAGAATCATCAGGCCCAGGGCCAGGACGATCAGGACATCGATATGCGGCTTGTCGGCCCCGAAGCTGGCTGCCGCGACGACGATCAGGCTGGCGGCCGCCGCGCAACCGCCGGCAAGCCATTGATTGGCGACCGCGCCGGCGCGCCAGGCAAGATAAAGCGCCGCACCGAACAGGAAGCACGGAACGATTCGCAGGGCGCCCCACTGGAAGGTGGCGTGCGTCAGGTTAAAGCCGGCGACCGCGCTGAAGACAAGATTGAGGATCACGAGGACGGCGGCGGCCAGACCCACGGCCAGGATCGGACGGTCGCGCAGGCGCCAGGCGAGCGCCGCCGTCGCCGGGAAGGTCAGGTAGGCGAACCATTCGGCTGAAATGGACCAGGACGGATGGTTGAAGGCCGCCGTCGGCGCCAGACCCCACGCCTGCATCAGCAGAAGGTGCGCCGGCAGCGCCTGCCAGTTGGCGGCATTGGGGTCGAGCTGGACGCCCTTGATCGCCGCGGCGCCGATCAGCAACAGGGTGAAGAGCAGGGTCGCGATGTGCAGCGGGTAGACGCGCGCCAGGCGGTGGACGACGAACTGGCGGTAGTCGAAGCGGCCCTGACCGAAGCCTTCGAGATAAACATAGGACAGGATGAAACCCGACAGGATGAAGAACAGGTCGACGCCGAGATAACCCTTGTCGATCAGCCCGAAATGCACGGGCGGATGAAGCTCCTTGATATAGGTATAAAGCACGACCCACAGGGCGGCGAAGAACCGCAGCGAGGTCAGGGGCTTCAAAAGGTCTTTGGTCATCTTCAATCCTGCCGGTCCCGGAAAGGGACTTGGGCGACGCCGGTGCACGATACGGGCCAGGGGCAAAGAAAGCGTGAACGCCTTGCCGGATAAGGAAAAGCCCTCCGCCGGAACCGGCGAAGGGCTTAAACGTAATCCACTTTAGTACAATTTATTTCTTCTGCCAGCTGCCCGAGGCGTCGCGGTAATATTGGCCCGCCGGCAGCTTCGGGAAGATGATGTTGGTAAAGGCCGACTGGCCGGCGGCTTCGACCGACACGCCGTTCTTGGCGGCCGCCTGGCCGTAGACTTCGCGGCGGCCGGCATTGATTTCGTCGACCGCGGCGTTGAGCGCAGCATCGCCGCCCCCGTGCACGAAACCCAGGAAGCCGTCCGACTGCTCGCCGACGATCCCCCGGGCCTTGGCGGCGTCGACCGCGGCCTTGGCGGAAGCGACGTCGGCCGAAGCCGGCGTGGCGATCACGGCGGCGGTTGCAAAACCTGCTCCGGCGATCATCAGCGCGGTCAGGGCTGTTTTCATCATAGACTTGGTTTTCATGTTCAATTCCCCCTTAGAAGAGGTTCGGGTTCTGCTGGACCAGGGCCTTCACGTCCTGATCGAGCTGCACCTTCACGTTGACGTCGAGCTTGGCGTAGATCGGCGCCAGATTCACGTTGACATTGACCGACGGCGTGCACGCCACCAGGCCTAAGACCGCCGCGACCGCGACCAGTGCTTGCTTCATACACGGCTCCTATCCCGATACCTCACAAGAGATAATCGCAGATATAGGCTGAACCGTGGCTGAACGAAAGCTTGCTTTTGAGGACTATTTCATGCCGCGCGTCGACGACAGGGCCGGACGCAGGGGCATGAGCGTATTGGCGCGGACACGGCTGGGCTCGGTCTGGGCCAGGGCCATCGGACGAGCAGTGGCGTCGTCGTTTTCGTAATGGTAGGCGCCGGCCTTCATCGCCAACGCTTCCGTCGCCGACTTGTCGTCCGAGCGCTTGACGTCGGCCATGGCGATCATGGTGTCGATTTCGCGCTTGCGCGCGCGGAAGGCCACCAGATCCTGGCCTTGCAGCAGGTTCGAATCCGGCACCTTGGCGCTCTTCGGATCGATCGGCGCGTGATCGTGCCACACTTCGAAGTGCAGGTGCGGGCCGGTCGAACGGCCTGTGGTGCCGACATAGCCGATGACCTGGCCCTGGGTGACGTGCTGGCCCGGGCGCACGGCGATGGCCGACATGTGCCCGTAGCCGGTTTCCCAGTCGCGGTTGTGGCCGATGCGGACCCAGCGGCCATAGCCGCCCCACCACTTGGCGTCCTCGACGACGCCGTCGCCGGCGGCCAGGATCGGCGTGCCGATCGGCGCGGCGAAGTCGATGCCGGTATGCATCTTGTTGAAGCCCAGGATCGGGTGGAAGCGCATGCCGAAGCTCGACGAAATGCGCGCGCCGTAAACCGGGGTGGTCAGCAGGAAGCCACGGATGTTCTTGCCGGTCTCGTCGAAGAACTGGATCTCGCCCGAGCCCTTGGGCTGATACGAATAGAAGCGGTCGGTGCCGCTCCGGGCCTCGATTTCGGCGTAAAGCAGGTTGCCGGCTTCGACGGTGCGGCCGCTTTCGGTGACCTTGCGGTCGAAGACCAGCTTGAAGGTGTCGCCCGACTGGATGTCGCGTTCGAAGTCGACCTTGTGCTGGAACAGCGACAGGACCTGCTTGGTCAAGGCCGGCGTGGCGCCCAGTGCCGCCGCCGAGGTAAAGAGCGAACCGTCGAAGGTCCCGATGGCGACGCGGCGCTCATCGCGCACCGATTCTTCCAGGGCGCGGATGCGCATGGCGCCGTCGCGCGTCGTGGTCAGGGTCAGTTGCTTGGCGGGACCTGTGCGCAGCGTCAGGCCCAGCAGCTGGGCGCGACCGTCGCCGTCGGACGGCTTGGCGATTGCCGCCTCCAGCGTCATGCCGGCCTTCAGGCCGTTGACGTTGAAGGCCTTGGACAGGAGATCGGCCGCGGCCTTGGCTTCGTTCGGCGCCACACCGGCGCGCGCCACGGCGTCGGCCAGGTTTTCGCCGGCCTTGAGGGAAATCGGAACATCGACCGGCTGGCTGAAGCCCGGGCGGGCGGCGGCTTCGGCATAGGCCTGGGTTTCAAGCGCGATCGCGGTCGCCGGATCGAGCGGCTTGATATCTCCGGGCAGCGGCGTCAGCACGCGGAACAGCAGGGTGCCAACCGTCAAAGCGGTCGCCGATGCGAAGATCATCGGCGTCAAACGAACCGGCTGTCGGCGGGGATCGATCTGAGACATGGTACGCGAGTTACATCCTGTTCGTCGGTGGCTGACCGTTTCTCGGCCAACGGCAAAGGGTCTTCAAACGCGTGCGGCCTATCCCATGCTTTTGACGGGGATACCGCACTTCCTCAAACGTCCGCCCAAAAACGCAACATGGCGGTGACAGTTAGATACGTCTTGTTCCAGCTCGATTTCTGAGCCCCGGATGTCTTCATCCGACTACATTCGCAAACCGGTACCTTGAGTCTCGGCTTAGCGGAAGGCCCTGCATACGCCGGAATAAGGCAAAAATGAGGCAGAATTTTCTGCCCACGGGTCCAGGTCCACGCCGCCTATTAACCTGGAAAGCGTTAACATCGGCCTTAGAAGAGTTTAACGACCTGTTAACGGATTTCGTCCGGCGGCGGAGGAAATGACGTTACTTTTGTAAGCGGCGCATAAATAAGAAAAATCACGGCCAAAGCGTGGCCGATGCAAAATTTGCGCCGAAAAAGAGCATTCCACCGCAAATTTGGCGTGAAGCCCGTGTTATGCTTAAAAACTTTTTGAAGCTGTCCACAATTTTTAACGTGTCTCTGCCATAGTCGAAGGCCGAAATTGATGCGAGCAGAAGCCCGATCCGAATCGTTATGCCAGAAAAGCAATGATTGAAAACCGTCCCGCGCAGAACGTGATGGCTGACGACGAAGCCCTGTGGTTTCCGGCCCAAATGGGCGGAAGCGACAGCTTCCTGCGCGTCACCCGTCCCGACGGCGCGCCCGGCCCCGAAGACGACGGTATCGGCCTGCCCAATTCGCGTCCGCCCGGGAAAAAGGGTGGCGGCAAGCCGCCCCGCAAAGGCGGCATAAAGGCGTCGAGCTGGCTGTGGATCGCGCTATGGGGCACGACGGCCGTCGCAATCGTCGGAATCGCCGCCCGCAAGGAAATCGCTGCCGAAATCACGCGCGGCTGGCTGAAAGGCCAGGGCGTCACGGCGAAGGTCAAGTTCGACACCCTGTCCTTCAGCCACGTCTCGGGCAACGTCCTGGTCGGCGACGCCTCACGTCCCGACGTCAGCGTCGAGCATTTCGACGCCGACTACAGCCTCAACCTCTTCGCCGGCCACGGCCAGCCTCTGGTACGGCTGACGCGCCTGCACGCCGTCCATCCGCTCGTCGCCCTGGTGCTCAAGGACGGACGCCTGCATTTCGGCAGCCTCGACAAGCTGGTGCAGAATGCGCTGAACGCGCCGGCCAGCGACACGCCGCCGCCCCGCCTTATCCAGCTCGACGACGTCAGCCTCCTGGTCACCACCGACTACGGTGTCGTCAAGACGCGCGGCAATCTGACGGTCGCCGACGGCCGCATCAGCTATTTAAGCCTCACCCTGCCCGCCTCGCAGTTCAACGGCCCGCGCGGAGCCGGCGAGATCCGCGACGGCACGGTCGTCGCCAAGGCCATAGCCGGCGACCAGATCGAGGTCCACGCCGCGGCGGACATTACCGACGCCGATGTGCGCGGCGGCGATGGTGTCGTCGAAGACAGCGACCATCCCGACCTGCACCTCCAGGACGTCAGCCTGTCGGTCGATGCCCGCCTGCCCTATCGCAAGGGCGCCCTGGGCCTGGCCACGCTGACAGGCCCCCTGTCCGGGACCCTGTCGGCGCACGCCGACGGACTGCAAAGCCGTCCCGCCCTGGCCAACGGTCTTGAAGGCACATTGAGTTTCAACGGGACACTGAGCGGCAGCAAGACCGGCGTGAGCTACGACGGCACGACACGCCTGGTGGCGCGCGCCGATGCGTTGACCAGCGGCACGCTCGATGCCCGTGGCGTCAAGCTCGACGCCCCCGCCTTGCGCCTGCAGGCCGGCTTTACCGACAAGGGCCTTTCCGTCACCGCAAGCGGCGCGGCCACTGCGGATATCGCGGCGCTTCGCCAGAACGACGTCTTCGTCAAGGCAGCGCACCTCGATCTGGGCACACTGGCCTTCGCGACCGGCGCCGACGGCGTGCACGGCGACGTCCAGGGCAGGCTGAAGGCCGCGCGCGCCGGGGCAGGGGATCTCAGCGTCAGCACCGCCGTCCTACAGTTCACCGGCAATGCCCGCGTACAAGGCGATCAATGGACCGCCGGCGTCACCGGCGATATCGCCGGCAATGCCACCTATACCGGCCTGTCGGCCCTGGCGTCGGATCATCGCAAAGACCCGAAAGCGCCCAAGGACGACGCCATCATCGCGATGGATCGCGCCTTCCAGGGCTTCGCCATCCGCGTGCGCGGGCTGAAGTCGGTTTTGATGTCGGGCGCCGGGGCCGTGCCGCATTACGACGTGCGCCTCAACGGCACCGCCGAAGCCCAACTGAACGGCGGCGGCCGTATGGTCGTTTCGCCGCTTGCCGGCAAACCTCTGGTCTCGACCGAGGCGCGCGGCGACTTCGGCCTGGCGCTCGATGGTTCCGGCCTGCCCAAGCTCAAGCTCGACATCACCGAGTTCGGCTACGATCCGCGCAGCGCCGCCTTGTCCGGCCGGTACGCCGTGTCGGCGCGTTTCTCGACGGCGCCCGTTTCGGGTGTGGCGGTCGACGCCCACGGCCAGTTCAGCGCCGCACAGGACACGGGGCTGGCGGTCACGCTCGACGCCCCGGCCAAGGTCACGGTCGCCTCGGCCGAGCTCGGCGACCACATCGAAAATCTCACCGCTACGGTGTCGCAGACGGGCGGCGCCCTGTTCCGCGCCAATCCCGCCGGCTGGCACGCGTCCGGCCTCTATTCCCGCCTGTCGCTGACGGCGCCGGCCGAACAGGTCAAGCTCGACGACGGCCAGGGCCGCTTCGACGTCTTCTCGCAGGCCGAAAGCGACGCGCTCGGCATGAAACTGGCGCTCGAGACGGCGACGGTGACCGACGCCATGGCCGCCGACCAGCGCCGCTTCAATCCGATGCATATCGGCGGTACCCTCACCCAGGACCGCAAGGCCATGGCGGGCCGCTTCACGGCTTCGGTGCCGGTCGCCGGCAAGCCGCAGCCGATCGCCGCGATCGTCCTCAGCAACGACGTCAAGACCGGCAATGGCAGCCTCGGTTTCGATACCGCCGATTATCTGACCTTTGCGCAAGGCGGCCTGCAGCCCGCCGACCTCAGCCCCATCGCCGGCAGCCTGCTGGCCAAGGACGTCACCGGCCGCGCCACCTTCACCGGCGCCTTCGACTGGGCAGGCGACAAGACGACCAGCCGCGGCGTCCTGACCGCCAAGGACATCAACTACACCGGTCTCACCGGGGTTTCGCAAGGGTTGAACGGCCGCGTCGTCTTTACCTCCCTGGCGCCGCTGCAAAGCGAGCCCGGCCAGGTCATCGCCATCAAGCAGATGCAGGTCGGCGTGCCGCTGCACGACCTCGACCTGCGCATCCAGTTCCAGGGCGACCGCATCGCCGTCGAAGCCGCATCGGTCGAAACGCCGGGCGGCGCGCTGACGCTGGAGCCGACCGTATTGCCGCTCGACGGCACGTCGGCCATTTCGGGGGCCGTCGCCTTCAACGGGCTCGACTTCGGCCAGATCGTCGCCTCGACCGGCCTTGCCCAATCGATGACGTTCAACGGCAAGCTGACAGGCCGTGTGCCCTTCACCATCATGGGCGGCCATATCCGTTTCGCCGACGGCGCGGCCGCCGCCGACGCGCCAGGCCGCATCTCGATTTTCCGCTCGGCGGTAACCGACATCAATGCCGGCGGCTCGATGGCCGCCAACGGCCAGGCCGGCACGGCCGCAGCCGGCGTCAACCCGTTCCAGGACCTGGCCTTCCAGGCGATGGAGCACCTGAGCTACGACAAGCTCGACGTGAAGGTCAATTCGGTGCCGGGTGGCAAGCTCGATCTGAACTTCCACATGAAGGGCCGCTTCGACCCGCCGCAGCCGCAAAAGGCCACGGTCAGCGCCGCCGACTATCTCAGCGGCAAATGGATGCAGAAACCCCTCAAACTGCCGTCGGGCACGCCGATCGAGCTCTATCTCGACGTGCCGATAAATCTCGACGAAATCCTGGGCGACCTCGGCCAGCTCGGCAAGTCCAAATAGCAATTTAGGCTTTCCCGTACGGCATCAAGCCATTACAGGAGGGGCATGGCAAAGCTCGACCCCGTCGCCCTCACCCAGGCCCTGATTACCCGTCCCTCCGTCACGCCCGCCGACGCCGGCGCCATGGACGTGGTCGAAAATCATTTGCAGGCCCTGGGTTTCGCCTGCATCCGCCTGCGTTTCGGCGAGATCGAGAACCTCTATGCCCGCCGGGGCAGTCACGGTCCAAACCTCTGTTTCGCGGGCCATACCGACGTCGTGCCGGGGGGCGTGCGCAGCCTGTGGCGCTACGATCCTTTCGGCGCCGAGATCCACGACGGCGCGGTCATCGGCCGCGGCGCCGTCGACATGAAGGGGGCCATCGCCGCCTGGATGGCTGCGGTTTCCTGCCACGACGACGTGCCCGGAACGCTGTCGTTTCTGATCACCGGCGATGAAGAAGGCGTCGCCACCGACGGCACGGTCAAGGTCGTCGAGTGGCTGAAGGCGCAAGGCGAGGTCATCGACCATTGCATCGTCGGTGAGCCGTCGTCGTCGGCGCGATTGGGCGACATGATCAAGGTCGGCCGCCGCGGCTCGATCAACGCCACCTTTACCGTCACGGGCAAGCAGGGCCACGTCGCCTATCCGCAGCGCGCCTTGAACCCCCTGCCCGTGCTGGTCGACCTGTTGGCGGCGCTGAAGTCACGCACCTTGGACGACGGCTTCGAGTCCTTCCCGCCGTCGAACCTGGAAATCACCACGATCGACACCGGCAATACGGCGACCAACGTCATCCCACAGGACGCGAAGGGCCGCATCAATATCCGTTTCAATCCCGCGCATACCGGTGCGGCGTTGCAGGCGTGGATGGAAAGGCTGGCGGCGGAATTCGCCGAAACCTCCGGCGCGGAGATCCGCTGCGAATGCGCCATATCCGGCGAAGCGTTTCTCACCGAGGCCGGGCCGTTCGTCGGCCTGGTCGCCGACGTCATCAGCCGGCAATTCGGCATCGAGACCGACCGCTCGACGACCGGCGGCACGTCGGACGCGCGCTTTATCCGCAACCTGTGCCCGGTCCTGGAATTCGGCCTGGTCGGCCAGACCATGCACCAGATCAACGAATGCGTGGCGGTCGACGACCTTAATGCGTTGACGGATGCCTATTCGGCCTTGATCGAGGCATATTTCTCGAAGTTCGGTTCCGCTTCGTAGGTCACGTTCGTCAAGTAGAGCCCCTCGGCCGGCGCGACCTGGCCGCAGGCCGTGCGATCGCGCGCCTCCAAAGCCTTTTTGACGTCGCCGATCGTCCAGCGGCCGATGCCCGCTTCGACCAGGGTTCCCGTCATCGATCGCACCTGGCGATGCAGGAAAGAGCGCGCGGCAAAGACAAGATGGATCTCGTCGCGAACCTGCGCCACCCGTGAAATGTCGAGCGTCTTGACCGGTGACTTGGCCTGGCATTCGATATGGCGGAAGGTCGTGAAGTCGTGCGTGCCGACCAGCAGCTTGGCGGCCTCGGCCATGACGCGCCAGTCGAGCGGCTTCTTGACGTGCCAGACGCGTCCCTGGTCGAGCGCCGGCGGCGCCCGGCGATTAAGGATGCGGTAGAGGTACATCCGCCCCGTCGCCGAAAAACGCGCCGAAAAGTCGGGGTCGCATTCCTCGGCGTCGACGACAGCGATCGGCTCAGCCGCCAGATAGGCGTTGATGGCGTCACGCACTGTACCGGGCTTGAACGCCTTGTCGAGGTCGAAGGTCACCACCTGACCGATGGCATGGACGCCGGTGTCGGTGCGCCCGGCCGCGGTCAGCCTTAAGGTCTGGCCGCTGAAGCCCAGGATAGCGCGTTCGATCGACGCTTGCACGGTCGGCTGGTCGCCCTGGGCCTGGAAGCCCTTGTACGGCCGGCCATCGTATTCGACCAGCAGCCTATAGCGGGGCATGGAAGCCTCCGTGGCTGGCCATTGAGCGCGTGGCAGAAGCAAGAAACCCCACCACCACATCTCGTCGCTTCGCGCCTCGTGCGGTCCCCCTCCCCATTCGATCCGAACGGGGAGGTACAAGTAAGCGCGATTTCCCGTTCTTATACCTCCCCGTTTTCGCAGAAAATGGGGAGGGGGACCGCACGACTGAGGCGATGCGCCAGCATCGGCGAAGGAGATGTGGTGGTGGGGTTTCTTGCTTTTTCAGGCAATGCAGGTTCACAAGAACTGATCCCCGGCCTTGAGGCCCGAGCCCTTGAGGAATTCGAAGCCGTCCTGGGCCGACTTGCCCTCGCGCTGGACACGCAACAGCTCGACGACGCCGTCGCCGGTGGCGACCTTGAGGCCCATGCCGATCAGGATCGTGCCGGCGGGCTCACCGCTTTTTTCGTCGCTGAGGCGCGACATCAGGACCTTGAGGCGCTGCGGCCCCTTGCCGGTCGACATCATCGTCCAGGCGCCCGGGAACGGCGACAAACCGCGAATGTGAAAATCGAGCGCGCGGGCTGTTCGGTTCCAGTCGATGCGCGCCTCCTCCGGCGTCACCTTCCTGGCATAGGTCGTCTCACCGACCTGTTCCTTTTCTTGGGCGCCGCCGCGCTCGATCGCCGCGAGCGCCACCGGCAGCAGCGAGGCGCCGAGCGACGCCAGCTTGTCGTGCAGGGTCTGGGCCGTATCGTCGGCGGTGATTTCGACGCGGCCTTCGAGGATGACCGGACCTTCGTCGAGGCCTTCGCTCATGCGCATGACATCGACGCCGGTAAAGGTATCGCCAGCCATGATGGCGCGCTGGATCGGGGCTGCTCCCCGCCAGCGCGGCAGAAGCGAAGCGTGCAGGTTGAAGCAGCCGAGCGGCGGGTGGTCGAGCACGGCGGCTTTCAAAATCTGGCCGTAGGCGACGACGATGGCCGCATCGATATCGAGCGCCTGGAATTCGGCGATGGCGTCGTCGCTCTTCATCGATTTCGGCGTGCGGACGGGCAGACCCAATCCCTCGGCGAACTGATGGACGGGCGACGGCGTCAGGACCTGGCCGCGCCCCTTGGGCGCCGGCGGCTGGGTGTAGACGCACACGATCTCGTGGCCGGCGGCAACCAGCTCGGCCAGGGCCTTTACGGCGAATTCGGGGGTGCCCATAAAGGCCAGACGCATATGAAAAGACCTCGCGTTTCTGGCGCGAGGTCTAATGATAATTCAGCGGGCGGACAAGCCTTACGCCGCTTTCTTCAGCTTTTTGACCTTGGTGACCGCGCGATCGCGCTTCAGCTTCGACAAGTGGTCGATGAACAGCACGCCGTTGAGGTGGTCCATCTCGTGCTGGATGCAGGTGGCGTAAAGGCCGTCAGCCTCTTCCTCGACCAGGTTGCCGTTATAGTCGAGATACTTCAGGCGGACACGCGCCGGACGCAGCACCTCGTCGTAGACTTCGGGGACGCTGAGACAGCCCTCTTCATACGGCGCCAGCTCTTCGGATTTCCAGACGATTTCCGGATTGACGAAATAGCGCGGGTTCTTGATGCCTTCGGCCTCGGGATCGGCGCCTTCGGGCTTTTCCTGCAAGTCCATGACGATGACCTGGACCGGCTCACCGATCTGGATCGCCGCCAGGCCGATGCCGGGCGCGTCGTACATGGTTTCCAGCATGTCGTCCATCAGGCGGCGCAGGTCGTCATCGACCTTTTCGACGGGCTTGCAGACCTGCTTCAGGACAGGGTTGGGTACAGTCAGAATTTCACGAATAGCCATGCCGGAGATGTAATCGTGCAATCGCAAAAAATCAAGAATAGCTAGACGCCGTCAGGCCGTTTCATCTTCAGTTTCAGGTACGGGCGCCAGCGAAAGAAGCTTGGCGGCGGTCTTGGGCTGGCTCTCGACCGACTTCGGTTCGGGGATGCTCTTGCCCTCGTGGTCGACCTGCAAATCCTCGAACCGGCGCGCCTGGGTCAGCACCTTGGTCTCGAGCGAGCCGACAAAGGCATTGTACTTGTCGACGGCGCGGCCCAGCGCATCGCCCATCTGGGTGACGTGCCCGCCCATGACCGACAACCGGGCGTAAAGTTCACGCCCAAGGTCGGCGATGTGGTTGGCATTCTTCATCTGGTCTTCGACGCGCCAGCCGTAGGCCACGGCCTTGCACAGGGCGAACAGCGTCGTCGGCGTGACGATGATGACCTTCTTGTCCATGGCCTCGGTCATCAGGTCGGGGCTGTGTTCCAGAGCCGCCGCCAGCAGGCCGTCGCCGGGGATGAACATGGCGACGAAGTCGGGCGAGACCTGGTCGCGGAACTGGTCCCAATAGGCTTTTTGCGACAGATCGCGCACGTGGGTGCGCATGGCCTGGGCATGCTGGCGCATATGAAGCTCGCGCGTCGCCTCGTCGGCCGCCTCCGCCGCCTGGAGATAGGCGGTCAGGTTGACCTTGGAATCGATGACGAAGATGGCCGAGGTGTTTTCGCCCGGCAGCCGCACGACGACGTCGGGCCGCCTGCGCCCTTCCTCGGTATCGAGATTGTGCTGCTCGATAAAGTCGTAGCGTGCCGACAGGCCGGCGGCCTGAAGGACGTTGCGCAGGACCTCTTCACCCCAGCGGCCCTGGACGCCCGCCCCGCGCCGCAGCGCGCCGGCCAGTTTCTGCGTCACTTCGCGCGTGGCGTTCGACGCCTGCATCAGGTCGTTGATCTGCTGACGCAGGCCGCCGGTATCCTTGCCGCGCGCCTCTTCCATTTCCTTGACCTGGGCTTCAAAGCGCGTCAGGTGGTCGGCCACGGGCTTCAGCGTATTCTGCATGCGTTCCAGCGCCAGCTTTTCGCGCTCGGCCGCCTCCTTGCGCAGGGCCTCGGCCGAGGTCTCCAGCGCCTGCTGCGACATCAGCTTGAACTGCTCGCCCATGGCGGCACGCGCGTCTTCGAGATTGCGCGCGCGTTCGCGCAGGCGCTCCAGTTCGGCCGTCGCCTGCAGGTGCCGTTCGCGCGCGTCGTCAAGATCGGTGCGCAGCTTTTTGCCTTCGGAAAAGGCGAGGAACCACGCCGCGGCGAAGGCCAGGGCGACACAGGCGAGGACAAGCAGCAGGATCATGTTCATATAATGTTCCATACACCGAGTCCTGTTCCCCGAAAAGACGGAAAAAGCGCGTTGCCATGACGGATGCGCCCTGACATGGTGCGGTTAAAAAGGGGTGAGATATGGACCTGAAAACGTTCCTGAAGCGTACCTTTACCGGCCGTACGCCGTGGACCTATCTCTACCTGTTCCTCATTCCGTTCGTGAACTGGGGCTTCGACAAGATCCACACCATTCCCCTGCCGACCGGTGGCGACTGGCATCCCCTGACCGTGGTGACCGGGCTGACCCTGGTGGTGCGCGACTTCGCCCAGCGCGAAGTCGGCCACTACATCTTCGCATTTCTCGGTATCGGCCTCGTCCTCTCGTTCATGACCTCGGACCCGTCGGTGGCGTTTGCCTCGACCTGTGCCTTTGCGATTTCGGAACTGGTCGACTGGGCGCTGTTCACCTTCGCGAAAATCCCGCTGTCGAAGCGTGTCTTTTTGTCGTCGGGCATCAGCGCGCCGATCGACGCGGCCGTCTTCCTGGCCATCGCCAGCCAGTCGATCCCCGGCATCTTCAATCCGTGGTCGTTCCTGGCCGCCATAATCAGCCGTTTTATCGGCTG
>OUNM010396860.1_pt1 | contig 24647 bp, 20 predicted proteins | sample 1769961 | NCBI WGS metagenome assembly OUNM01 (sample SAMEA3914820, study PRJEB12502) | metagenome | biome: forest; material: soil | place: USA | collected 2012-03-12 | depth 0.3 m | reverse complement strand
GGCCGCGAACGAGCAGGAGCGAGGTCTGGGTATTGATGTCGGTCACGAGTAGCGCCGCGAAAAGGAGTCCATCGCGCTGGCGATTAGCCTCGAGCGAGGCGAGAAGCGCTTCGCGTTTCGCCTCGAAATGGGAAAAGGTCAGTTCCTCGATCTGCGCGACGGTGAACCGGTGGCCATCTTCTTCGTAGAGCTTGGAATCAGCGCCGACCGCTTGTTCCGGCGTCATGGTCAGCAGAGGCGAGCCGACTGAGAAAATCCGCGCGGCGAGATCGGCCGGGTCGGTATTGGCCGCCTTTGCGAGATGCTCGAGGATCGCGCGATCGGCGGGCGTCGTCGTTGGCGAGGTCAGGTGCAGGGTATCGGAGATGAGCCCCGCCATGAGCAGGCCGGCGATCGGCGTGGGGATCGGGATGCCCGCCTGCTGATAGCACATCGTCACGATGCTGCTCGTGGAGCCGACGGGATTGTTCCAGAACAGGATCGGCGTGGAACTCGAGAGGCCGCCGAGTTTGTGGTGGTCGAGGATTTCGACGATCGGTACGCGATCCGCGCCGCGCACAGCCTGGGTCAATTCGTTGTGATCGACCAGGATGAGTTGTCGGGGAACGGGTTTGATGAAGTCCGATTTCGAGAGGATCCCGACGAGGCTGCCATTGTCGTCGAGGACCGGAAAGACGAAGCCGGCGGATTCGGCGGCGACATTGCGCGCGTCATCGAGCGGGGTATCGCGATGAAAGGTCGTGTATTCATCGAGGAGGACCCGTTCCACGCGGACGGCGCCGCGTGCGAGCAGGACTGTGGTCGCCGTGTCGTAAGGCGACGAGATGAGGATGACGCCCGACTCTTTCGCGGCAGCCTGCAACTCCTGTGAAACGGCAAAGCCACCGGTGATGACGACGGCATGGATGCGAGCCTTGATGGCGAGTTCCTGGATGTGCGGCCGGTCTCCGACGATGAGCACGACGGGCCGTCCCGCATACCGCTGGAGCCGGGGAGCAAAGGAATCCTGAGCCATGGCCGCGACCATGAGAAGGCGCTCTGCGACCTCGTCACCTGCCGTGCCGCAGATCACTCGCCCGGCGAAGGTTTCCACCAGATCGTGCAGAGAGGCGTTGACGAGGCGGGCGGCGCCGGCTTCCTCGCGCGGCGGGAAAAGGTAATGGCTCAGCTTGAAGGCGGAGAGCAGGCCGAGGCAGCGGTTCTGGTCATCGACCACCGGCAGGCCGCGGAGCTGTTTCTGCTCGATGAGCTGGAGGGCGTCGTAAACCGTCGTGCGCCCCTGCACCGAGATCACGCGCGGTTCCATGACGTCGCTCACGCGTGGCGAGAGATCGCTGATCAGCAACGGCGGCTCGACGCCGAAGTGTTGTAGGACGAAATCGATGCGTTCATTGGTCGCTCCAGCGCGGGCTGCGATGACGTTTTCTTGCCCGGTGAGACGCTTCAGCTCCGCGTAGGCGATGGCAGAGCAGATGGAATCCATATCGGGATTCCGGTGGCCAATGACGATCGTTTGCATTTCTCGAGCGGTCACTCTTGCGAGTTGAGTGAGCGGCCTCAAGCCTCAAGTCCTTCAGAGCGTGAATGCTTGGACGGAGTCGATCGATCGGTGGCTATCCTGGTGATTGAAACCCAAGGCTCGCCCGGCAGAAAGGAGCGTTGAGAATGCGCTCCTGATCGGAAAGGCTGAAGACGGAGTGCCTTCAGCCAGAGGCGGCGCAGGAAGCTGCGCCGCGGAATTCGTTACTTCGAGATCGCTTCGACGATCTTTTCCACTTCGGCGTCGTCGCGGCAGATGATGACCGTCGAGTCGCCATTCGTGATAGTGCCGGACGAAGCGGAGGCGATGGGAAGCCGCTGGGTGCTCCCTTTGTCTTTATCCTTATCCTTGTCCAGCTTGACGTCCCGCTGCTGAGCTGCGCGCTCGGCCTGAAGCAATTCATTGGCCTGGCGGGCGGCGTCGCGTTCGCGGATCGTCGCGGCCAGTTCGTCCCTCAGTTTCTCAAGTTCGAGTTTCAAGCCGCTGTTTTGAAAGCGGAGCTCATCGCGCTCGGCGGTCAGCTTCTTGAGTTGATCCGGGCTCGAAAGCATCCCGGTCTCGTTCTTGCCGGTGATGAGGCGGGCGCTAGAAAGGATATCGATCCGCCGCTGAAGGGAGTCGATCTTGTTGATCAACTCCTGGTTTTCCGCCCGGAGGAACGCCATGTCCTTCTCCATCTGTGCGGAGGTAAGCTTCGGCTCCGCGTTGTTGTCGACGGTTGGCGTTGCGTCGTACTCGCACTCGACATTGCCGAAGGCGATCTTGCAGGAATTGCGCAGGTGAAAGTCGGTGACCTGAGTTCCCTCGACAAAGCTCAAGTTGGTCGACTGCAGGTCATGAAGACGGTAGTGATCGTCCGCGAAAAGCAGCTCGGCGTGGTAGGCGGAGACGGACCGGTCCAGGATCTGGATGGTATTGTCCGGGCGTCTGCCCACAGTGATCCGCTCCCCCGTCAAAACGTGGGTCGCTTCGCTCTGGTCTGGTAGTTTGATGCGAAGGGTGGGCATGGTTTGGTCTTTCAGGGGGTGAATTCCCCACTGAGAATAGCAAACTTGATGCCGTCTGTCATCCTCTCCTTGCGACATTGACAAATTTGCGGGAGATTCGCGCCCTTTCGCATGATTGAGGAGATCCGCCGCCGCCGCACCTTCGCCATTATTTCTCATCCGGACGCCGGAAAGACGACGTTGACTGAGAAATTGCTCCTGTACGGCGGTGCCGTACAGCTAGCAGGCTCGGTCACTGCCCGCAAGAACGCCCGGGCAACGACGTCCGACTGGATGGAACTGGAACGCAAACGCGGGATTTCCGTTTCCTCGACGGTCCTGCAGTTCGACTATCGTGGTTACCGCGTAAACCTCCTCGATACTCCGGGCCACAAGGATTTCTCCGAGGACACCTACCGCGTGCTGACGGCGGTCGACGCCGTCGTGATGGTCATCGACGCTGGTAAGGGTATCGAGGCCCAGACCCGGAAGCTCTTCGAAGTCTGCCGCCGCCGCGGAGTGCCGATCTTCACCTTCATGAATAAGTGCGACCGCCCAACGCGGGAGCCGCTGGCGCTTCTGGATGAACTCGAGCGCGTGCTCGGGATTGGCGCTTTCCCGGTGAACTGGCCGCTCGGCACGGGGTTCACTTTTCGCGGTCTCTACGATCGCCAGGCAAAGTCGGTGCACCTCTTCGAGCGCACTCCGCAGGGCGCTTACCGGGCGCCGGTGCAGGTCGGTTCCATCGAAGAACCGTTCGTGCGCGAGCAGCTCGATCCGGATGACTTCACTCGCGCAGTCGAGGAGCTGGAGATGCTCGATATGGCCGGCGTCGAATACGACGAACAGAAGGTCCTGCACGGCCAGCAGACGCCGGTTTTCTTCGGGTCGGCCATGAACAATTTCGGTGTCCAGCTTCTGCTCGACGCCTTTCTCGAGCGCTCCACGCCGCCTCAGCCGCGGTATTCTGTCGGTGCGAAGGCTGCCGAGGGCGACGATGAGTTGGAAGATCGTCCTCTCATTCCCACAGATGCCGCAGCGTTCTCAGGCTTCATTTTCAAAATCCAGGCGAACATGGATCCGCGGCATCGCGATCGCATTGCATTTCTTCGCATCTGCTCGGGCAAATTTACCCGCGACATGAGCGTGACCCATGGGCGGACCGGGAAGAAGTTCCGGCTTTCCTCGGCGCACAAGCTTTTTGCCCAGGAGCGCGAGACGGTCGATGAAGCCTACGCCGGCGACGTCATTGGGCTCGTTGGTTACTCGGAATTCGGCATCGGCGACACGCTCACGGAAGATCTGGCGATCTCGTATCAGGAGATTCCGCGTTTCCCGCCCGAGTGCTTCGCTTTCCTCCAGAACCCGAACCCGTCGAAGTTCAAGCAGTTCCGACAAGGGGTGGAACAGCTTCTGCAAGAAGGGGTTGTGCAGGTTTTTGAGCTACGGGATACCTTCCAGAAAGTACCATTGCTGGCGGCGGTCGGCCCGCTGCAGTTCGAAGTCGTGCAGTACCGTCTCCAGAGCGAATACGGCGCGGAGAGTCAGCTCGAGACTGCTTCCTGGGAAGCCATCAAATGGCTGCCGCCGGGCTGCGATCCGAAGAGTCTGAAGCTGCCGACGAACTGCCGGATCGCCTGGGATTCCACTGGAATGCCTGGCGTGCTGTTCCCGGGTACCTGGCAGCTTAAGTATTTCGGTGACCAGAATCCCGGTGTGAAGCTGCTCGACCTGCCTGGGGACGCGGCGGAGTAGGCCTGGCGGACGACGGGAAGAGACTTAAAGGAGCCAAAGGACTCAAAGGGACTGGAAGTCGCAACTTCGAGAGTCCCTTTGGTCCTTCACGTCTCTTTCGTCCTTTTACCTCCGCAACTTTGGCGGCACGCCTCACCGCCCATTCGCATTTAACATGCATGCGGAATGCATGTGCAACGTGGTCTCTAGGACTGGCTTACAGATCCTGCTCTTCGGGCGGGAGGAACATGCGGAAGCGATTCTTGTCGATCGCCTTCATGTAAGCCTCGTGTGGGGAGACCATGCCCTGTTGCATGACGTGCCAGATGGCGTCGTCCATGAACTGCATTCCCTGGCCTTTGCCGCCGACGATGACGTCCTGAAGCTTCTGGGTCGCGCCTTCACGAATGATTGCCGAGGCTGCGGAATTCACGACGAGGATTTCGTTCACGGCGAGACGGCCCGGTTTGTCCTGCCGCTTCAGAAGGAGCTGGGCAATGACGCCGCGGAGTGAGTTCGCGAGCATCGTGCGAACCTGCGCCTGCTGATCGGCCGGGAAAACGTCGATCATACGATCGACCGTCTTACGGGCGTTGTTCGTGTGGAGCGTTCCGAAAACGAGAAGGCCGGTTTCGGCGGCGGTCAGAGCGAGCTGGATCGTCTCGAGATCGCGCATTTCGCCGACGAGCACGATGTCGGCATCCTCACGCAGGGCGGCCTTGAGGCCGGATGGAAAGCTCGGGGCATGTTCCGGCACTTCACGCTGCGTGATGATCGACTTCTTGTTCGAATGAACGAATTCGATTGGCTCCTCCACCGTGATCAGGTGGCGCGCGAAATTCGTATTGATGTAATCGAGCAGCGCCGCAAGGGTCGTCGATTTGCCGGAACCGGTCGGACCAGTGACCAGCACGAGTCCGCCGCGGAGATTGCCGAATTCCTTGATCACCGCGGGCACGCCCAATTGCTCGAGCGACATGATCTTCGTCGGGATGAGACGGAAGACGCAGCCGTAACCGTTGGTCTGCTTGAGGTAGTTGCAGCGGAAGCGCGAGTGCTCATCCATCTCGTACGCGAAGTCGAGATCGCCGGTTTCGTTGAAGCGAGTCCAGCGGTCCTGGCCCGCGATCTCGCTCATCATGTAAGCCATTTCCTCGTGCGTCAGCGCTTCGTCGCGGATGGGGACGATCTCGCCGTGCCGCCGGATTTTGGGCGACTCTCCTTCGCCGAGATGCAGGTCGGAAGCGCCGGCATTGATGAGGACTTCGAAGAATTGGTCGATGTAGGCCATGGGAGGTGAACAGTAGAAAAAAGATGAATGGAGAAAGCCGGGCTCTGGAGTTCCGAGCCCGCGGCAGCCGCTAGTGGTGGGAGGCGAAGTGCTGGCGCATGAGCTGTTTTTGCTCCGCACGTGCGTAGGCTTCTTCCTGCGTAATCAGGCCCGCGTCATAGAGCTCCATGAGCGAGTCGTCCATGAGCTTCATACCCTGGCGCTTGCCGGTCTGCATGACGCCGGGGAGCATGTAGGTCTTGGCGTCGCGGATGAGCGCGCCGACCGCCGGGGTATTCGTGAGAATTTCCATCGCGAGCACGCGGCCGCGGCCATCGGCACGAGGCACGAGCTGCTGCGAAATGATGCCGCGGAGAGATTCCGAGACCATGATACGAATCTGTTCGCGCTGATCCGTCGGGAATACATCGAGAACGCGGTCCAGCGTACGCGAGGCATTTCCAGTGTGGAGGGTCCCCAGCACCAAGTGACCGGTTTCGGATGCGGTGATGGCCAGCTGGATGGTCTCCAGATCGCGCATTTCACCGACCATGATGACGTCCGGGTCTTCACGGAGCGCGCCACGAAGCGCGGCGCCGAAGGAACGGGTATGCGAGTGGACTTCGCGCTGGGTCACGTGGCAGTTCTGCGAAGGAATGACGTATTCGATCGGATCTTCCAGCGTGATGATGTGATCGTGACGCGTCTTGTTCACCTCGTCGATGAGCGCGGCGAGGGTGGTCGATTTACCGGATCCGACCGAACCCGTCACGAGCACCAGGCCGTTGTGATACTGCGTCAGCAGTTTCAGGCTCTCCGGAAGGCCGAGTTCGTCCATCGTCCGCAGCTTCGTGCTGATGATACGAAAGACGAGATCGAGCCCAAGGCGGTGCCGGACGACCGAGGCGCGGAAACGCCCGAAGGACGTCGCGTAGGCGAAGTCGACGTCACCACGCTCGTTGAGGAGTTGCTTCTGGTGGTCGTTGAGGAAGCCGAGGGCCAGGCGCTCGGTATCTTGTGCCGAGAGCTTGTCCGCCTGGAGCCAGATGGATTCGAGAAGTCCGTTCCGTCGCCAGATCGGCTGCGCGTTGACTCCGAGGTGAATATCGGAAGCGCCGCTTTCCTGTCCGATCTGCAGGTAGAGATCAACGTGGGCGAGCGTGTGGACGGGTTCCTGGTTGGGCTGTTCGTGCATTACCGGGGGAGTTGCCAGTTCTGACATCGTGATAAGGGAGGCGAAACTGCTACCGCCCAAGACGGGAAAATCAACTCAAAGTTTCCCTAAGGGCCGGGCGATTGTGTCGTATGTATGACACAAATCTGATTGCGCCGTGGTTTAAGAGTTAACTGTGTGGAGGAAGAAAAGCCGGTGGACGAGTGGATTTATCGCATTCAAAAGGAACGCCCTCGCATTTCAGGCGGTGCGACCGTTGCGCCCTATTAAATGAGGCTGCCGCCATGAAGTTGCGCGACAAATCGCGCCTCTTCCGCCCTGATCTTTTGCGTCCGCGCGCCCGCCGGATGGAAGATAAGAGCAGGCGTCCTGGCCGGCGAACTAAACTCCGCCAGCCCAAAGGAACGTCCTGCCCGACGTTCCTAAACAAACTGCGCGATCATGCCGTCGAGTGTCGTACACAGGCCGGTAAGGGCCTCGCAGTACTTGTTCGCTTCGACGATTTCGAGCTGCGCCTGAGCTTCCTGAAGCATCTTCCGGCCAGTCGAGACGGCGAAGGTAATCGCGCCTTCGGCGACGGCCCGCTCGACCAGGGTGTGAATATCGTTTTCGTCTCCGCCAAGAATAACCTGGCTCAGACGCTGGCGTTCCGATGCATCGCTGATCTGGAGCAAATGCAGGATCGGAAGTGTGAGCTTTCCCTTGCGGAGGTCGCTGCCAAGAGTCTTGCCGGCTTTGGCTTCTTCGCCCGCCAGGTCCAGGACGTCGTCGTAAATCTGGTAAGCGGTGCCTAGCCGGAGTCCAAAGATGCGCAGCGCCGCGATGACCTCGGGCCGAGCATCGTTGATGAAGGCGCCCATTTCCGTCGCCGAAGCAAAGAGGGCGCCGGTCTTCATCTCGATGATCTTATAGTAATCCGGCACACTGAGATTCAGGTCGAACCGCCGCTGCGTCTGGATGATTTCGCCGGAACAAACTTCCGTTGCTGCCTGAGCGATCCGCCGACCGACTTCGGCATTTGGGAATTTGGTGGAAAGCATCAGGGCATGCGCAAACAGGCAGTCGCCGAGGAGCACGGAAATGGCGTTGCCCCACTTGGCGTTGGCTGTCGGCTGACCGCGGCGTTTTTCCGCTCCGTCCAGAATGTCATCGTGGACGAGCGTTGCGGCATGGATCAGTTCCACGACTACGGCGAGGTCGAAATGGCTCGGGCCGATCGGGCCAGTGGCGCCGCCGGCAAGCAGGGCGAGGGCTGGCCGCAGGCGTTTCCCGTGGCTCTCCACCGCATATGCAACATAGCCTTCGAGCGCCGGATCAAAGGCCTTGGCCTGGTCACGGATCCGCTCCTCGACGGCATGGAGCTGCGAGTTGATCAGCTCAAACGTACGTTTAAGCGCCTGCGTTTTATCGGTTTCTGCTTCGAACTTTGTGAAATTTTTCACGTATGAATGGGCCATCCTACGGGAATTTTTTGAACGCCACAAGCGCGAGGAATGTCCGGGCTAGTTCCACGAATCCTGCCAGAGGCCTCCAGTATTGACCCACTCACTAAGTGAGCCGGAACAAACCGTTCGGGACCGGGAACTTTTGTAAAAGCGCGGCGTTAATAAATAATTTAGTTCGCGGGGCTTGCTTTTCCGAGCTCCGACCCTATTTTTCCCACCCCATCCATGGCCCAAGACCAAAGCATCGAAGCGGCGCGCGCGCGGATTCAGCGACTCGTCGATGAAATTGCCGCCATCTCTCGCAAGGAGATGCGGAGTGAGGAGTATTTCCAGCAGTTCCTGACGCGTGCAGTTCAGGCGACTGACGGGCGTGGTGGCGCGATCTGGCTGGTCGCTCAGCGCCCCGACGGCAAGAGCGAGTTCCAGCTCGCTGGCCAGGTGGAGATGGAGTCGTCGCTCTTCCATACAGACGAGGTGCAGCACGCGATCCTGCTCCGCGCGATGACCGAGACGGTCCAGAGCAAGAAGCCCGTCGTCTCGCCGCCGCTGCCCGCCGCTCCAGAGCCTGGGTCGATGGAAGCGCAGTTGCAGCAGATGCAGGGTGGCCCCGTGGTCCCGGCCGGCGCAAACAAGACTCTCTTTCCGTTTTTCCATGTCCCGCTGATTCTGAAGGAGCAGGTGATTGGCGTCCTGCAGGCTTGGCTTCAGCCTTATGTGAAGGCGCCGGCATATCCGGAATTCATCACTTTCCTTCTTTCGCTCGCCGCACACATCGAGCAGCACCTGCACTCGCGCAGGCTCGGAACGCTCGTGGTTGAGAATCAGCGGCTTCAGCATGTCCTCAAATTCACCGGCGATCTCGCCGGTTCACTGGATCCGATCGAGGTCGCGCGACTTGCGGCCAACTACGGGCGCGATCTGATTGGATGCGAGCGTTGCTCGGTGCTTTCGCTGCAGGGCGATCAGTGGAGTGTACTTTCGATTTCCGGCCAGGAGGTCGTGGAAAAGAAGAGTTCCATGGTGAAGGCGATGGTCGCGTTTATCGGTGCGCATGCCCGCCCGGCCGCATTCGTCCGCCATGAAAACGATCCTCGCACGGGAGCGCAATCGACGCGTCACGAGGCGTTGATCCTGAGCAAAAAAGAATTGCTTGCGCGGGCGGAAGCCGCTGCCGACCAGGCTGCCACCGGCTCCGCCGAAAATGGCGCGGCGCAAGCGGAGCGGAATCTTCCAGCCGACGTGCGACGCACCGACGAGATCGACCTCGCGTATTTCGAGCACTCGCATGTCGTGTCTGCGACGATTGCGCCGCTGTTCGATCACAACAAGGAATTCATCGGCGCATATTTCGCGGAGAGCACCGCGGAAGGTTTCTTCGACGGAGCGCCTGGAAGCAAGGAGCCCAGCGCCGCTCAGCGCCTCACGGAATGGCTGGCGCTTCACACAGGAAAGTCTCTCGAAGCCGCGCAGGATTACCATTCGCTTCCATTTTTGCCGGTCACGCGCCGCATCCGCGATGCGCGCGTCGCCCTCACCGGCCATCGCCGCCGCCGGACGCTCCTGCGTCTTGGAATCATCGGCGCTCTGCTTTTCATCGCCTCTTTCTATCCAAAGGTTCATCGGATCGATGGCACTTGCCTCGTCACGCCACAGAATCATGCGGTGATCGTGCCCGAAGTCCCGGGCCGCATCGAAAAGGTGCTCGTCCGCGAAGGGGACCATGTGACCAAAGGGCAGCCGGTGGCTCAGATCGACACCAGCCGCCTGGAAACCGAAAGGGACGGCGTCCATCAGGAATTGTTGCGGGCCGAGGCCGAGTCCGGCCGCTATCGCGCGCTGGGCGACGAAGCTGCGGCGCAAATTGCCCAGCGGCAGGCAAACGTCGCCGCGAAGAGCGAAGAGAAGCTGAGAAAGGACATCGAGTCGGCCACGCTCAAGAGTCCGATCGACGGCGTCATCCTGACGAAGGACATCCAGCTGCACGCCGGTGAGTTCGTTCAGCCCGGAACGCCTTTTGCCGAGATCGCCAACCTTGATCGCTGGGATCTGCAGATGGAGGTCAACGAAAAGAAGATCGGCCACGTCGAGAAGGCGCTCGCCAAGCGCGCTCCCCTGCCTGTCGATTACATCCTCTACAGCCAGAGCGCGACCAAGCTGAGGGGGGAACTTGCAAGCTTCCAGCAGATCAGCGCCGTCGCTTATCCTCGGGAAAAGGAACAGGTCTTCATTGTGACGATCCCGGATATCCAGGTTCCGGCTGAAATGCGGAGCGCTTTGCGTCCCGGCCTGACCGGTCGTGCCAACATCGAGCTCGGTCGCGAACCGGCCATCTGGTGGCTGTGCAAGCAGATCGCCGAATGGCTCCAGCTCAAGTTTATCGGCTAGCCTAACCAACGGAAATGAAGCGCGCCGAGGCCAAAGGAGCTATCGATTTGCCAGGAAATGGCGGCATGCCAGCCGGCATCGATTGCAAAGCTTCGGTGTTCGAATCCATTTCCCAGCTATTACTTCAGCGCCGTCTTTCGGGTAAGTTCACTTTGCGCCCGGGCGGCTCCAGCATCCTTTCTCCGACTTGTCTATGAAATCACTTCCCACCTTGATCTTCTCCCTGCTGCTGATTGCCGGGAGCCAATTGCGCGCGGCGGATGTGCAGGGGCTTGTGCTCCCGGTGGAACACGCCAGCGTTTCATCCCCGGTCCTGCAGGAAGTGATTGAAGGCGTCCTCGTGAAGGAAGGTGATGTCGTGAAGAAGGATCAGGTGCTGGTGCAACTTCGCAACGCAAAGGAGCAGCTTTCGGTGGAAGAGGCACAGAAGCTGATCGAGCAGGCCGAGTTTGTCGAAAAAGGCCTCGACGTACTCTACAAAGAAAAGATGGGCAGCCGCGAGCAGGCTTTGAAAGCCCAGACGGAGCTGCAGCTTGCCAAGATCAAGCTTTCGCTTGCTGAGGAACTCCTCAAGGAAAAGACTATTCGCGCGCCGCTCTCCGGTATCGTGGTGAAGAAATACAAGGAAGCCGGCGAGTCGGTGGACCGAGTCGAGAAGCTGGTCGATATCGTGAACATCGATCAGGTGTACGTGCAGTTCTATCTCGATCCGAAATACATGCTCACCCTGCAAAATGGCCAGCAGGTGACTGTCCGCATCCCGGTCCTCAATGGGGAGCAATTCACCGGCAAGATCGATTTCATCGCTCCGCAGATCGACGCGAGCAGCAATCTCTTTCTTCTGAAACTCCTCATCGATAACCCCGATCACAAGATTAAGGCAGGCATGCGCGCCGAGGCGGACTTTGCCGGCCTCGCCAAGCATTGATCCAACCAAGACAGGAATGACCCCCGTCGTCGTATCTCCGGAGCAGGTCGCTAGCGCGCGTCAGCCGTCGCCGCAGGATAGCGTCGTGCTGCCGGCTTTGCGCGGCGATCTGATCATCACCCGGCAGATTTACGAGGGGCGGACTTACTACGTCGTCAAGGATCCGATCTCACTGCAGTATTTCCGGATGTCCGCCGAGGACTATTTCCTGGCGACACTCTTCGATGGGCGGAAGCCATTCGGGCAGATCCGTGACGAATACGCGCGCGCCTTCCCGCATGTCCGGCTCGAGTACACGCCGGATGAATTGAACGAGCGGGTGCTGCGCTTCGCCAATGACCTGGCGCTGATGCAATTCCTCTCGGTGCAGGGGCAGCGGCTCAAGGCGCGTTTCGAGGCGCAGAAGAAGCAGAAGAAGAACAAGGGCTGGTTCTACAACCTCGTAAACAATGTCTTCTTCCTGCGGTTTTCGGTCTTCGATCCGGATGTCCTGTTCGGAAAGATGGCCAAGCCGATGGCCTGGATCTGGACGAAGACTTCTCTGTGGATCTCCATCGCGATCGTCATCGCGGGTGCTATGGTTTTCTGGCTGAACGTGGATCGCATCCATCCCACGATGCGGAATTTCTTTTCGTTCAATAACCTCGCGCTCATTTGGGTCACCACGATCGTCATCAAGTCGATCCACGAACTCGGGCATGGCCTGACGTGTAAGCACTTCAAGGGAGAGGTCCACGAGGTGGGCATGATGTTCCTTGTGTTCACGCCCTATTTCTTCGTGAACGTCAGCGACTCGTGGGTAATGCCGGAGCGCCGCCACCGCATTCTCGTCTCGGCGGCGGGCATCTATGTCGAGCTCGTGCTGGCGGCGCTTGCGACCTTCCTTTGGGCGCTGGTCCAGCCGGGGGCGTTCCAGGATTTCCTCTTCAACGTGATGGTCATTGCCTCGTTCTCGACCATCGTCTTCAACGCAAACCCGCTGATGCGCTTCGACGGTTATTACATCATGACCGACCTGATCGAAGTGCCCAATCTGCAGGGGAAATCGCGCGCGTTGGTCGGACATCAGTTCAAGACACTGCTCTTTGGCCGTCACACCGAAGATCCCGTCCTGGCGCGGATGCCTCTTCCGAAGAAGCGCTTTGCCCTCTTCTACACTTACGCGGTTCTGTCCTGGCTCTACGGTTACTATGTCATTTACAAGCTCACCTGGTTCATGGCTGACAAGATGGCAAAATATGACCTCCGGGGACTCGGTCAGTTCATGTCATTTTCGGCCCTGCTGGCCTGGGTTATCATGCCCCTCTGGGCATTTTTTAAAGGACTGCAATTGAAACGCGAAGACTGGAAACCTCATGGCCGCCTCCGGCGGCTGTCAACGATCGGAGGAGCAGCACTTCTCCTTTTCGCCATCCTGTGCGCCCTGCCGGTGAACCTCGAGATCAAGCGTTCGGGCGCGGTGGAGTTGGCAAATCCCGAGGCCGTGCGGCCCGAAGTGCCGGGGTTTGTCGAAAAGGTTTTCGTCAAGGAAGGCGACAAGGTGGTGCCAGGACAGATCCTTGCACAGCTGAGCAATCGCGAAGCAGAACAGGCCGACATCGCATCCGAGGAGCGTCTGCACATGGCTAAAATGTATGTCCAGCGCGCGCTCGGCCTGGATCGCCCGGCTGAATTGAAGGAAGCCCAGAGCACGCTCGATGAATACCGGCACAAGGCGGAGCAGGCCCGCAAAGACGTGGAGAGCCTTTCGCTCAGGGCCAAGACGGCGGGTACGGTGCTGACCCGCGATCTCGACAAACAGGTCGGCAAGCTCTTTCGCAGCGGCGAACTCTTTGCTGAAATCGGTTCGCTGGACCCGATGGAGATCAAGATGGCAGTGACCGAGAAGCAGGTGCGCTACATCGAGAAGGGCCAGAAGGTCGATCTTCGTGTTGATGCCTATCCCTGGAAGACGATTCACGGCACGATTGCCGAAGTGCATCCCATGCTGTTTGCAAAGGATCTGCCTCCTGCTCTCTCTGCGCGCCGTTCCGGTGACGTCGCGACTGGCGTCGATGCCAAGGGACAGGAGGTCCCGCTGGAGCGCACCTTTGAAGTGCGGATCAATGTCGACAACTCCGAGGGCGTTCTCCGGCCCGGGATGACCGGTCACGGTGTCATCCACGCGGGACGTCATCTCCGGGGCCGACTGGTCCTTCAGTCCCTATTTGATCTGATCAGTCTCGACTTCCGCTTTTGACGAAATCCCATGGAAATTTCCCACCCAAGAGCCCTCGACTTCGCTGATCGCGTCGGTGCCCGAAGCGGCAGCCGCCTGAAGCAACTCGGCCGTTCGATCGCCCATCGGCTTGCATGGCCTGCGGCACTTTCGCTTCTGCTTGGTTCCGGCGTCGCAGCGCAACCGTCCAAAAAGCCAGCGGTCAACACCGATGCCAATGCCAAGGCCAAGGCCGAGTTGCCATCGATCGCCAAACATTCCGACGCGGACCTTTTTAGCGGTGATTCGACGGAGCCGATCTCCCTGGGGCGCGCGATCGAGATGGCGTTGCAGAATAACCTCGAGGCACGAGTCGAGAAGGTCGGCATCAGGATCCAGCGCTCGCAGATTCGTTTCGCAGCCGGAGCATTCGATCCGGTCTTCAGCATCAGTGGCCTCCACCAGTCGGTCCGAATTCCCCAGGACATCAATAACCCGAATACCACGCAGGTCATTCAGCAGCAGCAGAGCCTTCAGTTGCAGTTGAATCAGGCGGCGCAGTCGCTGAATGCGCAGACGCTCACCGTCCAGCAACAGTTGCTGAATCAGGCCGGCTTGTCTCAGACGCAGATCCAGCAACAGATCCAGCAGGCCAATTTCTTACTCGCTCTCGAAGGGAAGACACCGGTCACGCTCGCCGGTATAAGTTCCACCACGATTACTCCGCTGCAGCAGCAGGCGCTGATCACTCCCAATCTCAATAACTTCGTCGTCCTCGATCAGGTAAACGATCAGTTCGTCGCCGGCATTCAGGCACGGACCCCTTATGGCACGCGTTACTCTTTCCAGGCTTCGGAGAACCGCTTTCGCAACACCTTCTCGGGAGATATCAGTCCAGTCACCCCACTAAGCCAGACTTTCATCGGGCTTACGGTCGAACAGCCGCTGCTTAGGAACGCCGGGAGGGATGCCAACCTGGCCGATCTGCGCGTGACGGCGCTGAATAAGCAGATCCAGACTTTTAACTGGAAGCAGAGCGTTTCCTCTGCCGTCCAGAATGTGATGGCCACTTACTTCGACATGATGGCTGCGTTGCAGGACATGCATGTCCGCGAGGATGCGATCGATGCCGATTCGAAGCTGGTCGACCTCTATCGCCGGCGGCTCGATCTGGGCTTTGCAACGCCCCTTGACGTCCAGCAGGCCGAGGTGGCTGTTTCCACGGATCGCGAAGCGCTCCTCGCCTCGAAGAATGTCTTCCTCGAAAGGCAGTTCGCGCTAAAGCGCCTCATCTTGGATAAGTTCGAGGCCAATGATTCCAGGATCTTTGTCCCAGAAACCACTCTTCGCCTGACGCCGCCGAAAACGAACCGCGCCGATTTGCTGCAGACGGCGTTTGGTCATCGTTACGACTATCATGCCACCGTGCTGGGCGCGGATGTGCAGAATGTCCGGCTCAAGTTTGCCCAGAACCAGAGGCTTCCCCAAGTCGATCTCGTGGCCACTTATGGCTTCAACGGTCTCGACGCCAGCTTCGCACAAAGCGAAGGCCAGATCTTCACCGGCGCGACGCCGCAGTGGTCGATTGGCGTGAATGTCCAGATCCCGATTGGCAACCGCCAACCTCGCGAACAGTACAACGCGATCGCCGGACAAAAGGAGCAGGCCATCCTCCGGATCAAGGAAAGCGAACTGACAGTGTCCGTCGACGTGGATACGGTCATCAGCCGCCTCGAGACTTATCGCCAGCGCGTGGATACCTCGCGCCAGACGCGTGAACTTGGCGAAGAAGCTGTGCGGATCGCCTACCGTCGTCTGGACGAAGGGCTGATCTCCGCCTTCGACGTGATCGATCAGCAGCGCAAACTCTATGATGCCAAGAGCCGCGAGATTGCGGCGATCGGTGAGCTGAGCAAGGCTGTCACGCAGCTCTGGCTGGTGACGGGTACGGTGCTCGACAGGCAGGGCATTACCTTCCGCGATGTCGAAGACAAGATCACGACGACGCCGCTGGGTGTCTGCGTGAAGGAGAAGAAGCCATCGGCCCCGGCTCCAGTGGGAAGGTCGTCGAAGTAAGTTTCGCCGGCTCGCGCCTCTCGCTCGGAATCCTAGTTGAGTTTCTGCGCCCCGCGCTTCGGCGAGAGTAGAAAATCCGAGACTTCCTGCCACCATCCGGCATCGAGCGAAAAGTCGATGTCGTTGTGATCCACTCCCGGCATGACCCACAGGCGTTTGGGTTCGTTGCCAGCGGCGAAGAGTTGTTTCCCCAACGCAGGCGGAACGATCGTATCCGCTCCCGCGAGGATCACCGCCAAAGGGCCGTGAAACGCCGGAAGCATGGCCATGTTATTCCAGCGGTCGCGAATTAGCAGTCTTACCGGCACCAATTGAAAGTGGGACGCCGCTGCATCGGCCATGCTGGAAAAAGGAGTGACGAGCAGGAGACCTTTCACGGTCGCTGCATTGTCATGGGCCATGGCGCATGCGAGGCCGCTACCCACTGACTCTCCAGCAATATAAATTGGTCGTGAATCTTCGGACCTAAGCTGGGCCATGGCGGCAGCGCCCGCGTTCTTGAAGTCGGCCTCGCTGATCGGACCTGGGCGTGCGCCGTAGCCGGGATACTCGAAAAGATAGACTTCCCACAGTGCGCCGCCATCCAGCTTTTCGAACCCTTCGCTATATGGCATGCGATCCAAGGCATTGCCTGCATTGCCGTGAAAGACGATGAGCCGATTGGCTGCCGTTTTTCCTAATTTATTCGCACGCTTCCAGCCAATGATGGTGCCTTGTGCATTGCGCCACGGCACGCCGCCATAAAGCCGTGCCTTATCCAGGATGGCTGCTTCCGTGCTCCGCTCCGGAAGATACATGAGATGGCGCTGGAAGATTGCCAGTCCAAGGACGCCAACGAGGTAGGCAATGACGTAAGCCCTTGCGCCGATCCGGAGGATTCGCAGGATGCGCTGTTTTTGGGAGCGATGTTCCATTCGATTTGGGCGAGGTTCCTTTTGCGCACGGGCATTGGCAAGTGAAGAACTGCGGGCGCATTGGCTCGTTGCGTGATGGTTAGCTGGAGCCTTGAATTGCCACGGGAAGAGTATTTCATGCACAACACTATGTTCCTTCCCCGCTGCCTGGTATTCCTCGCCCTCGCCTTACCTGTACTCGTGCTCGCGGACGAGTCGCCGCGCTATGAGACGCGCACGGTTCACGATCGCGATGGTATCGGCGTAATTTATATGGGGCGCGAGATCGCGCAGGTGATGGGCCATCAGGCCGCGGGTTGGCTGGAACGGCCCGAGCGCCAGGAGGAGGAACGGACCGATTTGCTGATCGACGCATTGAAGCTCAAGCCCGGCGAAGTGGTGGCCGATATTGGCGCAGGGACGGGATATATTTCGCAGCGAATGGCAAAGCGTGTCGGTGATACCGGACTCGTCTATGCCGAGGATATCCAGCAGGAGATGCTCGATCTGCTCGATCGGAAGATGAAGCTCTTCCACATAACGAACATGAAGCCGCTGCTTGGCACGACGACCGATCCCAAGCTGCCCGAGGCGAGCGTGGACATGATCATCATGGTCGACGTGTACCATGAATTCGACCAGCCCTACGAAATGACCAAGAGCATGATCCGCGGCCTGAAGCCGGGAGGCCGGCTGGTCTTCGTGGAATTCCGCGGCGAAGATCCGGAGGTTCCGATCAAGAAGCTGCACAAGATGACCGAAGCGCAGGTGAAAAAGGAAATGAGTTCCTTTCCTGAACTCGAGTGGGTGGATACCAACGAGACCCTGCCAATTCAGCACATCATCACTTTCCGAAAGAAATGACCGCCAAATCCGCAAGCACCAAGTCCCGAAAAGCCAAGGCTGCAACAAAGCCGGCCGCGAAGAAATCCGCTCCCGCTAAGAAAGCCCCGGCGGTTTCCGCCAAGCCGGCTGCCACCGCGAAGAGCAGCGCGGCAGTTGTGAAGAAGAGCCCGGCGCTCGCTCCGCAGCGCTTCTCCTGGCGGAAACTGAGTGCTGCGAAATGGAGCGATGCCTGGCTTGAGCGCCTTGCCTTTCTTGGGCCGCAGCGCGCCATGGTGATTGAGTTTCCGGGATCGCGTTCGGTGCGCGTGGAAGCGCACGGGATCAACCGAAAGGAAGCCGATGGCCTGCTGAAGATGTTTGGCGGCAAGGTCACCGAAGCCAAGTGGCTCACGGCGAAGAATCCGCCCATGCGTCCACCGATCCGCGTGCGCGGCCGCCTGCTGGTGGTTTCGACCGAAAAAGAGCTTCGCGAGCATAGCAAGGATGCAGGCAAACAAGCTGTCGTGCTTGTTCCCGCAGGCATGGCCTTCGGCACTGGGGAACACGACACGACCGCAACGTGCCTGCGTTTTCTCGCCGATGTCGCCAGTGAACTCTCGGATCAGAAGTGGGACCTGCTCGATCTCGGCACGGGCTCGGGCATCCTCGGCATCGCCGCGCGGAAACTCGGCGCCAGGAAAGTGGAGGCGGGTGACTTCGATCCGCACGCCGTTCGCACCGCCAAGGAGAACGTCCGTGCCAATGATGTCGACGGCATGAAAGTGAAGCGCTTCGACGTCCGGGAATGGGAGCCGGATCGCACCTGGGACGTCGTCGCTTCGAATCTCTTCAGCGGATTGCTCGTGGAAGTCGCTCCGAAGATCGTCCGCTCCGTTTCACCAGGCGGCGTGCTGATCTTTTCCGGCATCCTTCGCGACCAGGAAGCGGAGGTCATTTCCGCTTTCAAACGCGCGGGAATTGTCGTGGAGCGCGTGGTGCGGAAGGGCAAATGGGTGAGCGGCCGCGGAAGGCGTAAAGCGTAGGCGTAGGTCTTCAACGACCTGCGGCCTCCCATGTGAGTCGGGTTCCGGTGCGCTTTTTCTGATGGAAAAAGCGCGCCGAGATGTCATGCATTTCCAAGTAATGGATCACACTTCCGCTGTTCCAGCACCGCATCCGCTTCGGCAGATGGCCCGGATCGTATTCTTCACCTTCATCCTGGTGTTTACGATCTCGCGGGTGCTCGTGATCCTCATCATGACGCGGAAGATCCCGGACTTCTTCCTGCATCTTGGCGGCACCCACGTGCACCATCTCAATTACGGCATCTTCCTGCTTTCCACCGTCGGTGCCATCCTGCTTTTTGCCGATCTCGATCAACGCCAGAAGCAATGGGTCGCCTTTGCCTACGGCTTTGGCATGGCGCTCACCTTCGACGAATTCGGCATGTGGCTGCACCTCGGCGGGAGTTACTGGCAGCGCGCCAGTTATGACGCAGTCATCGTCGTGGCGGCGATCCTCGGGCTGATTGCCTTCGCCCCGCGCTGGAGCCGGATTGGGCCGCGGCATTACGTCGCATTTGGCGTGACGGCAGTGGTGGTGGCAATCTTCTGCTGGTTTTCGTATAAATCCCTGAATTTCGTGGATAAAAGGATGGGGCCGCGGCTGCGGTCCATTGAGGAAAGAGGGCCGCAATAATAGAGTCGTATTCGATTCCTGCCGTAGTCTCCTTGCCTGAAATGACCAAGTTCACCAAACCCGCATCGTCGATCGTTCCCGAGCGCATCGCACCATCCATTCGCATCTTGCGCCGGTTACTTCCGATTGCAGTGGTCCTTGCGGCTTTGATCCCTGCAGCTTTCGGCACACCGCTTTCCGATCTAAGTTCGCCCTCGCAAGAGACGCGCGATGCGGCGGCAAGCATGCTGCGCATGACTTACCATCCCCACACGCGCGAGCAGCTCGCTCCGCTTCTGCGGATCCTGAAAACGGGCGACCGGATGAATGCCGTCCTCGAGCGCCTCCAGACGATCGGTGCGAAACAGGAGAAAAAGAAGAACGACGATGGCCGCACGGCATCCTTCTGGTACCGGCTGGATTCCACGTGGGTCTTGCACGTGACGTTCAGCGCAGGGGCGTTGTTCGACACCACGCTCATCGAGGACGTGCAGCATGTGTGGGTCGCGCCCAATGATGAATTCACCGGCACCTGGACCGCGTATTATGTAAACGGTCAGCGATGGCAGACGGTCGAATACAAGGATGGCTTGCCGGATGGCAAATGGACGACCTTCTATCCCGACGGCTCCGTCCGGATGGTGCAGCACTTTGGAAAGGATGGACTCGAGGGCGAAGAGATCGGCTACTATAAAACCGGCACGATCGAGCATCGCGGAAGTTATAAGGCAGGTTCGCAAACGGGAACGTGGACTTGGTATAACGAAGACGGCACCGTGCACGAGACGTCGGAGCTATAACTGAAGGCGCAAGGTTCCCCGTTAGATCGAATCTGAAATTTCTATGAACGAAGATCGGGACAAGGAACAGATTCGGAAAGTCATCGAGACATGGATTCGCGCGTCCGAAGCGGGTGATCTAGATACGGTTCTGGGCTTGATGGCGGAAGACGTCGTCTTCCTGCTCCCCGGTCGGCCGCCGATGCGTGGGCGCGAGGCCTTCGCGGCAGCTTCCCGAGCCTCTGCTGGGACCATGCGGATCGAAGGCAAGCCGGAGATCCAGGAAATCCACATCGCCGTGGACTATGCGTTCTGCTGGAATTACCTTTCCATCAAGGCAACGCCACTTGCTGGCGGCGAGTCCATGGAACGCGCTGGCAATATCCTGTCCGTTTTCCGTCGCGAGCCCGATGGACGTTGGGTCCTCTTTCGTGATGCTAACTTGTTGTCTGCGATCGATAAACCGGGTAATAACACTCGCTGATCAATCGTGCGTATTATGAATACTCGAAGCGTTGTGAAGGCGTTCATTCTCATTGCGATCGTTGGGATTTTGGGAAACTGGTCGCAGCTGGCGGCCAAGCCCGAGGAGGATGCGCAGAAGGCGGCAGAGCAGTGGCTTTCCCTGGTCGATTCGGGCAGTTACGCCGATAGCTGGAAAGCGGCTGCGCCTTATTTTCAGGGAGCCGTTACTCAGGAGAAATGGGAGCAATCGCTGACGGCAGTCCGCAAGCCTCTGGGCGATCTAATTTCCCGCAAGCTGAAGAGCGCCAAGTACACCAAGACGCTTCCCGGAGCGCCGGATGGCGAATATGTGGTCCTGCAGTTTGAAACATCGTTTTCCAACAAGAAAAGTGCGGTCGAGACGGTGACTCCCATGCTCGATAAAGACGGGCAGTGGAAGGTCTCCGGGTACTTCATTAAGTAACCGGCTGCAGCTTGCCGGGCGGGGGATCTCGGGCAGGATTGACCTTCATCAAGCGGCTACCCTGAAATGCTGGGCGCGCCCTTTGGGCATTTGCCCTCGGAACTCGAGTCTCGCCTTTCTCGATCGGGCCTTTAGTTTTGGCGGTCATGTCTCACCAGCGATGGACACTTCTTCTTTTGCTGCCGCTCCTCATTGTGCTCGCGGGCTGCCAACGGTCGGCGCCTGACCGGTTGGTCGTCGGGATGGAGCTTTCCTATCCGCCCTTCGAGATGACCGACGAAAAGGGCAATCCCGCCGGTGTCTCGGTGGACTTGGCGCATGACCTTGGAGAATATCTCCACAAGCCGGTCGTGATCGAAAACATCCGCTTTGATGGGCTGATTCCTTCGCTCAAGACCGGCAAGATCGATCTCGTCATTTCATCAATGACGGCCACTCCGGAACGCGCGGAGTCGATTGATTTCTCCGAGCCTTATCTCACGACCGGGCTTGCGCTGCTGGTCAACGCGAAGTCCGATGTGCAGTCGGTCGAAGATCTGAATCACGCTGGGAAGACCGTCGTCGTAAAGCAAGGGACCACGGGACAACTCTACGCCGCGGAGCATCTGAAAGAGGCCCGCGTGCTGGTCTTGGACCAGGAGTCGGCATGCACGCTCGAAGTGGTGCAGGGAAAAGCGGACGCGTTCATTTACGATCAGATGTCCACGCTGAAGAACTGGCAGCAGAACCGCGAAACCACACGGGCGCTCCTGAAGCCTTTCAAAATCGAATCGTGGGCAATTGGCATTCGCAAGGGGAATGATCCGCTCCGGGCACAGGTGAATGATTTCCTCAAAGACTACCGTGCGCGTGGCGGCTTCGAGACTCTTGGTGACCGCTGGCTGAAGGAGCAGAAGGGTGCCTTTTTGGAACTCGGAATTCCGTTTGTCTTTTGAGACGCAAGCGATTCACGTGCGGTAGCCGAGGGGAAGGCGCAGTGTGTATCGGAGATTCATTGGTAACTAACCGTTTCAAGCGAACTAAGTGCCGCTCCCTCTTGCCTTTCAGGGGTGTTGCCGGGTTGCGACTAAGTCTATTGGCGCCCGCACGTTGCTATCGATGAATCTCCACGCTCTCTTCTTTCAGGAGAATGGGTCGGAGCGCCGGCGCGGATGGGTGCATTGCTTTAACTGGGTGCTGGCGTTGCTGCTGATTTCGGCGGTTTTTACATTCTCGTTTCATCAGCTGACTTACCATTGGAACTGGCCTTCGGTGACTAAGTATCGCGCCAAGTTCTTTCAGGGCTGGTGTATCACGATTCTCCTTTCGCTGACGTCGCTGGTGGCGAGCACGGTCATTGGACTGATATTCGCCTTTGCGCGGCGAAGCCGGATTCTTGTCCTGCGCTATCTGGCGCGCATCTATGTGGAACTGATCTGGGGAACGCCGCTCCTCGTGCAGATCCTGATCTTCTTCTATGTGGTCGCCGACGCCTTCCATGTGAGCAATCGCTATCTGGTCGGCGGGCTCGTGCTTTCCGTCTTCAGTGCGGCTTACATCGCGGAGATCATCCGGGCCGGCATTGAATCGGTCGGGAAATCGCAGCTGGAATCCGCTCGGGCGGTCGGTTTCACGCAGGTGCAGACTTATCGCTATGTGATATTTCCGCAGGCAATCCGGCAGATGCTTCCGGCACTGGCCGGTCAATTTGCGCTGCTCATCAAGAACTCCTCGCTGTTGTCCATCATTGCCATCAGTGAGCTGACGCTGAATGCGGAGGAAGTGAATTCCTATACTTACAGCACGCTCGAAAGTTATATCCCGCTTGCGGTGGGCTATCTCGTGCTGACTATTCCAATCTCGATCTGGAGCCGCTGGCTGGAAAGTCGCAACCGTTATGAAACTTGAAGTCCGGTCGGTGACAAAGCGCTTCGGCAGCCAGAGCGCGCTGGATTCGGTGACGCTTTCCATCTCAGACGGGCACTCCGTGGCGTTCATAGGTCCATCGGGGAGTGGAAAATCCACGCTGCTGCGAGTGATCGGAGGGCTCGAAGCTCCGGATTTCGGTGCCGTGATCTGGAATGGCCGCCGGCTCGATCAAACCGAACTCGGACTTTTGGAGCATCGGCGCCGGATTGGGACTGTCTTCCAGGCTTTCAATCTTTTCCCGCATCTCTCGGCGCTGGCGAATATCACGCTGCCACTCGAGAAGGTGCATGGCGTGCCGGCTCGCGAAGCCTCTGAAATTGCCCTGACGCATCTCCGGCGGTTCCGCCTCGATGCGCATGCGCATAAGAAACCGGCGGAGCTTTCGGGTGGACAGCGTCAGCGGGTCGCCATCGCCCGCGCGCTTTCCATCAAGCCGTCGCTGCTCCTGTTTGATGAACCGACCTCAGCTCTCGACCCTGAGATGACGGCTGAGGTGCTCGACGTCATCGAAGAACTGCGCAACGAAGGCCGCGACTTGATCATCGTCACGCATCACATGGCCTTCGCCCGGCGCGTGGCCGATCACGCGGTCTTCCTTGCAGATGGCCGGGTGATTGAGTCCGGTCGCGTGGAGCAGATCTTCGATCAACCCACCCAGCCGCAAACTCGGGAATTTCTGGCAAAAGTGCTGAAATATTGACCGCGGGATTGTCTGCCTGAAAGTCTGCTTCCTCAATGATTTCCCTGCTCGCCCAAGCTCAGCTCCACAAGTCCCAGGAGCCCATTCCGACTGCAATGATCGTTTTCTTTGTCGTTTGGGGGATCCTCGGCATCGGGAATTATGCATTTTTGCACTTCAACCGGAGTGCTCCTCTCAAACGGAAAGCGTTCAGAATTACCATCGTTCTGGGAGGAATCATATTTTGCGGATTCGCGTATTGGATAATTGGGTGGAGCCAGCCCGCGATCATGCTCGCGCTGATTCCGGCGATCATCCTGATCTCATGTGGGAACCTCCGGTCGACGCGCTTTTGCGATGCATGCGGACGGACTTTGTGGCGCCAGCCGATCTTCGCCAGAGCGGCGTTTTGCCCTCGTTGTGGAGCGCCTCTGAAGTGACGCCCCGAGCACGCGCATCCAGTCCGGAGATTGCTCGGTAAGGCGATACCGAAGGCTCAGCCGCTGAGGGAAATAGATCAAAAAGCGTGCAGTTCGGCCTTTGAGGCGAGAACCAACGCCTTCCGAGGGCGGAGACGACTGGCTTCAACTCGCCGGTGACACTGCTTTTCAAGTTGTCACTCCAGTCTTGTTTCTTTAAGAGCGTAGCGCACCATTCTGCTATGAAGCGACTTTTTCTGCAGCCACTCGCCGTCGCGTCGGTGACTTTGCTGTTTGCCGCTGCTTGTGAGCCGAGCACGCCGCCAGTCAGGAAGCGTCCGGTCTACGTTCCGCCGCCCATGCATGAGCCGGAGCCGACAGGCGACCAGCCCGATGAGCCGAGGCACCCCGATACCGAGACACGTCCGGAACCGAAGCCTGAGCATGTCGACAATCAGCCCACGGAGCCCACGCCAACTCAACCGAAGGTGGGAAATTACGACTACGGCAAGGCAGTCCCCGGCAAGCCGGGATTCGTGACGAGCCCTTATGCACCGTATGCTGGTTACGTGGACGTCCGCGGCTTCCCGCCCGGGACCGAGGTGAAGGATCCGTACACCGGGAAAGTCTTTCTAGTTCCGTAACCTGCTGCAGGAGATTCGCTTACAAGCTCGGCCGGAGCCCCCGGCCGAGTTGTCGTTGCACATGACCAATCTGGCCGTCATCGGGCCTGGCTTGCTCGGCGGTTCGATTGCGTTGGCAGCGCGACGGGCTGGCTGTTTTCGCGTCTCTGCATGGGCACGC